>TARA_R110002110_G_scaffold224829_4_pt1 | contig 50233 bp, 31 predicted proteins | sample TARA_R110002110 | Tara Oceans TARA_R110002110 (sample SAMEA4397330) | marine metagenome | biome: Polar Biome; feature: [SRF] surface water layer (ENVO:00010504); material: water (ENVO:00002006), including particulate matter (ENVO:01000060) such as... | depth 5 m | reverse complement strand
CAGCTCCCACGCGAGGCTATTTTAAACGTTTTAGCCGTATCTAGTTCGTGGCAAGAAGGTTATGGACTAGACATGGAAAACTACGTCGATAAAACAAAAGATACTATCGACGGATCAAACTGGATGAACCGAGAAAGAGCAACGCGTTGGAATAAGGTCGGCGGCGCTTATCACACGGCCTCTTATACTTCAGGGAGCACACTTCCACAGTACACGGCCAGCTTGAATGACGGCCCGGAAGATATAGAAATAGATGTTACAACCATGGTCGAGGAGTGGATCCAAGGAAACCAAACAAATTATGGTTTTGGAATACATCTTACCTCTAGCCAAGAAGCGTTTTTTTCAACTTCGGACAGCCTCGATTCAGGCTCTGTACCACACAATGCTGAGGGCCCTAAAGATAGTTTTTACACAAAAAGATTTTTTTCCAGAACTAGTGAATTTTTCTTTAAAAGGCCTGTAATAGAAGCTAGGTGGGATTCCAGAAACACTGATGACAGAGGCAATTTCTATGCTAAAAGTAATTTAGCTTCGGCAGTAGAAAACTTAAATTGGTTATACTTTTATAATTATGTTAGGGGCACTCTCAGAGATATTCCCGGTAGTGAGACGATCTATGTTGACCTTTACGCTAGCACAAGCGGGTCTGCCGCCGGCGGCGTCCTAGAAAAAGAACTTGCTACCCGTGTCGACACGGGAATTTATCGTGTGCACATATCTGCATCAACAACTGCATCTCTTATTCACGATGTATGGTACAGCTCGGGTCTAGGTCAATTTAAAACAGGCTCTATAGAAGTTAAAAAACTTAATAATGCGAGCGCGCTGCTTTCTAATGACTATAACCAATTTATAACAAAAATCACCAACCTAAAATCATATTATAATAAACATGAATCTGCAAGATTCAGAGTTTTCACACGTTTGAGAGACTATAGTCCAACAATTTACAATGTCGCAACAACTGAGGCGGAGAACACCACGGTACCGAGTGCCTCATTTGAAATTATAAGAATGATTGATAACCACACTGTTATTAACAACTCAACATCCAGTTCAGATTATCATACGCACTTATCATACGATGTCTCAGGAAGTTATTTTGATTTAGATATGTCGTTGCTCCAACCCGGTTATTTATACGGTGTTAAACTAGCATACTATACGTCAGATGGTTGGAGAGAACAAGAAGAGACATTTAAATTTAGAGTTGAAGATAATTAATTATATATAGCTGGGATAACCTATGAGTATTAAGGACCTATTTGATAAAGGGTATTCGCTCAAATTCTTAAAAAACAAGGCTTTGACGGATTTGCGCGAGGATTTAGAATCTCCTCGCTACGTCGACGCTTATTCAAAGAGAAGGAACAGGTTCATACCCGATGTTGATTTTACAACAGCTTCTAACTTTGCTCGTTTTGGCTCAGCAGAACTGTATTATGAATCTTCCATAAAAAGAATATATGAAACATATCCCTATGACGGATCTTTGGCCGAAAAAATTGAATGGGAAAATGATAGCACCTATTTAGATCTTTTTATATTTGAGCACGAGTACCCAAGAACGAATGGCTATATTTCAGTTGGCCAAAGTACTTCTTTTGTCGGAGACAAAGCACAGAACTTACCTATTTTTAGCTCTAGTTTGCCACAATTCGTATTAATGAAAGGCGGACCGAATGCAGATCCCAATGGGAACTATAAATATGAAAAAGAAGCCGGCCCTTCTAAAATTGGCACTTCTAAGGCTAATATATATCATACTGGCAGCCAAAGAACAAACAATCTAGAATTTGACTTAGCTAAAGGGGTGACAATTGAGTTTTGGCTCAAGAAAACTGATTGGGCGCCTCAACTTACTGAAGATGGCACTGCCTATGATTTACAAGAATATATTTTTCACCTTCACAACACAGGAAGCCACTCCGGTACCGGCACTAGCCCTAGCTATGGCGACTTTAGAGTTAGCTTATCCAGGTCTAAAAGAGACAGAGTAACGGTTAACGCTAGATCTGGCTCTACTGCTATAGCTTTCACTCACGATGTGGCGCCTATATCTGACATAGCTGATAATAAATGGCATCATTACGCAATTACTCTCAAAGATACAACCACCACAACCATATCAAACCTTTATTTTGATGGTATACACAACTCTAAAAAAACTGCGAATGCTGGCCCTCTTTCGGCGTTTAGCGGCACCATGGTCGCCGCCTTAGGCGCATGCGTCGCAGCAATCAGCGGCTCTTCTACAGAAACGCTCTCTTCGGGCGCCCGAGGCTTTGGCCAATTAGTCTCTGCTTCGTTTGATGAGTTCAGATACTGGAAAGCAGAGCGGGACGCCCAACAGGTAGGAAGATATTTTAAAACACAACTGGGCGGCGGGACTAACACTGATAATGTGAAATATGACCACATTATAAATTATGTTGATTTGGGCGTGTATTACAAGTTTAATGAAGGTATAGTCGGTATTGATTCTACTGACTCTGCTGTCTTGGACTACTCTGGGCGAATTTCTAATGGTGATTTTATAGGTTATAACAATAATCTACGCGCCACTGGCTCTGCTATGGTTTTAGCCGGCGCCTCTGCCGAAGAATTTAAAGATCCAATCTTGTACTCTAATCATTCGCAAGTGTCATCTTTGATAACCAATAGAAAAAATGAAGGTTCCGCGTATGACCACGAAAATTCTGTTTCTCTATACAGATCAATGCCTGGGTGGATAGCGGAAGAAGACGAACAAAAGACTTCTCAATTAAAATATCTAACTCAAATAATCGCTAGTTTTTTTGATGATTTGTATCTACAAATTCAAAAACTTCCGAGATTGAAAGATATAAATTATCCATTTGACAACGAATATGAAAAACCTTTGCCTTTTGCTGATAGACTGTTAACAACTCGTGGCTATGATGCGCCAGAACTATTTGCGCATGCTTCAGCGCTAGCGAAATACCTTGAAAGAGACGAGAAAAAACTTTTTGAAAAGAAATTACATGAAGTAAAAAATACAATATACCAAAATATATACAACAACTTATCGTATATCCAAAAATCTAAAGGTACATATAAATCTTTAAGAAACTTTCTAAGGTGTTTTGGTGTTGACGAAGAACTGGTAAAATTAAATATTTATGCCAACAACGACGTTTATGAATTCAAAAATAATTTTACAAATACGGCTGTAAGAAAAAAATATCTTGATTTTGATGACCTAGAAACACGCTTGACTTCTTCTGGCGTCTACACTGATTCTTTTACTGCAACTGCTTATCAATATTATGACGCATCTGATGGAAATTCCATATCATACATCCCTGCAATATCTGCATTGGCTGCTTCAGGCTCGTCTATGACTTTAGAAGCGGAAGTGATGTTCCCAAAAAGATTTATCTCTTCTGATAAAAATTATCATCTGTTTCCAACAAATATTGCTTCTCTTTTCGGAATGCACGCAGTTAGGGCTTCGAATACTGATTTAACTTTTGCTGACGATGATACAATTAATTTTAATATTGTAGCCCAGAAAAATGATAACGATAAACGTAACGTCACCTTCGCGCTGACTACTTCAGGTTCTAGCCCTATACTGTCTGATTTGTCGACAGGCTCGTTCATGGGCGTTTATGACAACGAAAAGTGGAATCTAGCTTTCAGACTCAGGCCGACAAAACACCCCTTCGCTAGTTTAGTATCTGGCAGCTTGTCTGGCTCTGCCGCTGCTTACAATGAATCATACACATATGAACTATATGGCGTTAATTACGTCTCTAACATACTACAAAATGATTTTTCTCTCAGCGGTACGATTAGCTATGGCCAGGCTGAAAAATTCTTTACTCAGCCAAAAAGAATATTTGTCGGCGCTGCCCGAAGTAATTTCACCGGAAGTGTTGAAAAATATTCCGATGTAAAGGTGTCGTCCGTACGGTTTTGGTTTGATTATTTATCAGATGAGACGATCAGAGCCCACGCTAAGAACGCGCATAGCTATGGTAGGTTACATCCCTATAAAAATACAAGTTTTGCCGCTAGTCACAAACAGCTGTTTAACACGTATATTCCGGAAATTGATACTCTAATGTTGAATTGGACGCTCGACAACGTCACTGGTTCAAACAGTAGTGGACAGCTTTTGATTCACGACTACACTTCTGGTTCTTTGAGGGACAAAACAATCTCGCGTTATGGATGGTTGAGTGATATAAGCGAATATAATTACGCCGGCCGCGGCGATTTTTTCGTTTCAGATATCTCTCACCGAGATCAAGCTATCGACGTAGAGTTTGTGCAAACTGCAAAACAAAAACTACCAGAAGTTGTGAACAGCGATGATATGGTCAAATTGTTGAACAAACAAGACGATGTGGTTTTCACCAGAGATACAACTTACGTTCAGCATATTCTTTCTGTTGAAAAAAGCATGTATCAGATAATTTCCGAAGAAATGTTAAGATTTTTTGCGACGGTAGTTGATTTTAACAATTTGGTAGGTGACCCTGTTAACCGGTACCGAAGACGTTATAAAAGAATAGACAAACTAAAACAATTATTTTTTGAAAGGGTCGAAAACGAGCCAGATTTAGAAAAATTTACAGAATATTTTAAGTGGGTCGACGATGCAGTTACAATGATGATATATCAGTTGATTCCTGTCTCTTCAAACACGGTTGAGCTTCTTAGGAATATGGTCGAAGGCCATATTTTAGAAAGAAACAAATATTGGTCTAAATTTCCAACGCTAGAGTTAGATCCGCCTGTCCTCGTCGGTTCCGTGCATGCAATAGAAGAACTTAAATATAATTGGAAATTTGGTCACGCACCAGTGTCAGCTGCCGAAGTCGCCTCGGGCCCTGGGACACAAAATGAAGGTTGTTTGTGGTGGAACGAGCGCGCCGAACGCGACGGTCCAAAAAGAACTAGCAATTCCGATGTCAATTCTGATAGAAATAGCTTACTTAAAATATTTGTCACGGAGCTAACCGGCTCAACCGGCCAAGGTGGTCCTCCAACGTTAAAAACCATTGGTGGTGCAAAATATATTAAATCTTACTATTCTTATAGAAGCTTGGGCCGAATAACTGATTTGGTGACCGACAAATCTTTGAATCTCAAAGCCGGCTCGAACCCCCACTCAGCGCAAAGGCATGATTTTTATAAAGGCGCCATTAAGTTTGGTTCAGACGACGATTTCATTTACTTAGATTTAGATAACGAGATAAAGCAAGTTGATTGCTCGGATCAGCCAGTACCGGATGAAGTAAACAGAAAAGAATTTAGGTTCAATGCGTTGACGATGGAGGCTTCTGAGCTAAATTCAATTGCGACTGGTTCTATTGATCACGATTTTGAATATGTTGACGCAAAAAGTAGCCTTCTTCTTCCATTTAACATTTTTTCATCTTCTATAGATAGTGGTTATGCTTCAAAATATAGTGACCAGTACAAGCTTGATTTTACGAATATGCACGAAGACAAGTATGGTGTTGACGCTGAGATTCCAATGCAAGGCCCTTTTACAGAAAGGCATGTAGGGGGGATGCAACACCGCCATATAGGCTTGAACTTAGGCTCCGACAATCAAATAACCAGGCCCGAGGGGTGGTTTTTAGAATTCTTTTTAAATTTAGATGAGACTGAGTATGTTCTTATAGAAAGATTTGGAGGCGCACCTTCAGGCGGCGGCGGCACCACCGACACAAAAGTTCTCGCTCCAGCCCCAACAGGCAACCCATTTACTATTGATGATCCGAGTGAATATGAATATTGGACAAACGGTGTGCCTGGCACTCCAAACAACTGGAAATTTGTAAACGGAGGTACCTCCACGCCCGACACCGGTCCTAGTTCTGGAAATTATGCTTACTGCGATGCTAGTGACACTATCGGCGCGCCGGATGCTTTTGGTTTGGTATCGCCCCTTATAGACCTTCTTGACGTGCAATCTAACGAAGAAATTAGATTATCTTTTGGGTACCATATGCATGGCGAAGACTGCGGTACGCTAGCCGTACAAGGCTCTTCAACTAGAGATTTTAGCGCTGACGTGATCAATATCCCAATAACTTGGGATCATGATGGTAGCTCTCCTCTTTTGTCGCCCTCCATTAATGGCGAACAACACGCGTTCTCAGGTTTGCCTTTCAAAAATGCCATTGCTTCTTCTAAGGCGTTTGGTTCTGGTTTACAAAAATTTGTAGGCAAAAGATTTTTTATAAGATTTGTTTATTCTAGGGCAATTGGCATTAAAGGCGACGTCGCAATTGACAATATTTTCATTTACAAATATGACGGCGTTAAGCAAAATTCTTTCAAATTACTAAATCCAACATTTGATGATCACCGCAAACCTAGTGCAACTCGAACAAGAGGCGGCCTAGCCAAGCGGCCGGTCAACATAAAAAACATTGAGACAACCGGCTCCGTAGCAGGCACAATGACAGTTGGAAATTATTTCAATAAATATGAATATGTTAGTACTGTCAGTCCTGAAGCTAACGATCCTTGGTTTGTTAAAAATGTTGACAGCATTGTAAAAACTTCTGCACTAACTTTGAATTTAACAGGGTCGAGCATAACAAGTAGACTTTTGAACCTTCCGACAGGCTCAGGGCCTGAAAAGTTTTCAGATCTAGTGCCATCTGGCGAGTCTACTGGTTCGCTCCCAGATAGGACGTATTTAACAGGGTCTGTTAGAAATAGAACCAGGTTTAAGTCTAGGTTTAGTGCACCTGGCGGTTTCGAAGTTATGACTAGAGGATTTTTAGATCCAGCGCATGAGATTTATTCTGTTTACAACGCGATGCCTTGGAGAAATCGTTGGATCAGAGCAGCGCACAATTCAACTCTTCAAGCACACATGGGTAAATTTGGCGCTAGCGAGCACACTACCGCCTCAGCAAGGATTTATGAAGGTCTTTGGAATACCGGCCCTTACCTCCGCGGCTCGATCCGTGCTGACGATTACATTATTACATCTGCCTCCATGCATAGATATCACGGAAACCCGGTTGAAAGAATTGAGTTTGTCGGTGATAGCCTGGACCGGAAAGATGATCCAAGCGGCGGAGCAAATTTAGCCGGCGGCTTTATTACAGCTTCGTTTTTTGACAATGGGTTTGTGTCACACATGATCCCAAGAACAGACAAACAAACAAGATGGATAACAGCATCAATAATTTAGTGTATAATCTAATTATAAGACAGGGTTAAGGTAAAAAATGGCTTTTAGTGGATCATTAAATTTTATAAGCGCTAGCGATATAGGCTCCGCCAGGTATGCCGGCGGCAATCGTCAATATGCTTGGACGCATGCTGATGCTGATACAATTACGGCGGTAAACCAGTTTATACCTGTTGACTTTGTCGGCCTGAACACAATTATTAGAGAAGAAATGCACTTTAGCCCCACTGGCGAAGGTTCTGCTAATATATTATCTGCATCGCTATTTTACAGTGGTATTTTTGGCCAGATTGTTGGATCTTTTAAAACAGGATCCGTGCTTAACTTTAATGAATCTTGGCCGGCCAACGGTGCGTTCAAGCGCGCAACTGGTGCTGAAGGCATAAAAGCATCACAAGCAACTGTTCTAAACTCTCTGTTATTAAACCGCCAAGGACCATACCAACACCCTTCTTGGAAACAGACTAGATACGCAGATCACCCCGTTGCCAGAAAACTTCGTCGAATGAACACCGCATCGATTGAAGTTACCTTTCCCGACCCTAAAGAAAAACACTCGTATCTTAAAGCGCTTTGGAAAAACAAGAGAGAATACGAGGAAGTCCAGGGTGTTCCGTGGGGCGCATATTCCCATATTCTACTTCAAGGAAAAACGCCGAATTTGCCCGGTTTTATTGGTGACAGAATTCGCCCCAAGATAGAATATTATTATGAACCAACAGTTGTTTCAAAGTTTAAGCCATTAATTTATGATACTAATCTGTTCCTTTCACCTGGAGGTTCCTTCGCCGGCGCCGGCACCGTTAGAATGACTTTGGCTAACGAGCTTTCTTTTTTTACGAATACCCAATTAAATTCTAGAATAAAAATTTCTCAAGCAGATCCGCTTTCAGCTTCCTCACCCGGCCCTACTCACGGAAAGCAACAATTATATGGTCTTTTTCATGCTAGTCACGATGTCGGAGCAACAGCTTATTTGTATTCTGAAACAATATTTCCTAAAAGTGTAAATGCTTATCGCCCATTTAAATTAAAAAGACCGCACTACGAAGAAGAGCCTGGTTTAAACTCTAATGGATATGATAGAGCACTAAATCGAAGCTTTTGGAGAGAAATGCAAAGAGGCCGCACCTCTGTTGAGAGTTTAGAGCTTCCTCCTATTTTTTCTGATGGCACATCTAGATTGAGAACAAATCAGTCTGCGTCCAACTCGCAAAACTGGCCGCAGCACACGCAAATTCCGCACCTTATAAAGGACGGAACAATAAATATTGCAAACGGCTTGACCTCTTCTGTGATATGGGGTTCGGGTTCAAGTGTTGGGGACGCCTCAAGCTCGTACGGCTCTTGGAATCATATTACACATTATATATCTCCTGGAATTGTAACAAATGGCATCGATACTCTTACAGGTACTCTTGACACTTACGGCAATCTCAATGTTCAACCATATGGAGGTTTCGTACAGCATATTTTGTATCAGCCTTACCCGTTATCGTTATTAAGTATGTGGCCTTTGGACGTCCGCGAAGACATGTTTGATGTTTTTACGGATAGCGAAGGCAATAAGGTAGTACCACCATTTCTTACTTCTAGTCTTGGCGGCAAAGGACGCCATATAGGCGTGTCTCCGCACTCTGTCCCTTATTTGCCGCCTTCAACCGTCTATGGAGGTACGGTGTTATCCGGATCCGTTAACACCGGTGTCGCTAACTGGTTGAAGTATTATATTCATGCACACCCAACCCGGCTTGGGGCGGCTCCTGGTATGGTAACCAGATCTGCTGGTGAGTTGGCTTATAGCACAAAACCAACTATTTTCTACTATAGAAGAAGCCAAACAAACCAAACAGCTAGTGCTACTTTTGTGTTCGACACGACAGCCGAGGCAAACTCTACGATAGCCTTAACTTCTTCTCATGGCCGCACTGTTATTTATAAAGCTGATGGCTCAACTAATTTACACGCTAACCCAATTGTTGTTGGGTTTTCGAAAGGCTCTTCGGCAACTGATTCTGCTGCTAATCTTGTTAACGCCATTAACGCGGTCTCTCCTGCTTCCGCAAGTGCTCATTCCGGCTCAAGTGCAAAATTTGGTCCTTATTACCCTGGCATCACCGCGTCTTACGACTCTTTGGACCCCGACAGAGTGCAAGTTTATTTAGGACAGACATCGCCAGGATACGAGGGCCAGACAAAGATTGCTACGGCCGGTGATTTTACAGATTCAACCAGTGTAAACCCTCCTGCTGAATTTACCGGAGGAAAAAATTCAGAATCAGGTTATGCTTCGCCCACAGCGTCGCTGCAGTATCTTAGACACACATATCCGTATAACACACCGTTTTACGTAACGAACAAAGTAATCGGAAGAGATCCGATGTACGATAACTACAATTCTTTCATTGGAGACATTGTTAAATATTTAGGTCGAGACTACTCTTTAGTGTCAGAATTCAAGATATCTCCTAACTACAAATATTATCATGAATATGTTGGCGGAAGAACCGCTCTTGAACGAAAAATATATGAGGTCACGACGGCACACCCAAATCAAAATTTTCTATATTCTAAACCTATTATTCGCAGAAAAAAACGCGCCCTGATTAACGGACTTCTTTCAACAAAAATAAACAACTTGTCAATTGAAGGAGGCGAAATTTCTTCTTCCGCAGGAATAGAATCTCTCTCTTTGTTGAAATCCCCTCCTCCCCATCCTGACACTGGCGAGCCACAAAGATGGAGATACGACAATAATTTTGGAGCAGTAGAAAGTAGCGCTCTTATAGCACAACCACACCACTGGGATTGGGACAGCGGAAGCGTTGTTTTCAGGGAAAAATATCTTCATACCGATGATATCATAAATTTTGCTCATCTTCTTGACCAAAAAGGGCATGGTTTTACGAAAGATGTCAATACAGTGCCAAGCAAAATAAAATTTGTATGTCGAGCAGTTAAAAAATTATTACCATATGATGGTTTTTACCCCCTTCTCAGGACAGCACAGCTTGGTACCTACTTATCAGCAGCTTTTGGTCCTTTTATTACTAGTCCTCACATGACAACAAATCAAGCTAGCTTCACGCAGCCAAGCCCACAAAAAGGCCATGATGACAATTGGGGCCTGGACATGACAGGAGACCCGGATTCAAGGACAACTGGGACTCCAGCTGGTCAGTCAGGAAAACTTAAAACAGAGCAAACACAGCTGGAATATTCAGCCGGTTTCGACGCAGCCCGATTGCAATCTCTTCTAGAACCAATGATGGCTCCCGGCATTTTGTACAACTCAATTAAATCGGGTATTGCTGTTGAATATCCAATATACAATAAGGCGCCTAGGCTGTTTGCGCCGCCTAAGATGATAACCGGTTCGCAAATGAGCGCTTCATTTGGTTATGGCGGTGGGTACATGTTAGGAGAAAGCCGAACAACGCCGGCAATTTTGAAAACCGCGCCGGATTATAATCTGCCATTTGAAGCATTATACGATCCGGCTCAAGTAAGATTTGGAGTTGACAAGTATAAGGCAACGTACCTAGTACCAGATTTTACAGATTTTGATAGAATATCTTCGGCGTCATATGATGACACTCAAGATGGCACACCTGGTCATAGTGCAAACTACACATATTCTCCAAACTGCATGTTAACACCTGAATTCGATGAAGGTTGGTCAGACCCGAGCCTTCCAACTGAAGTTCCTGAGTATTTTTCTGCAATGAATAACTTTTTAGCAGAAACTATGCAATTTTTCTTAGCTGATCAAGAAATTTCTAACATAAAATTTCCAGTAGCAGTTTCTAAGCCAAAACCAAAAGAAAGTCTTGTGTTCAATGATAACAGTTCTGTGTTCTATATGAGTGTAGGGCTGCGAATGGGCCAAAATCAAATAATGTGCGAGGGCCCGCGCCGCTCTGGCTACAAGATTGACCCAACCAAGGATTTTCAAAAAGCCTCAAGCATAAGAGGGTATTTGTATGGACCACCAATAGAAATTGTTCCTTTGACTGGTACCATTAACGTTGTTGCTGATTTTGTTAAGAATATTGAAACTGGCGAATACGGTACATTCAGCAGTGTGGGGATGGACAATTATGAGAGCTATTATGCTGCTAATTTGCAAGACCCAGCTTATCAAGCATTTACTCCACCATATTTTTATGGAGAGAGCCAAATAATATTAAATCTTACTAGTTCTGTCGCCTACGAAGTTGGTGGGACAAACGGTGTTTCTCTGCCTTGGATAAAAGAAGAATCTAAAACAAACGCATTTTATTTTGAAAAATACAATGTTACTGGTGGCCTGGCTCAATGGATCCCCAATACCGCATCTGTGTCTACTGGGTCTGCAAACAGGATGAAGGTCGAAGCTAGTATCGACATTTTTAATGATCCTGTGCTGATCAAAAGGCAAGGTCAAGATGAACAATATTATTCTTGGTATATCGCCCCTAAGTGGATCTGCCCTATATTAGATTTCTCTTCTTCTTTCGCTGGCACAGGTGTCACGTTGCCGGCCGGCAATAGCAATAAACTAGTTTATGAAACGAAGCAGAACACATATCATGATGAAACAACTGGGCGATCTATGTGGGGGGGTTACGGAACAGATCCTTATGATATCAACACCATGAACGCGATGAAGGAGGTAGCAGAGATTCCTGCCAACGCCGCCGGTAAAGGAATTTATATGACGGTTGGAGATGCTTTTTCTGTTGTTGATGAATCAGCCCTGCCTTCAGATGTTGGTTTTATCAGCGGTCTCTCTGACGGCCAAGGATTCTTCACCGACAGATCGACGTATAAAAATACATTACCTCAGACGGATTCGTTGCTTGATAAATTAGGGTTCGAAAAGAGATCTTATGAAATAGGCAAGTTTGCACCACAAAAAAGCATATCTGAAGCTTTGGTCATAATACCTTATTTCGACAGAGCAATCAAACATATCGGCGATAGAGTAGTAGACTTGACCGGCGGCGGCGAAGGCCATGTCCCCGGTGATCCAGACCAAAGCTACCTGAAAATGCCCGAGTTATACGAGACAAGAGAAATTATTCCAGGGAAACACTTCCTGCCTATTCAAGAAAATGTTTTTGAGCGTATCCTATCTTCTATTCTCGCGCGCGAGCTTTATGACAAAGATAACCCAATCTTTGAAAAACTTAACGGTTCTTCCAACGCGGTACATCAGTCTGCCTTATCAACAGATTGCGGAAAGATGATTAAATCTTTGCTCGGTTCACGTAATGCGGGTAAAAATGGATATCAGCTGCCACCAGAATTTGATTTTATACACACGGATGTTAGCCCATTCCAGATGATGGTGGTGCCGTTCGAGCACGTATTAAAGAAACAAGACCTCATACACATCTATCAAGGAATCATGCCAGATATTAGCATGACAGCTGAAAAAGTTATTAGAGATATTGTCGTTAGTCCTACATCGACAGGACTTCACGACGCTCTTTTGCCAGAAGTTACCATGGGGCTTCCCGCTGACCTCGCCCTCGTCGACCCGACATTGCCGGGTTTTGATGCCGGCGTCCAGGGGGAAATCGTGCAGACGCAGATAACTGTAGACCTTCGCCCATGGGCCCCGGCTAGCTTTTTATCCCCATTGCCTTTTCTAACCCCCGTCCCACACGTATATTCAGATGAGCTTGTTAGCTACACCCACGACAGCGGTGGGCCCGACTGGCCTTCTTGGACAGCAAAAGATTTTTATAAAAATCTAAAATTTATGGTATTTAAAGTAAAGGAAAGAGGACAAAAAGACTTTAAGTCATACAGAGAAAAACAAATTGCCCAGCAGATACGACAAGAAATAATTAAATCAGATCCAAACGCTCCGGAGCTTAGTTTTGATCTAGAGGACAAGTTCTCAAATATAAAGTTAGGTGAAGTCATCGGCCATAACTGGCCATACGATTATTTTTCTCTGATTGAAACGATTAAAGTTGATATTGAATTTAAGGTTGAAGACTAAGTGGAATTTTTTAATAAAAAAGAAGATGTTATTGATCTACAGATAACTCAATATGGCCGTTACTTGCTTTCAAAAGGAAATTTTAAGCCAGAATTTTATTCATTTTTTGATGATAATATTCTTTATGATTCTTTGAGCGCTGGTGTTATAGAGTTACAAAATGATTCTGAATTTAGAATTCGTGAAGCGCAGACAATGAAACCTCAAGTTGGCCACTCTTCTTTAGAAAAAGAGTTCGCAAATAGTTATGAACTTATTTTAACTGGCGACGAAGAGGTCGGGGCACAAGCTCTACAAAGAACCGCGGAAAAAAACTATTCTTTGCCGGCCCCCATAGGAACAAGTAATTTAAATTCTAATTACGCACCCTCATGGGTGGTAAATTTTTTAAACGGGAAATTGTCCGGGTCAGTTAGTTATATGAATTTGCAAGAAAAGAGCGGAGGAAAAAACACACTGATGATACCGCAGTTAGAAACTGAGATGATAATAGAAGGCATATCAGTGGAAAACATGGAAGGTATGGATCAAGACGAGTCCGAAGATGGCACCCTTTTATCAAATTTTGCTATAACTTCTGACGAGGAAAAGATGTTTTTTCTTTTTAAGCTGACAGAAGAGAACGGCCTATACCAAAATAAGAATTTCGATATTGAAATATTTGAAATACAAGAAGAAGAACAAGGAGACAATATGATTGAAACCTTAATACCTTTAAAATTTTTACAGCCTCATCATCAGATGAGCGCGGTGTCTTATATGGAACAAGAGATACCGGTCCCAAGCGAGATGGATGTAGATTTTTATTTTGATTTGTTTGTTGATGATGAAATAGGCGATGAAGTGCTTTGTACGTACGACCCGGTCGACGAATCAAAAGGAGTGTTTTCTGATCCAAAGACTAAAATTTGCTTGGATGTACTCGGCGAAGAGGGCACTAAGACGTTCGATATATATGAGGATGAGTCCGACGACCCAGGGGAGGTTTGCTAACACATGCTAGGAACTATACTGGATCAACATGTCGGCGGCGGCTTACTTCCGCACGTATACTGTAAAAAAATTACACTTGAAAGGTGGGACGACCCCGCCACAGCCCTAAGCCCACATTCCGTCAAAGTAACCCTTCGTTTCGAAGTTTTTGAACAAGTTAAGAAACTTTTAGAATCACAATGGTTAAACGACCTTGGCGGAGACAACCTGGCCTCATCTATACTTGATCATTTGTATATACAGCTTGTTGTATATAGAAATAGCGAAGACATCGCGATACTAAAAGCCAGTCATGACCCGTTAGGAGACCCAACGCAAAACGGAGGCAACATTTATTTAGCGCAACATAAAGGTGACGCGTTCTTACCTCGGGGCGAGATTAAAGGTGACTGGATTGGAAATGCAGCCGCCTTGCCAAAAAACGAAGGTCTTTTTTACCCCACTTCAGTGCCTTTTGAATCTCAAGGATTCGCCGGCGCCTATGTGCCGATAAAAGTTCGAACCTCTTCGTTGCTGGGAGATCTTTCTAACGCTGACGTTTTAAGCGGAGGAAAAGAAGGAAAAGTAAGAACAGAGTTTAAAGATGGTAAAGAGTATTATGTAATACCTTTTCGCACTAGCATGCAGTTCAATCCGGATATAGAAAATCTACATGATGGTCAATACAATAATCTTGGGTTTGCATTTTATACATTTTTACATACTCCGGGCTGGATGATGCATAATGATTTTTGGCAACAAGAATTTAACGAATTTTTTGAACAATATGTGGTAGAAGGCCCAGTCAACACTGAGATCGTTTTTTCGGGCGGCAAGGTGCAAGAAAGAAGAGAAGTCTTCATGGCACCCGGAGGAAAAGTCTGGGAAGGGTCTGTTCATCTGCACGCCACAGGAGACAACCCCGCGCCAGGTGGGTACGCCGGCGATGGCGGATTCGGACCAAATAGAGGCTGGATGACCGGGATGCAACACAAGCCCGGAGCAGATCAGCCTCGTCTTGAATTAGCCGAGATGCCCAATAGCAAAATAGAAGATTTTAGGTTTACGTTAAAACCTGAGCCTTTATCCTCCTATGTTGGCTTCGGCGCCACGCCCGGAGGATATGTTCCTGAGTCTGGAGTATCACAAATACCCACTGAAGGTCTTGGCCCTGGCTATAAAAATCTTTTAGACCTACAACATACTTTTTTAAGCCCTTTTCAAAAAGAAACACGCAGATATCTTCAAAAAGTTGGAGGCGATCCATATACTGGAAATGGTGTGCACAGTCTTTTTGACAACGATAGCGAGTATTCCAAACTGTATGTTTGCAGGGATGTCGGCAACAATGCCCGAGGCTTGTTTTTTATAAATTTTGAAAACTTATTAACTAATAATTCTTATGTTTATCCGACGCTAGTCAATAGAGAGTTGACTGAGCAGTTCAGCGCGCCCTCTTGGCTGCTAAAACAAGAATATAAAGACGAAATATTAAGCTATTCTAAAATATTAGAACTTCGTCTTTATAGGGACCGGGTTAAAAAGCAAACCATCAACACTTACGAAAAGTTTGCAAATGACGAATTTTATGAAGAACCATCACAATTGGTAGGTAAGATAAGCGATTTAGGTGGTTACAACTCTCCAATCCAAAGCCCTGAATTAGCTGAACTTTCGCTAGGGGGCATAAACGGAGATTCATTTGCAAATCGTTTTTTCATGTTTTCTGATACTTTTCCCGGTGCGCACAGCGCAGGTAAGTATCAATATCGATTAGAGCTAGACTTTAAAGATGGGACTTACCACTTTTTATATAAACTGCTGAGAGATCTTGAGCACGCGAAGGTAAATCTTGAATCTTATTATGATTTAGCCAGCTCTGGCTTTGTAAAAGACGGGTTAAATATAGAATATTCTGCCGGATACGTAGGAGATTTAAAACATCCAGATTCTTATTTAAAAGCAAATTTTAAATCTTATTTTGACGATACTTATGATAGTTTTCGAGATCCTGAATTTGTTGATGCTGCATATAAAAGATTTGAAAACAGTAATTATTTTCCTTGGGCCGAGGCACCGCCTTTAATTTCCAAGATGCAAGAAATATTTAGCATATTTCCTAACTTTAATGAATTCGAACCGCTACAGCCCCAAATTCTTGCAATGATTGATCCTGTTTTTGGTTCTCCTAAAGGAATATCATTTTTTATAAGAATGTTAGGAACATGTATCACGAAAGTAGAAAAATTAATTGGCGCTACAAAAATAAGTAAAAAGTCTGATTTAAACACCGTTAGCCTAGGCGCTGACACAACCACTCAATATAACTTAAAAAGCCATTTTGGTTATGATATATCTTCTGATTCTGTCATTTACGAGCATCACACTTTTGATCATCCAAACGAAATATTCGAGTCGGTTCAAAACGAGTCCGTATATGTAGACTACTTGTCAGTTGGGTTGCCACTAAGTGAAAACTTTTACGGATTACGCAGTCTTTCGCCCGAATATTTTGATAACCGGTGCCGTCTTGATACTTTAAAGTTTTCCCAAGCAGCGATAACTGATTTTAATGGAGAACTCGGTTTAGATTCTGGTGCTCTTACCCCTGGCAATATCGCTATGTTCACGCAAGGGGGAGATGGAGACAATGCTGTTGTTTATGACATTAGCTTTAGTCCTGACAAGCACGACTCTTTTTCAAACCAAGCATATTCTTTCTTGACACCTTCAATCATTACCCTGTCCAACACATCTAACGGATCGGAATCTTATAATTTTTATCACTCTTCTTTTTCACCAGAAGCAATGGGTTATGTTGCCGGCGATTTGCCGGTCTTTCCAGGTGAGATCTCTGGCCTCCATAAAGACTTTAGTACGTGGTTAAATTACGAAAAATTATTAGTAGCGCTATCAAATTACAAATTAAGCGTCACAACGAAGGGTTCCTTAGACTTGTCAGATGCTTATCATGATGGACAATACTCTGGGGTTTCTGACCCACTAGCTTTTGAAACAAAAGAAGTTTATAAGCGCTATTTTGAGAATGTTAGTTTGACTATCCACGGTCAAGACGCACACAGTAACTTTTATGGAGGTGAACCTGTACCTTCTTTACCGATTGAAAAACTTGACCCGGAACAGCCTTATGATCTACAAGCAGACTATTCAGATTCAGCGATGATGTCTAGTGAATATTTTAAATCATTAACACAAAATCAAAAACAGAATATAATTAAAATTCCTAAAGGGTCAACATCACCAGGCGCAACAAGTATGTCCTTTTATTCAGAAAATCTTCCAAATAGTTTTAAAATATATTGGGTACATAAAAATAGAGAGAATTTTGGAAACTTAAACCCAGCAAACTCAATAATGCAAACAGCGTTTGCAAATCCTTCTGCCTTCAACCCGTTCTTTTTTGTCCACATGAATATGACAGCCAAGATTCAAGTCTTTAGAGGTACCTCTTTTCCGAAAAAAGATGAGAATGCCTGGTCCTTGATGAAAGAAGAAGATCTAAATTTGAATAATGACGAAAAATTATTTTGCAGAATCAGATATTATAGTGAAAAATTTGTTCAGGGCATACAGGAGTGCTTGCCCGTGTTAGACAAATATTTCTTGGTATACCCAGAGGCAAAAGCAGGCATACCTCCTTATGTGCCAGCGCCATATGTTCCGGAACCTGAAAAAGCTATTGAACTTCCCGGACCTAAGGTGTGGGAAGCACAGCATGTAGAAAAAATAAGAGAATTTAGGACAATGACCGAAAAAGGAATCTCAGACGATGGCATGCGAGACCCGTTACCGCCGTATGAAGAAATATTTGGCCCAGACCCGGTTCCCACAGACCTTCCAGTTGCCGAAGTAGGCATCGTCACCGCGCCGCTCGCTGTCAATGTCCCCGCGCAGGCTACGCCAGGCCAAGACGCGCCCAGCACGCAGACTGATTTTGAATATCAAGCGAACACTGGTGTTGTGGCCGGCATCGAGGTACAAATAAGCGTCGACACCACGCCGTCGGCTCCTGGGATGGGCGCCGACACAGGTCCTGATATTGGCGGCGGCGGCAATTACGGCGGCGGCGGCGGCGGAGGCTACTAAATGATGTTAAAGAGGTGTAAAATAAATGGCAGATTCATTTGACTTAGTCGGAAAAAGAAAAATATTGGTTGATCCCAGTAGCTATGAATCTGTTCCTCGCGACCCCAGCGACGATTGGACAGCGGCCGGTGGATATGGCCCTGCAAGCCATCTATTTGGCCCGCAACCTTGGCTTGGGTCTTCAATCGCGTTAAACTATCAAGTGACCGCTTTGGGTGGCGAATATTCTCTCGCTGCAGATCCGGTTAAAGATACCCTTCGTGTCGCCTTAGGATGCAGTTGGGAGCACCGGCAGGCAGATTATCCAGGCGGCCCTCACGACGATGTTGCATCGTATAAGATTTTTTCGAACAAATGGAACACAATAAAAGTCTTCTGTAACAATCCCTTAACAATGGAGAGCTGTTCAGAGCCAGTAGAAATTGAGGGTCTAGGTGACTGGGGCTTAACTGGCGCATCAACAAGAGAGAGAATTGCTTTAAATTGTCATGTTGACCAGGCTAAAAACACGAACTCCGATAATGGGTTATCTAACCACTTGTTTTATTGGGGATACTTAATGAAAACCGGGATTGTTAGTGATACTGGCGAACAGTTAGAGCCAATTGTCGACGCGTCGACTACTTTTGTTGATCATTACCATGAAACTTTTTTACCTTTCCACGAAAAAGAGCTGCTATCAAAGCAACCCGCTGGAAAAGCATTTTATGCAGGATATTCGACGTATTATAATGAACGCCTCAAAAGCTACTATTACGAATCAGTAATAGGGTCGCCATTAAAAGATGGAGTGCAAAATTCTATCCCTTCCATATACGGATTTCTTCGTTTAGTTAAAAATGACGAATTGGTTGAAAACAGTTTTCTTGATTTAACCAAACTAGAAAATAGTATTAGAGAATATTATTGGGACGAGGATCAAACTACGCCAAAATCTGACTTATATACAAATTTGCTTCAAAATTACCCTTTAGAAACATTAATAACTTTATATGGTACTGTTGGTAACGAAGGATGGGATCCTTGGTATCCGGATTTAGGTTGGGTTGGCACTGCAGACATCGGCACAAAAATAATTGAAAAATTGATTACGATGACCTATGTTAATGGCCAGGGCGGCACAACAAAACTTGACGTCGACGGGTTGTATCAAGACTACTTTAACGAATTCGCAAATCGTCTATCAACAGATACTAGACTTTTTCTTGATTCTGACAGCGAAAATAGGAGGATCGAAGCTTTAGAGCGTATAGGTACCAATTTAATTTTTAGTCCGAATATGACGCCATTTATGGACAAAATTGAGAAGTATAAGAAGAATTTTCCCTTCTATGCTGAGTTGGAATTTTCCGCCAAGCTATTAACGTCGTTGGGCGATGCAATCAAGAAAACACATATGACATCGTTTCTTGGCAATACTATTGCCGCCATGTCTTTCGGTGGTGAAGCAGCAACCTTCAAGGCTGATTATTCAAGTGAGACGTCTTTTATAGAATACTATGAAGAAAACGTGTATAAAGACCTGCAAGCAGAATTAGAATACTCCACCGGGGAACTAACTCCGGCAAAATCTTTTAAAATTTTGGATGTGCCTAGCATTTTTGCAAAATGGCTTAACAATGGTGATTATTATCAAGGTGACCATGAGCCACTGACACAAGATAACAATTACACGCCAGACACACAAGACGTTAGGAACTACGTCACTTTTGTACGAAACGATCTTGATGATGCCGTCAATCTAGACGAAAACCAAATGTTCAAGACCTTGTTTGGGGCTGCTTTTTACAAAAAAATTACCGAGTTGTACAAACAGAATCGTAGGTCTTATATCGACATTCTAAAAGGCGTACCGGCATACACAGAAGACATTTTTTATAAAATAGAAAAACTTCGCAAGCTGCCAAATGAAGATTCTTTTTCTGTTGTGCAAAATATATTAATACCAAACACCTCTGATTTGAATGTAGCCAAATTTATTGACACCCAGGTTAAATATGAAAATGCTGCTGTTTACAGGTACAATGTTTATTGTGAAAGAGTCGTTTTTGGCTCTAAATACATATATTATTGGGTAAACGGGGGAGAGAACCTCAACCCTAATGATAAACAAACCGGCTTCACGAAGGCAACGGAAGAACAACCCGATTTGCCGCCAGAAGATCTAGCAACATTTAGTGTTGGATTGGGAGAATCACTCAATACAAGCGCCAACGGCTCCATTGCGTCCAGAGACCTATCAGCTGTTTTAGATGTTCAGGTCCACCCTTCTATAAAAATGGTGGAAGACCTTATATTCTCCACACCAGACATACTAATAATGGATAAACCGCCGGTTCCACCATATGTGAATATCGTACCATATAGAGCAGTTAACAATAGAGTAAAAATATTATTGGACGGTCTTTCTGATCGGTACAGTGCTTACCCAGTGTTTTTAGTTGACGGTGATCAAGAGTCGTTTGAAAGAGTCAGGGCCGCTCAGTTGTCCCCTGTCCACCCAGACGGCCGTTATAAGATTGAATTTGGCTCAGATGACCCTGTAACAAGCTTTCAAATATTTAGAATTGATTTTAAGCCTACTTCATGGACAGATTTTAAATTTTATAAATCAACTAGCGGTGTTTTTGAAGAACAAATCTTACCAAATACTAAATATTATTATACATTCAGATCAGTTGACACGCACGATCACGTGTCGAACCCTTCTAATGTTTATGAAGTGGAATTAATAGATGAAAAAGGTGCCGTACGACCATTGATAAGAACTATTTCTATGGAGCCGGTTGAAAAGAAGAGCATCATGAAGGAATGTAAAAAATATATTTATTTAAAACCAACGCCTAAGCAGCTGCATTTTGCTGCCGGCAACGAAAGCATATTTTCTGACTCTGGAGCAACCGCCAAGAAAAAAAGATATAAAATGAGGGTGACCTCAAAGGGTAGCGGCAAAAAATTAGACATTAATTTTGCATTTCATAAAAAAATTACAGAAAGTGATTAAACATAATTAAAATATTCAACTATTTATAGAGGAAAGGAGTACAAAAATGGCATTTTTAGATAATTCTGGCGATATTATACTCGATGCAGTTTTGACAGATACAGGAAGATTGAGGTTGGCGCAAGGGGATGGTAGCTTTAAAGTCACGCGTTTCGCCCTAGGCGACGATGAAATAAATTATGGTTTATACAATAAAGACCATGCTAGTGGAAGCGCATATTATGACTTAGAAGTACTTCAAACCCCCATCTTGGAAGCGTTCACGAACAACGCGGCCAGCTTGAAAACGAGGCTTATGTCTATTTCTAGAACAAACATTTTGTTCATGCCAATATTGAAACTCAATAAAAATGATGTTGATTCTGACACAGTCGGACAAAATGGGTATTCAAAAACTTTTCAAAGGGAAGACAAAGATGTTGCAGGCGCCGTAACTTCTGCTAAGTCAGATCCAAAGTTTTATATTGCTGTAGACCAAGACACCTTTGGCGCGTTGTTATATTATAGGACCTCAGGAGCTGCACCGGATAATTCTTACGGACCTGGCGAAGTAAAATTGCGAGGAGTTATCCAAGGATACAATGCCGGGGCAGACCAACGAAAAGATCTTGTTAGAATTGATCAAGGTCTCGACACGGATCAGATCGCAGCCCTCCTAGGCTTAGACTCTGATTTAGTAGAGACGTCTTTCATTATTGAAATGGATTATAGGTTAGGCAGACTTAAACCTGTTGCAAACGATCAAGTTGCCCCTGTTAACTTTATTGACGACGACAATATAGCAACTTATTACGTAACCAGCGCGGACTATGTAAATACTGTTCGCGCCCCGGCTGACGCTAACAATGCCGGCTCGAAAAAGCAAGAAGACCTGGTAAGCACAGATCCTCAGGTGTTTAAAGGGCCGAGAGGTAGTACTGTACAGTTCAGAATTCAAGCTTCGCAAGAGTTAAATTCTTCTACTTATCTCTTCACGCAATTAGGATCTTCAGAAGATGCAGATGCAGCTAACAATCTCTTTGGTTTCTTAACAGGTGGAAATGACAAATTGGTTGATGGCAAAACAACCTATTATCTAGATACGACTATACGCGTAATCGGAGCCAACACTGGTTTTAGACTAGATATACCTGTCCGATACGTTAAAATAGCATAAGGTGAAAAAACAATGGCAAGTACTTTTAAAGCACTTTTAGGTGATGATGTAGTAAACACGAGAACTTTACTACATGAAGCAATTCCAATTACCGGAACTATAGTTTCTGGAACATACAATGTCGGCACTACAGAAAATAATATTAAGAACTTTTCTCACGGCATGTTTCAGTCTGTCTATGACTATCCTTTTTTAAGCTCTTCTTCTAACCACATTTTTGATGTTACATTCGGTATTAGCTCGAACGCTAGCTCTTCTGTCAACACTCAAAACGCCAAAAAGATGAATGTTTACAATCAGATGGCACAAGTTTTGATGGGTTATACTACCGGTAGTCAGATAAGAAAATTCGATTCAGACGGGACACTTGATGATCAAGGCTCTGGTATTATGGATCATTGCTTTTTCCTTAATTTTTCTCGTCTTTTGACTAAAGACGAGGTCAAAAAAGGCCAGTTTAGACTAACCATGCAAACCTCTGGCGCCCTCCCGGCCGGAAGTCCAGTCCACGGTGCCACAGAGGGCACGCAGCTTGTTTTTGGAGATTACGATTCTACTAATGAATATCGAACATCGCCTGCCGGTGATTATGGTCTCATCTTCTCTTCTTCTGCCGACGCATCTACAAACAGTTTAAGTTGCGGATTGATATTCTATCAAGCCGGAGTTGTAGTGCTGACCTCTTCAATCTTTTCCCCTCTAGGGGTCAGTGGATCTGGTGTACCTTATGCTGATGGCGGCCTCCTTAACTATGGCGAGATGTATAATGGTTCATACTTTGGCATGAATCCAAATATATTTGGGTCTGGTTCAACAAACACGAGCGCCAAGCCACACGGTGGGCCAATGAAAACCGCCATTACTGGCGCAACCATACAGCAGCTAGCTAATGGTTTTCGCCACAGAATTCAAAATGTTACTTTTAACAACACCATCGAGCTGAATTCAGCAATTTACTTTTGTCGTATTAATCACAACGAGTATAATTACAGCTCAAATCCAACATATGTTTCTGGCAGCAAGCTGGTTGTTAAGAACAATGTTAATGATTTGCCGATCTCATATATCACTACTGTTGGGCTCTACTCTTCAGACAACGAGTTGCTGGCGGTTGCTAAGCTATCAGAGCCGATTAGGAAGGATCCAAATACGGAGTTGACATTGAGGGTACGGCTGGACTACTAGCGAGGATCGGCGATGCCCTCACATTATTCCAAATATGGAAACTTTTTTAAGTTTGGTAGAGATGATATTTTTCACAACAGGATAAAAGTACTTCCTAAAGTTGAATTTTTTATCTATAGTGGATCTGTATATTACAATAATGAAAACCAGACAGCTATAAATTCGCATACGCCTCAAGGTCACATCAATCTTTACGAACTGAATGTTCACAGAGATTTACATCCAAATGACGCTAGTAAAGAAATGATATATCCTTTTATAACAAAAGGAGGATCGTTCACTAGTTTTAAAACCATTAGCGCTGATAAATTTAATCATGATTTTAGTTTTGGAGACATTTTATCAGGCTCGTATCCTTTAACTTCTACTATTTCGATAGACCGCTACGATGCTAGTTTTGTCGGAGAAAAGAAAAAAAGATTGTACGCCCTGAAGAGTACTTTAGACTTTCATTCCAAACTTAGTCCTCACTACGCTTACTCTTCACCTCTAGGGAACAAAGAAGATCAAATTATAAATTTGATTAGCATTCCTTCGATATTTTTTGGTTCAAGTATAGACAAAGGCAGCGTAAAACTTAAATACTATATAACTGGAAGCCTCTTGGCAGAAGCTTGTGACACTTTAAAAAATGGTCAATTGATACAAACAACAGGTTCTACTGTTGGACAAACTGTCGGAGTCGTTTTGTACAACGAAGGCTTCATAATGCTGACTTCTAGCGCAGCACTTTCTGGCGTGACAGAAAAGTATTTACCAAACAATTCGAATGAGCTGCCTGCTAGTTGGCAATATTTTGGAGCGACAGGATCCGCGGATTATCCTTCATCTAGTTTTGGTATTGAATTCAACGGTGTAAACTACATAGAAACGGTAACAATGTTCGCGCATGCCAAAGAAGGCGAGCTTAATTTCTCAAACAACCCAACTTTTATTAGTGGAACTTATGCAGCGTCTTCCGCTAGTCAGATTTATATAGAAGACCCAAAAACAAATATTAAAAATATATTATCAAGTAGTTACCCCGAGTACAGCGCCAGTTATAAGCCTGTTACTTATATTTCTAAAGTTGGCATATATGATAAAAATAAAAACCTAATCGCAGTCGCCGGTTTAGCCAAACCAGTAAGAAAGTTAGAAGAAAGAAGTTATACATTTAAACTTAAGCTAGATATATAGTATAATTTAATAATGATTTTGGGATTAGACATAAGCACTAGTATCACTGGCGCAACTATATTAAATGAGGAAGGCGAGGTGATTTATAATGAAGCTTGGGATACCAGAAAATATAAAGATTTTTTTAAAAAAGCAGAACATGTTGAAGGACAGCTTAAAAACCTTCCTAAAGGGATCAAAAAGGTCTATATTGAGCAATCTCTCCAGTCTTTCAGATCTGGATTCTCCTCTGCAAAAACTTTGTCAACTCTTTCTCGTTTTAATGGCATTGTTTCATGGATGGTATACAGAATATTACAGATTGAACCTGAGTATATAGCAGCGACAAGCGCTCGAAAGAAAGCCGGAATAACCGTACCGAGAGGGACAAAGGCAAAAAAATGTGTTGTTCAATATATAATTGACAATGTCCCATCGGTTTCTATAACTTATACTAAGCACGGCAACGTTAAACCTGATTGTTATGATAAGGCAGACAGTTGGGTGATCGCGAAAGCAGGCTGGTCTGGATGTCAGAGGAAAAAAAGTTAACCATTCTTAAAGAAGTTTTAGGAGATTACTATGCTTCAAATAATGAATACCTATTTTTTTGTCCCAAATGCGACCACCACAAAAAGAAGCTATCTGTAAATTTAGTTAAAAGCGCGTTTAAGTGCTGGGTATGCGATTGGTCCGGACGAAACTTATACCGTATAATAAGAAAATACGGTGGCCAGCAGGCTCGATTTAACTGGAGAAGCTTCGATCAGAAAATTGAAATAGAAAATTTTGCTGATAAACTTTTCGGTACCGAAGACGTATACACACCAGAGACAATCTCTTTGCCACAAGGCTTTGTTTCTTTAGTCAATAAGAGTTTGCCCAATACGTCGATACGCCCGATGAACTATCTTAGCAGTCGTTTTATAGACAAGAACGACATAATGAAGTGGAAGATTGGTTATTGCGCTGCTGGAAAATACAATGGTAGAATCGTTATACCGTCCTTTAATCTTACTGGCCATGTGAATTATTTTGTAACGAGAACGTACGACGGCTCTTGGAAAAAATATTTAAACCCGCCAGTCAGCCGCGATATCATTTTTAATGAGTTATATTTAGATTTTGATGAGGAATTGGTGATTGTAGAGGGGGTGTTCGATGCCATAAAAGCCGGCGAAAACTCTGTTCCTTTGTTGGGCTCTACCTTAAATGAGAATTCCTATCTTTTTCACAAAATTGTGAAAAACGATACTCCTGTATATCTCGCTTTGGATTCTGACGCTGAAAAAAAACAAGATGGACTCATTAAGCTGTTTTTAAAATATGACATTGAGATTTATAAAATAGATATCGGACCACATAAAGATGTTGGAGAAATGTCAAAAGAGGTATTCTTGTCGCGAAAACAATCAGCGACCTTTTTAAGTTCTGACAACTATTTATTGAGCAAGATTGCGAGGATATGAATTCATGGCTGAAAAAATAAATTTAGAAAACCCCAAACATGCTGACTTTTTGCGCACATACCTTTTCGAACCGATCGAACTTTTGGTCGATGAATTCGGTGACGAAGAAGTTCATCAAGCATTGATTAAACTTTTGCCCGGTTACCCGGAAGATATAACACTAGACGAAGCAATATCGCCGATGGCGATCCTGAAGCTTCTCGGCAAGGGCGGCAAGAAGGTCGGCGGGAAGGGCCTCAAATCAATGAAAGGTTTAGCCAAATGGACCGGAGGCGCTTTGCTGGGCCTCGGGGGAGCTGGCATGTCCATGCTCGGCGGCGCCGCAGCCAGGTTTGCGGGGAAGAATATCGATCAGGATGTAGAAATTGATGGAATCACCACAGACGACGCTCTAAACGTGACACCAAAAGGTGATATTTTAAAATTAATCACACAGTCCAACAAGCTTTTGCAAGCGATCACACAGCTCTTGGGCGCGAACACAAAAGAACTAGGAGACATGGACGACAACTTTGATGATCTTCTTTCTGTTCAAACGGGTTTATCGAAGGGAGCGGTGAAGGGCCGGCAAGCCACAGGAGCAGGAGACTTGGAGGCGCCCTATCCGGGCCTTACCTCCTCAGGTCTTCCTGGCTCCTCTCCTGACAAAAAGAAACCTGCAGCGAAAAAATAATAATTTCTTTATTGCTGCTTAATTGTTTCTATTGTTTACTATATGCCGAGGAGTGTATAGTTGAAATTTGCTCATCTAGCTGATACCCATATTAGAAATTTAAAGTATCACAAAGAATATCGTGAAGTATTTTCAAAGCTGTATGACAAGATCAAGCAAGAAAAAGTTGATTATATCATACATTGTGGCGATATAGCTCACACAAAAACCCAAATTAGTCCTGAATTCGTTGATTTATGTTCTAGTTTCCTTAATAGTCTGGCTAATATAGCGCCAACTTACGTGATCTTAGGAAATCACGATGGAAATTTAAGAAACTCTAGTAGACAAGATGCGCTAACGCCAATAGCCAACGCACTTCAGAATCCCAACTTACACCTACTAAAAAATAGCGGAGAGGTTGTTTTAGATGATGAATTTGCAATCAACGTGTTATCAGTATTTGACAGGGATAATTGGAAAACTCCATCCAACTCAAATAGAATTAACATTGCTTTATACCACGGTTCTGTTAGCGGGGTGGTGACGGATACTGGCTGGAAAATGGAGTCTGGAGAGGACGATGTCAATATATTCAATAAGTTTGACTATGGTTTTTTAGGCGACATACACAAAACTAACCAGTCTGTTGACAAACACGGAAAAGTAAGGTATCCTGGTTCAACTGTACAACAGAACCACGGAGAAACGAACGACAAGGGCTTTCTAGTTTGGGACGTTAAAAGTAAAGACTCTTTTACTTGTGTTCACCACGTGATTGAAAATCCAAAACCTTTTGTCACTATCAAGATCACGCCAAAAGGTCGTCTTCCCAACAAAACAAAGATAAAAAATGGTGCCCGTCTACGACTTTTGTCAGAAAATAATCTACCGTTAGACGTCGTTCGCCGGGTGATCGATGCAGCAAAAACGCGCTACCAGCCAGAAGTTGTAACTTACCTGAGCCGCTCCGCCGGCGTACGCGGCTCTGTCGAAAATTTAACAAATTCAGGTGCACAAGAAGATTTGCGTGATGTTGTTACTCAAGAGAAGTTCATCCAAGAGTATTTAAGTGACCATCAGCCCGACGAACAGACCTTAAAAAAGGTGTTCGAGATGAATAAAAAGTACAATGCCTTGGTTGAGAAGGAAGAAGAAGTATACAGAAACATTAACTGGAAATTAAAGTCTTTAGAATGGGATAACCTGTTTAATTACGGAGAGTCAAATAAAATAAATTTTGAATCTCTCGATGGGATTGTCGGAATATTAGGAAAAAACTTTTCTGGCAAATCTAGTGTTGTCGATAGCTTGTTATACACGGTCTACAACACTACTTCAAAGAATAACCGTAAAAATCTTAATCTTATTAATCAAAATGAAGAATGGTGTCGTGGCTATGCAGAGATAGTGGTTGGTCACAAGACTTACAAGATTGACAGGACAAGCAAGAAATACAAAAAAACTCTAAAAGGCAAAGAGACGTCGGAAGCAAAAACTGATGTTGACTTTTTGGTGCTGGACACGCTCACTGATGAGGAAAAATCGTTGAACGGAATTACCAGAATGGAGACGGACAAAAATATTCGTAAAGTGTTTGGCTCGATCGATGATTTTTTTCTAACATCAATGTCTAGCCAGCTAGACTCTTTGTCCTACCTAAACGAAGGCTCTACAAAAAGAAAAGAAATATTAGCCAAATTTTTAGATTTGGAGTTTTTCGATAGAAAATTTAAGATGGTTAACGAGGATTCAACTGATCTAAAAGGTGCTATCAAGAAGTTTTCTGGTCGTGATTACGATGAGGAAATACAAAAAGCGCGTACTGCCGCGGCAAGATCAAATACCGAGTTGATGGTTAAAGAAAGAAAGTTAAAAGAAATTGAGAAAAATATCTCTAGTTTTAATACTGAACTAGAAAACACAAAAAAAGAAATTGAGTCTATTCCAAAAGACCTGGCAAACATTCGGCACGTTAAGAGGCAGCTAAAAGATTGCTTAAACGTTGTCTTGTCTTTGAAAGAGGTTCGAGTAGAGAAAGAGCAGCAGCTAGAAGAGCAACAAACGTTACTTGAAAAAATAGAAAATTTTATTAACGGCTTTGACATAAGCTCCTTCAACAAGAAAAAAGAGGCCGTCGACGAGTATGAAAAAAGAATTGATGAAATTGAAGAAGAAATCGCCAAATATCAATCAAAGAAAAAAATAAATGATGGTAAGATCGATTATCTAAAAAAAGTGCCATGTGGCCTCAACATTCGCGACAAATGTTTATTTGTAAAAGATGCTCGTCGAGCCATCGACGACACACAAAGAGTCAGGATATCTTTAAATCAACTTTCCTTGAACAAAGAAACAATCAAGGGAAAGGTTTTAGATCTAAATCCAGACAGGATCGATCAATATATTGAAAAATATTATATGTTGACTCAGAAGCGTACGACGGTAAAAGAGAGGGTGTCCTCTTTGGAACTTCAAGTTGAAAAAAATAAGACAAAGTTGTTACAGGCAGAATCTTTATTAACAGAGCTAGAGGCAAAAGAAAAACTTTATGAGGACAACAAGGAGTCTATAGAAAATTTTGAGATCTTAACTAACAAAGAAGAGGGTCTGAACAGTGAGGTTGACACCCTTAACAGAAAATTATCAGATCTTCGTAAGCGTCTCCTGGACGTGTATAAAAATACAGGTAGTTTAGAACAAAAACATGAAGAATTAGAAAGTCAAAAGAAGTATTTCTTAGAGCTGCAGGACGAATTTACCGTTGCTGATCTTTATATAAAGTGCATGCACTCAAATGGTATATCTTATGACATAATTAAAAAACGGCTCCCTATCATCAATAACGAGATATCTAAAATTCTGACAAATATTGTTGATTTTGAGATATTCTTTGAAAATGATGAAAACAAACTTGATATCCTGATTAAACACCCAAAACATGAGCCGCGCCCTATTGAAATGGGCTCTGGAGCCGAAAAAACAATCGGTGCCATGGCAATCAGACTAGCTCTTTTAAACGTCTCTACGTTGCCAAAAGGAGATATTTTCATACTTGATGAACCAGGTACCGCGCTTGACGCTGAGAACATGGAAGGGTTTATAAGAATCTTGGACATGATCAAGAGCCAGTTCAAAACTATCATTCTTATATCGCACTTGGACAACCTAAAAGATGTTGTTGACAAAGAGATAACCATAGAGAAAAATAATGGTCTAGCTCATATATACGAGTAATGTTTTATTGAATAATATGATTTTCGGACTAATTATTTCGGAGGTAATGTTATGCAAAAAGTTAGAGCTTGGATGGACAAGCACGTAGAAAGATTTATTTCTAGAAAATTTTTGGCTTGGGGTACAGCGACGTATCTTGTCGCGACGAATTCGCTTACTAGCTCCGATTGGGTGGCAGTAACGCTAGCTTATATCGGTTCTCAAGCCCTGGTGGATCTTGCTGTGCAGTGGAAGCACGGTAATCAGGGGTAGTTTTTATGTTTTCTGGTGTTTTTTGGAAAAAAACATGGGCTTGGATTAAACATCACTGGCAACTTCTTGTTATAATACTCGGGATTGGCGCCGTTTTTGTGTTTACAAGACGCCCCAGCGAGAAACTTTTTAAGTTAATGGACAGACAAAAAGAAAGCTATGAAAAAGAAATAAGCTTGATAAAAGAAGTTAATGAAGAAAAAAAAGTTAAAAAAGAAGAAGCTACCAGAGAACACAAGAAACAAATAGACGAAATAGAAGAACAGCACGATTCTGATATGGCAGAACTAGAACTAGAAAAACAAAAAGAAATCGAAGAGACGACTGAAAATTATAAAGACTCGCCGGATGCGTTAGCAAAACATGTTGCCGCGGCTTTAAGCGCAGAATATATTAAATCAGAATGGGAAAAGAAAAGAGATAAGGAATAAAATATGTTTTTTAAATTTTTATCAACCTTTGTAGCGATTGCATTGACTCTGGCCCCTCTTAGCGCACACGCGGTGACACCACCGTTGCCACTTCAAGGAAAAGTTACTTCAATCTTAAAAGACGCGAAGGCACCTTATTCCGGAATTTTGCTTGATCCGTTAGCTGCTTCAAAAATGCTAGTAGACCAAAAATTTATAAGATTAGAGGTTGAACTAACGTTAAGAAAAGAATTTCAGAAACAGCTAACTACTCAATCGTTGTCTCTCGAACTTTTGAAGGTAGATTACAACTCTTTAAAAAAGATACACGAAGAGACAATAAAATTAAAAAATAATCGTATTGCTGATTTGGACGTAATGCTAAAGAAAGAGATGTCTCGACCTAACACTTCCCAATGGTGGCTAGCCGGTGGGATTGTTATTGGAATTGTGTTATCAGTAGCAGTGTTTTATGCTAGCGTAGAGATCTCCCGATGAACGAGGACGTGAACTACATAGCAGGGCTCGAAAAGGCAATTTCAAAAAAATATGGGAAGCTGGCAATTCAAAATCCTTCTAAGTTTTGGGACAAAGACAAAGAAAAAGAGTACATAAGCCAACTCAAAGAATTTGTGGAAAAACAAAAGAAAAATGAAGCGCACGACGCACACGAAAATGTTGACGGAATTTTAATAAGTCGCAAACTACTTACTAAAGAAGGAAAAATTACATGCTCCACATGCAAAAATTCTTTAAAAACAATTAATGATGATATTTATTTCACAAAATTTGAATGTTGTGAGCAATGTTTTATAAAATACGTTTCAGGCCGAGAAGGCCGGTGGACAATGGGGTGGAGGCCTGACAATGGCAGATAATCTTAAAATAATTCGTGGAATTTCACAAGCTTGTGCCGATCTTGGATATGATGGTGCACATCTTATTGAAGACGAGAAAGTTGGTCTCAAAAGGGAACAAGGGGACCCTGTACTTGATTCCCGTCGCATAGATGGGTTTAAGGTAAGAATAAATGGTCAGACCTTAATATGTTCTTATCACTCTGAGTGCACCTTAAAAGAGGTTTACTCCGGTAATTTCGAATCAGATTTGGAACAAACCATGAGTGACATAACCAAGGCGCTTAAAAAAAGATATAAATCAATCACAGGCGATGCCCTGAGTTTAAAAGAAAAAGGCGAAGTCGACGCGCACGTACAAAAAACCAGCAAAGTACGTGTTTTCGTTATAGCTACAAAGCTTTATGAAATTAAAAATCTCAGCGATATTATTAACAAAAGAGAACCTAGCAAAGACGCGCTTCCCAAAGATTTTAAAACGTTTTTAGATCAAGGCGGATGGGCAAAGTCTGCTAGAAAAGATTAGCGTAAGCGATAAAATGACTTTTGATTTGTCTAGAGAACAGATTCTAAAAGAAATTATTAAGTCTGGAAAGGACGCCGTTTATTTTATAAACAATTACGCCAAAATATCTCATCCGATGAGAGGTTTGATTCCTTTTAAAACTTATGATTTTCAGACTGACCTAGTTAATAATTATAACGATCATAGATTTACTGTGATACTGAAAGCCCGACAGTTAGGTATATCAACCATAACTGCCGCGTACGTCGCGTGGATGATGATGTTCCATCGCGATAAAAATGTGCTGGTCATCGCTACAAAGTTCGGTACGGCAGCTAATCTGGTAAAAAAAGTTAAATCAATTCATAAGCACTTGCCGCAATGGTTGAAAATAGCAGAAATATCGATAGACAACCGAACGTCATTTGAATTATCTAACGGCTCACAGATAAAAGCTTCATCCACTTCCGCTGACGCAGGACGTTCCGAAGCACTGTCTTTGCTAGTCATAGACGAAGCTGCTCACGTCGAAGGTCTTGAGGACCTGTGGACTGGATTATACCCCACGTTGTCGACTGGTGGTAGGTGCATCGCTTTGTCAACTCCAAACGGAGTTGGCAACTGGTTTCATCAAACCTGTGTCGACGCCGACATGAAAGAAAACGATTTTTATTTAGTTAACCTACCGTGGCACGTGCACCCGGAACGCGATCAACAATGGTTTGACAAAGAGACAAAGAACATGTCTCGCAGACAAATTGCCCAGGAATTAGAGTGCAACTTTAACATGTCTGGTGAGACAGTGTTCCATCCGGATGACATGCGAGAAATAGAAAGTTGTTTGTGTGAGCCTAAGTACAGAACAGGGTTTGACAGAAATTTGTGGATATGGGAAGAGTATAAACCAGAGTTTAATTATATGTTGTCTGCAGACGTCGCCCGCGGCGACGGCCAAGATTATTCTACTTTCCTTATATTTAAACTAGACACAAACGAGGTTGTAGCTGAATACCAAGGAAAAGCCACACCAGATATTTTTGCAGATTTGATCACTAACATCGGCCGTGAGTTCGGAGACTGTCTGGCTGTGGTTGAGAACAACTCAGTTGGCTGGTCTGTTGTAACTAAGATGGAAGAGCTTGGGTACCCTAACGTATATTATTCTAAGAAATCTACACACGAATATGTAGATTCTTTAATGGCGGAAGCCAGCGGCGTAGTACCCGGTTTTTCCATGACTCAAAAAACTCGCCCGCTTGTGGTCGCTAAATTTGAAGAGTTTGTTAGAAATAAACTAATTACAATAAGATCAAAGAGGCTTTTTAATGAGATGAAAACATTTGTATGGCACAACGGTAAACCACAAGCAATGAAAAAACACAATGATGATTTAATTATCGCATGCGCAATCGGATGCTGGGTTAAAGAAACCGCCTTCTCTGTTAACCAAAGAAATGCGGAATATCAAAAAGCTTTTTTGTCTTCTATGGCAACAACAAATAAATCGCTGAACACATCCATACCAGGTATGATAGGATATGAGAAGATTCAAAGAGAAAACAAACTAGAAGATGATATGTCCGAAGCTAAGGATTTCCTATGGCTTTTAAAAGGCTGAGAGTGTAAAATATGGCGTCACCAATTAACAAGAAAAATCCAAGAAATGCGGCATCGTCCCTTTTCAAGCAACTTACAAAGTTACTATCCGGCCCTATGGTCAATTACCGTAGACAGGATACAAGGCAGCTAAAGAGAAGAAGGCTTGATAAGTACCGTTCGCGATTCAAGTCTGCTAGTGGACAAGAATTTAAGGTTTCTTCTTACGGAGAAATTTACGGTTCGTTACAGGCAGATTATTATTCAAATCAAAATCGGATGGACCGATATACTGATTTTGATCAAATGGAATATACCCCAGAAATTGCATCTTCCATGGATATATATGCAGACGAAATGACCACTTCATCTGTTTATCGTCCAATATTGAATATCACTTGCAAAAATCAAGAGATAAAGAACGTTATAGAGACTTTGCTTTACAATGTCCTCAACGTGCAGTTCAATTTGTATGGTTGGTGCAGATCTATGTGCAAATATGGCGACTTCTTTCTCTACTTGGACATTGAAGAAGACGAAGGTGTAAAGAATTCAATAGGATTACCCTCAAACGAAATAGAAAGGCTGGAGGGCGAAGACAAGAATAACCCAAACTATATCACGTATCAGTGGAATTCCGCCGGTATCACATTGGAAAATTGGCAGGTTGCTCATTTTAGAGTCTTGGGCAACGATAAGTTTGCTCCGTACGGAACTTCCATCCTGGAGCCGGCACGAAGAATTTGGAGACAACTCACGCTATTAGAAGATGCTGTGATGGCCTATAGAATTGTCAGGTCTCCGGAGCGCCGTGTTTTTAAAATTGATGTTGGCAACATACCTCCTCAAGATGTGGAACAATATATGCAAAAAGTTATGACTCAGATGAAGAGAAATCAAATTCTTGATGTCAATACCGGCCGCGTTGATTTAAGATACAATCCTCTGAGCATTGAAGAAGATTACTATATACCAGTTCGTGGCCAGGCGTCCGGCACAGAAATTTCAACAATCGGTGGAGGGCAATACACTGGAGACATAGATGACGTAAAATATCTTAGAGACAAGCTTTTTAGTGCTCTTAAGGTACCGATGTCTTATCTTTCCCGCGGCGACGGCGCCGACGAAGATAAAGCGACTTTGGCACAAAAAGATATAAGGTTTGCTAGAACAATCCAGAGGCTGCAAAGATCTGTTGTATCCGAATTAGAAAAAATTGTTACGATTCACTTGTTCACTTTAGGTTACAGGGGAAATGATCTGCTTTCTTTTAAGTTAGCCTTGAACAACCCTTCGAAGCTGGCAGAACTTCAGGAGCTAGAGCACTGGAAAGCGCGCTTTGAAGCGGCCGACGGAGCTACTGAAGGGTTTTTCAGCAGAAGATGGGTGGCAAATAACATCCTTAATGTTAGCGAAGAAGAGTTCCTAAGGATGCAGGAAGAAATGTATTACGACAGGAAGCATGACTTTGCGCTGGAGCAGGTTGGAGAGGCCACAGCGGCAGCAGCCGGCGGAGCAGCCGGCGGCCTAGGTGGCTTGGGAGGTGAGTCAGGAGGAGTCGAAGGGCTTGAATCTGAATCTCCCGGCGCCGATGAACCTGAAGAGGATGCTGGGGATGAAGGGCCGCTCTTAGCAACCCCAGCCGGCGACGAGCCCGAAGCGACACCAGGAGCCTCGCCACCGGAGGGCGCCCCTGGCGGCGAAGAAGGCGCGCCTGGCAAAAGAGACGACTCGGGCAAAGTCACTATAAAAGATAAATTTGGCCGAACTTTTACTGCGACTGCGAATTCGAAGGGAAAGATGTACGAGTCTCCACCTTATGATAAGCGAAAAGGTTCTGGCCCAAGATCACGCGCTAATAAGGGCAGCTACTCGAAATTTCTTGCATCTTCGTCAGATACTAGGTCTTTTCTTCCCGGAAAAAACGATTTAGATTCACTTTATAGATTTTCTGAAAACCTGGATCCTAATTATTATGATGAACAGGAAGATAAAATATTTAGAGAGAACGTCGAAACTAAAAAATTGATAGAGTCATTGCAGGAGAAATCTACGGATGAAGTTCAGTCATAACAAGAAAAGAAACACGGCCTTTATTTACGAAACACTGGTGTGTGAATTAACTAAGGCGTCCATGGATGAAGAAGAACAAAAAAAGAAATATGCTATATCTTTATTGAGGGAATACTTTTCCAAGGGTAGGGTCTTGAACAAGGAGTTAGAAATATATAAATCTTTTGAAGACTTGGAGGCCGTTACACGCCCCACCGTTGAAAAAATAATACAGGAGGCTAAGAGACAATTTACAGGATTAGGTCGCAAAAAAGTTTTTGAGGAACAGACCAAGGCCATTGACAAGATAAATAAAACATTCGGCCGCGGAGTCTGGTCTAATTTTATCCCAAACTTCAGAAGTTTGGCTACGATAAATCAACTACTACAACAAAACTTGTCTCCAAAAAAACAAATTATAATTGAGAATAAGTTGATTGATTCTATCGGCACCGAAAAGAAGCAGGAACAAATGTTTCCGAAAATTAACAACTTGGCCATGAGAAATTTTATTGAAAAATTTAACAGCCAATATTCTGCAACTTTAAGCGAGTCACAAAAAACTTTTCTAAATAAATATATTGTATCAAGCGGGCACAATGATCTTGAATTCAAAGCTTACCTGTATGAGGAGATAGACCGCATTAAGGAAGCGTTGAGCGAAAATTTACAAAAACAACAAGACGCTGAAGTTTCTACGAAAATTAAAAAAGTTTTAGAGAGAATAAACGATTATAATAAAGTTGCATTAAACAGAGATTTAGTGCTTGAAGTCACTCGAATACAATCTTTAGTTAGCGAGCTGAACAACCATGATTAAAATAGTAATCAAAGAGAAGCCAGAAGTTGAAAAAATACTTCTAAACGCGAAAAAGACACTTGATGGTAATATAATTGTTAGTGACCACCCAGAAATCGACCTGCTGATTCTCCCCAAGAAAAGCAAAATCGTTGCTCTCCCGAAAGATCAGCTTGACGACGAAGTGTACGACACACAAAAAAGATTATATAAGTTTTTGAACAAGAAGGGAGTCATAGGGTATGATTCGGTGCAATCTGGGAGCTTGTTCATGTCCATGGAAGCAACTATAGCTAAAACAGAGAAGGGAGATAGTCTGCAATATCTTTTGTATGCCATAGCCCAATTTGTTGAAGAAGAATTACCGTTCTACCGAGACCAAAAAGAATTTGAAATGGATCAAGAGCAAAGCATGCTCAATCCCGAGGTGGATGAGTACACTGACTTTGACCCGGCAAAATACCATGGCGAGAAGAAAGGATCCCTGCCTCCGAGGATTCAAAGTTATGGCATCAACACCATTTATAGAATATAGGTGATATGTGCAATTAATTTATTTTATCTTGTGTGCGTATGGGATGACATACATTCTGATATACGGGTCTATTTTCAATAGAATACGGCCTAAAAAAGGACAGCTAGGCCAGTTATTTAAATGCTCGCTTTGTACGGGTTTCTGGGTCGGTGTCTTTTTGTGGAGTATCAATCATTTCACAGAACTATTTACCTATGATTACAATTTAGTGAATGCTTTACTTTTGGGTAGTCTATCGTCCGGGACAAGTTATTTTTTAAGTATGGTTTTGGACGATTTTGGTTTTAAATTCAGAAGCGTAAAAGGAGGTGATGAAAATGAAACGTCGTAATGTTCCAGGAGTAAGGCGCTGCTGTAATGGCAGCATATACAAGCGGGGGAGAGCCCCGCATTAAATTTTTTAAAAAAAGGAGTTAAAAAATGTCTGAGAAAAAAGTAGTAAAAGAAAATTCCAACTCGCCGAAGGGCCATGGTGCCGGCGGTGGAAACCATGGCACCAAGAAAAGTGTTGCTAATCAAGTTCCAAGATCTTGGTGGATTGGGAAAGGCAAAAAAGAAAGCCCAAACAATTAAGGTGTACTAAAATATGTCAAAAGTGCTACTACAGGAATATTTTGAGCTATGTCCTGAAGGCCGGTGCCCTATAGATGTCTTAACCGAATCAGAAAGGAGAAAGATATCTGAAGGAGCAGTGTATTTGGTTGGTATATGCCAGAAATCGGGTGTCAAGAATGGCAACGGAAGGGTTTATAACAAGGAGATCTTGCAAAGAGAGGTCACAAATTACCAAAAAGCTATTCAGGAGAGGCGTTCTCTGGGTGAGTTAGATCACCCTGATGATTCTGTTATCAATTTGAAAAACGCGTCTCACCTCATTACTAAAATGTGGTGGGACGGCGGAAACGTGATGGGCAAGATAGAGGTATTGGATACCCCTAGCGGAAAAACCTTGAAACAACTGGTGACAGCGAACGTAAAGCTTGGGATATCCTCCAGAGGTCTGGGGTCTGTGAAAGAAAAGGATGGGTTGACGATCGTCGAAGATGATTTTCAATTAATATGCTTTGATATCGTGTCTGAGCCTTCTACTCCCGGTGCATATTTATCACCAGACAAGGTGAGACCAGCACCAAGGAACCTAGATACTGGAAACCTTGCTGCATATATTAATGAGTCTGGCACAACAAAAAGCAGCACATTGAACAACTTATTTGAGATGATTTTAAGAGATAAAAATGAAACCAAGTGAATTTAAAAAAGTATTGAAACCCTTGATAAAACAAACCGTAAAAGAAGTTTTGTTGGAGGAAGGCGTTTTGTCTAAAATAGTGGCGGAAGTCGCCCGCGGACTGCAGGCGCCTATGATCGTCGAGTCTCCGAAAAAAAGAAAAGTAGACCACCAAGATTCAAAAAATAAAAAAGAACAATATGAAACCAACAGGCAAGAAAGGATACGCAGGCTTAATGAGTCTGTCGCAGTCGGCGTCGACGTCTTTTCAGGAGTTCAAAAATTACCAGATGCTCCAAGCTCCGGAGGAACCTCTCCAATGGCCCATGTCGCCTCCGACGACCACGGCGTCGATATCAGCGACATACAAAATTTGGTAGGAAATAAGTGGAGAGATCTAATATAGGTGTTAAACTATGTCAAATAAACCCGTCAATGTCGAAGTTTCTTTAAAAGAAGTCGGTGGCTGCCCTCATCGATTAATTAAAAAATTTATTAAAAAGTGTAAAAAAGAAAGAATAGTTGAAGACTATTTAGATAGACGATATTATATAAAGCCCTCAAAAAAGAGGCGCCTCGCGAGGGCAAGAAAGCTTCAAAATGCACAAAAAGCTAATGCAGAAAGAAACAAAAAACTAGATAAAAGGTAGGAGAAGAAAATGGCTCATCCGACAGACAAAACTACATCAGCGCCAATATACCAAGGCGCCCCAAGGGCGGGTTTAAGAAATGTAGGATCATATCAGGTTTCTGGTCACCCTTACGTCACAGGGTCGATAATTAAAGCCGGCGAAGAAGTTCGAGTGCAATTCCCGAACGTTACAAAAAAAGTCACAGTAATTGGATCCGGATCCTCAACTAACGATTTGAGAATTTATTTTGTTCCGGAGACCGCTGCTGGATACGTTGCAAGAAGTCACCATTACATTTCTTTAGACAGCCACGAAGATTCTATAGAATTTGATATAAAATGCAAAGAGATATATCTTAAGGCACCGAAAGCGGCCGCTGGATATCAGCTGTACGCATCGCTTACTTTTATCACCAGCTCAGCTATGTTCGAACTTACTGGGTCTGGTATTGACGCAATAAGATAGGGGAAACAGACTATGGGATTCAAGGGCGGAAGCGATAATTTAACAGATCTAGAAGTCGATGGTGGAACTCTATCAGTCGATGCAGACAATAATTTAGTTACTTTAGCTGCAGCTAGTGTTACTAACGACTTAACTGTTGGCGGAGACATTATATTAGACGATGGCGGCTCGCTAAAAGAAGCCGGCGGTACCGCAGCCATTACTTTTGATGGAAGCGGAAACGTTACCAAGCTTAGCCTTGCAGCCGCTGCTGTCGCTGTAGCTAATGATCATATTGTGATCCTTGACGGCGGCGCAACTGGCGCCCCCAAGGCAGAAAGCATTCAAGATCTTCTTTCCGCAATTGCTGGTTCTGGAATCAGTGTTAGTGGAAATCAGTTAGTCGCTGACGGAGGAGGAGAGGCTGATGCAATCGCCGCTGACAACATTAATGCTGGCGACGCTGTAGTCAATATTAAAACATCCTCCGGTGCAATTAATATCGGCCATGCGGATAATGATGAGGCAATCAACATTGGGTCGACCGGCACTGGCGCCATTCAAGTAGGCCATAGCACAACAACCTCGGTTACAGTTGATGCGGTTGCAGTCGTTGTTGACTCTGCGGATACAATTGACATTGATGCCGCTGACGAAATTACTATCGACACAACCTCAGCGGACGGACACATCGCGATTACTTCGGCCCATACCGCCGGCGACTCTATCTTAATCAGTGCAAACGCAAATGCTGGTTCTATTTTGGATATTGACGCTGGTATTATAGATATTGATGTTCAAGACACTATCAATATTGATGCTGCGGATGAAATTGAGATCGCAACCACTTCAGCGGATGGACACATTAAGTTAGCTTCTGCCCACACATCTGGCCTTGCATTCCACATTGATGCCAACGCCGATGCAGCCTCCGAGGTACAAATCGACGCCGGCGTCTTAGACATTGATGTCACTGCCGGCATCGCGATCGACGGCACTACTGTTTCTATAGACGGGACAGATGACTCAAACCTTACTGTCACCGCGTCCGGAAAAGACTTGGATATTGCAGTGGCTGGTGGTAGCACACAAGAACTTAGATTAGCTTCAGCCGGCACCGGTGCCTCCGCTCTTCATTTAAATGCTAGCGCAGGTAGTGTAGACATTGATTCTGCCGACGCAATTACGGTTGACGCAGCTGATGAAATAGTTATTACAACAACTTCTGCAGACGGACATATTTCGCTAGTTTCTGCACACACTTCTGGCGTCGCGTTTCATATTGACGCCAATGCTGATGCAGCTTCTGAAGTACAAATTGATGCTGGTGTTTTAGATATCGACGTCACCGCAGGTATTGCTATTGACGGCACAACTCTTTCAATCGATGGCACGGATGACTCAAACATCACTGTGACGGCCTCGGCTAAAGATCTAGATATTGCAGTGGCCGGTGGCGGCACACAAGAGCTAAGGTTAGCTTCCGCAGGTACCGGCGCTAGCGCACTTCATTTAAATGCTAGCGCAGGAAGCGTGGATATCGACTCTGCCGACGCAATTACGGTTGACGCTGCGGACGAAATTGTGATCACAACGACCTCAGCTGATGGTCACATCTCTCTTGTCTCTGCACACACCTCTGGTGTTGCATTCCATATTGACGCCAACGCTGATGCAGCTTCTGAAGTACAAATTGATGCTGGTGTTTTAGATATCGATGTTACTGCTGGCATTGCCATCGATGGTACCACCCTGTCTATTGATGGTACTGATGACTCAAATTTAACTGTCACTGCTTCAGGTAAAGACCTAGACATAGCAGTGGCCGGCGGAAGCACACAAGAATTAAGACTCGCCTCGGCTGGAACTGGAGCAAGCGCCCTACACTTAAATGCTAGCGCTGGTAGTGTAGATATTGATTCTGCTGACAATGTGACAGTCGACGCTGCGGACGAAATTACGATTACAACAACTTCTGCAGATGGACACATATCATTAGTCTCTGCGCACACAGCGGGCGTCGCATTTCATATTGATGCGAACGCCAACGCTGGCTCTGTTGTTGATATCGACGCTGGTGTCTTAGACATTGACGTTACTGGCGTAACATTATTAAACACGACCGGGCTCACCATCACAGATACTACGGCTAGTAGCGCTACTGAAGGCGGATCGATAAGGCTTGTTTCTGACGATACCGCACTGATGGCCGATGGCCACCGTTTAGGGGTAATCGAGTTCGCCGGCGCAGAAGATGGCTCGGCCACTATTTCCATTGGAGCTAGGATTGAAGCTCTGTGTAGGGATGCATGGGACGGATCCAATAACGATGCAAATTTGTTATTCTACACCACAGATGGCACTACGGAGTCTGTGGTTTTGACACTGGACGCTGACAAACAAGCAACCTTTGTAGACAACGTCGCGCTATTGTCGGACTCTGCTGTTCTCAAGATGGGAGCAGACAACGATGTTACATTTACCCACGATGGTACAACCGGGTTGACAATAGCTGCGAACCCATTCGAAGTAGACTCTGGTGGCAACATAACACTTGATGCTCACACCGGTATATTTGTCTTACAGGACGCAAATACTGAAGTACTTAGGATCACAGAGGGGAACTCTGGTGATGTGACAATCAAGCTAGCGACCGATGGCAAAGATCTGGTCTTTACGGACAATGGCGATGCCACGAACATGAAGATCCTTGATGCTGCAGCCGGCATTAACGTGCCCGGGGAAGTGCAAACGACCAAGTTAGCCTTTACTGACGGCGACGACGCAATAACAATTGCTGATGGCGGCGGAGTTACCTTCGGCACTACTTCTTCTCACGGAGCAGCGCCGGCAGCATCTGGCGCCGCTACCAAACTTGTTGTACGCAAAAATGATCAAGCTGATAATACTGCAGTTGCACTGTTCACAGTCACTGTACCAAATGGAGCGCATACTGCTGGGATATTCTTAAATATACTCGGCAGCGAGACTGCTAACAAATCTGCATGCGCATGTCAATCAGTTGTTGCTATCTCTCGCGTCTCAGGCGCGGCGACAGCCATGTCCGTTGTCAACTTCGGCGGCGCTTCGGTTCTTGGTAAAACCATTGCGACCGGTGGGGACGAAGCGGTCTCCGACGTCGCTGTAACAGTGCCCGGATCACCTACTGGCGCCAACGGTGCGACGCAAACGTTTGATATCTTGCTCAATGTTACCACTGCCGCCGATGGGCAGGTTAACCTTCTCTGCGCCGCAGAACTTTTAAATGACCAGGCTTCTGGTATCACCATAGCCGCCGCATAGGGGATCGATTGAATGCCAGCAGCAACAGGAAGTATATCGTTTCTCGGCGCCGCGCGCTACCAGGGAAGTTGGGACGCCATCGGAAACGATGGGACAGGATCTCAGCTTCCCCACGCCGCCTCCGGTAGTTTTTCTACGCTATTGGTTAATGGTGGATATCATTCATCCACTAATCTTACAGCGTCTAATGGCCACTACTGGCAATGTTGGCGCTCTTCAGTCCCGGCTTCAAATACGACTGTTGATGGAATTAATGACTGGAACGCGAATGACTGGGTCATCTATTCCGGAAGTCAATGGATAAAATTACCCTTTGAAGACACTATTGCTTCAATTGTTTTAGGTGATCTTTCCACCGGGTCGTTCCACCTAGGCTCTGGAAACGACAAACATGTTCTTTTTGCCTCTGGGACGATGCACTCTGGTTCAGATAACTTCACTTTCGACTATTATGGTGGCGCCGCCGGCAACAATTTAATGTTGACCGGCAATCTCCACATATCTGATGACAAGAAACTTTATTTTGGTTCTCAGAAAGACTCGTACATAGAATACGACGAGAACGCAAGTGATTTCATGACAATGTCTGGGTCATCTAAGGGCCTAGCCCTATCCGGTTCTAGAGTAAATGTCGTGTCTGCGCTAACCACGCTTTCAGGTCTTGGCACTGCGGCAGGTTTTGGAAATCATTCTACTATAAGTACTGACACTGTTCTCCCTGAAAATTATAATTTTGTTTTGTGGGGTCCAATAACGCTCCCGGACGGAGTTAGTTTAACAATTGGCACAAATTGTAAATTAAAAATTAGTGATCTATGATTCAGATTTCTAACTTAAAAATTAAAAGTCATTTCTAATGTTCGTGCATATTTATTTATAGACTTAAGGAAACACAATAATGGGAACACTTTACGTAAACAATATAACCGCGGCGACAGGCTCTAGAGTAACAGTCCTCGCTGACGATACTCATTTCAGCGGAAACTTGTTTGTTACCGGAAATATGGACGTCAACGTAGAAGACTTCAAAGTGTCAGCCAACACTATGGTGCTTGGTGACGCTTCTGGCGACTCTGTGACCATTACCGCTAACACACTTACAGCACCAAACGGCCTGACTATAGACAGCGCCGGCGATATTGCTCTTTCTGCAGATGGCGACAACATTACAATGGACGATGGCACGACGACTGTCTTCGATTTTGATGTTGCTAATGTTATTTTCAAGATGATGGACGACAGTGATACTGGAGATTATTTTAGCATCACAACGGACACACACGGCGCCACAACCTTCACGACTGTTGACGATGACGCCGCTGCAGCTGATCTAACATTTACCCTGGACGGTGCACTTGATGTAAACGCGAATCAAGAAGTGGCGATTGACTCAACTGTTGCTTCTATAACAGTTGGCGCCGCCCTGGCAGATGGCCAGACGCTAAAATTAGGAAAGAATGGCGCCGTTGAAACAATCATAGCGCCACATGGCACTGCAGGAAGCGAGCTTTACTCAGTAACCAATACGGCTGGCACATCCGTCGGCCCTTCCGCTGCAGCAATCCAGCTTACAGCCGTCGCCGGCGGAGTGGGAATTAGGTCGACAGCGAACTTAGAAGGCTGTATTCAAATCGAAGCTGATGGTGGGGCTGACGAGACTATCTCAATCCATTCTGATCAGGGTACTGGTCACGGCACCGACGCCGCCTCGAACGCATCGATTAACTTAATCAGTGATTCGGGAGGCATTGCCCTAAGTTCGGGAAGAAATGGTGCTAATGCAATTAGGCTTGCAGAAAGCGGAGGCACTGACGGACAGATCCACATCCACGCCGATACGGGCCTCGCAAGAAATTCAGCAGGGAATGCAGCCAACGCATCAATTAGTATATATAGTGATGGCGGTGGAATTGGTTTATACTCTGGAAACGATGACACGAACGCAATTAGAATTGAAGCTAACGGCGGTGTTGGCGAAACTATCGTTGTTAACTCTAACCAGGGTACCGGTGCTGGTTCAATTACACTGGATTCAGATGCCGGCGGAATAACATTATCTGCGGGGAGCACCAGCCATGGCGTCAAGGTAGGCACTGTAAGCAGCGCTCCAGTGTCTATTGGACATACAACATCAGAGACATCTATTAACGACAACCTCGCAGTAACAGGTAGCGCAACTTTTAATAGTACTGTTACCATTGACAGCGTCGGCGTGACAGCAATACAAACATCTGGTGAGTCTTTTGTAGACAATGATACAAGCCTGATGACCTCTGCTGCGATTAACGATAAGATTGAAGCTGTGGTTACAGGCGAGGATCTAGATGTAACTACTGACAGCGGGACAATCGCAATTGATCTCAACAGTGAAACATTTACAATCGCAGGAACGACTAGCGAAATCGAGACTTCTGCAACTAGTAATACAGTTACAATCGGTTTACCAAATAATGTCACAGTAGCGGGCGATTTGACTGTTTCTGGTGGAGACGTCGCTTTTGGAAACGGCCAGAATGCCACAGTTGCTGTCAACGCGACAGCGCACGGAGCCGTAGGTAAGAGTTTAACAGTTTCTGCGGGAACGACTACTGCGGGAACGACAAACAACATTGCCGGCGGTAGTCTAACCATCGCCGGAGGACAAGGAAAAGGCACCGGCGCCGGCGGAGATATCGTATTCAAAACCGCAAATGCTACCAGTACTGGTTCTTCGTTAAATTCATTAGCAACCGCTCTAACAATTAGCGATGATTTAAGCGCTACTTTTGCCGGCGCAGTCGTCGCCGGAACCACTCTTGGCGTCACAGGTGAGACCACCTTCAGCAACAACGTCAAAATTATTGACGACAAAACACTTACTTTTGGAACAGGCGACGAATGGACTATTGAGTACGATGAAAATGGTGACGACGATCTAGTTCTTACCGGATCAGACATTAGCGTTGAAAGCAGTACCTCAGCAAAGCCGGTACTGCAGCTATTGAACACCAATGCTGACGCAACAGGGGCGACACTTAAGTTTAACAAAAACGGAGCTAGTGTTGCTGATGGTGATGTTATAGGTAACCTTACGTTTGTTAGTGAAGATGACGGTGGCGCAGTACACACCTACGCTAGCATGGTTGGCACAATCGACGTCGACGCTGCCGGCGAAGAGTCAGGAAAACTGTCCTTTAAGGTGGCTACTCATGACGGTGACGCCCCCGAAGATGGTCTTGTTTTGGTTGGCGGATCCGCAGATTCTGAAATCGACGTAACAATTGGCAAAGGAACTAGTTCAGTCACTTCAATCGCCGGCGTCCTTGATTTAGGTGATAGAAACATTACAAATGTTGGAGATATTTCTTTAGATTCTATCTCTTCTGACGGCTCTCTTGTTACAGTCAATGCGCCATGCGAAATTGCAAATGACTCATCTGCTGGCGCCACAGCCTTAGTTCTTGACAACGACGACGTCGACGAGATTGCTCTTTCAATCGAGGCAGCAAACACGACTGCAAACGTTATTGATGTTTCAGCAACATCCTTGACCACCGGAAAGGCGCTTCATATCGATGTTGGAAATGCCGCCACAACTAACCAAGCAACGACTGTCACCCATATTGACATTGACAAGACTGGTGTGGTAGCCTCCGGACAGGCCGTCTCGATCACTGGCCTAGACTTAGACATAAACGACACAGCAACAAACCATGCCTCGGCCGCCGGCATCGCCCTAACTGGTATTGATCTAGATATTGTATCTGCCGACGCTACTAGTAATACCCAAATCAACACTGGCCTCGACATATCGGTCACAGGCGGTGACAGTAACTACGCCGCTATTTTCCGCGCCGGCCAAGTTGGTATTGGCGCCACCGGCCCTCAAGCGCTACTCGAAGTGGAGGCTGCATCAACCTGGGGCAACACCTGCCTTCTTGTTGATAACAACTCAACGGGTCAAATTGCTCTCAAGGTCCAGGCCTCAAACACTACTGCAAACGCCGTCCACATCGAAGCCAACGCGCTCCTGACGGGCAGTGCTATTGATATCGCGGCAGATGCTCTGCAAGGCGGTAGTATTTTAAACCTCGCGTCAGACTCTAGCAACATTTCTTCTAGAGACTTAGTTAAGATTCACAACGATAACACAGCAGCGGTCGGCGCCCGCGGCCTTTATGTCTTAAATGACGCTGTAGCCAGCACAGCTGGAGAAACAGTGTTAATTGAGACCACTGTTGCATCTGAAGGTAACCCACTGTTAAGATTAAAGAATTCAAATGCAGATGCTAACGGTGCGATTTTAAGATTTGAGAATTCAGCCGCGGCGGACGGATCCGACGATGATTACCTTGGGACCTTGTCTTTCTATGGAGAAGACGATGGTACACCTTCCGACACTGAATATGCAAAAATTGAAGCACAGGCCGTCGACGTATCGAGCGGCGCCGAAACTGGTAATTTAATTATTACCTCCATGAGCGGCAGTACTGCAACTGAGGTTGCTAGAACAAATCCCGAGTCTCCTCTCGCCAATCACTTCTGCGCTGGTTTGGGCCACAAGCTACCAGTATTTGGTGTGCAGGCCGACCGCACACTTACTGCTGCGATGAGTGGGATGATCATCGTTTTACCTGCCGGTGCAGCACGAACAATAACGCTACCAGCGGATACCGACGGCGTGCATTTTAAATTCATTTCCATGGGCGCCAGAGCGCACGTTGTAAAATCGACGTCTAATAACATGCTCGGTTGGATCAGGGCCGTGAATAACGACACCACCGACGCAGCCGTAGATACCGATCAATTGACCGGCCCTGCGGGCTCAGACGGTAAGATCACTTTCCCAGCCGGCTTCCCGGGTGACTATTTAGATGTCGTTTCTGTAAATGGCTTCTGGATGGTACAAGGCTTCATGGCCAACAACGCAACTATTGAAGCGTACGATGCGTAATTTTAAAAATCGGTCATTTATAAGTATGAGATACTATTTATTTTTGACAAATATCCTTAGGAGCACTTAAATGTCAGATATGTTAGAACAAGCAATCGTTGACGCGGACGCTCTCCGTACCGCGGCTGTTAAGAATGCTGAGACTCTGGTGTTAGAAAAATATTCTGTGCAAATAAAAGATGCAGTGCGCACATTACTGGAGCAAGAGGACCCTCTTGCCGGCCTCGACTTGGGTGGTCCGGACACCGCCGAAGAAGGTCCTGGGTCTGATGGCGCAGCATCTTCACCGGGTGGAGAAGAACAAGCGCTCAAGCCTTCATCAGTCATGGAACATATTCCTTTGGCTGTGATGGATGAGGACGACGCACAAGTTGAAATACCTCTTGACGAACTTCTTAAAGAGATAAGAGCCATCAACGAACAGATGGGTGCGGAGGAAGAAGACGATAACGACGAGGACGAGCCTGAAGAAAAACTAGACGAGCTTTTGGACCTGGATGAAGATGATTTCCAGGAATTAGAAGAAGGTCACCATGAAGAAGACGAGGAAGATAAAGACGACATCGACGAAAGCTTGGTTAATGAGATCATAGAAGCTTTAAACGTAGACGTCGCTCATGATTCCGTGCTTGATGGATATACCTGGACGCCCACCTCTGTTCTAGAGCTAGCAGAAGAAGAGATTCTCGCTTTAGAACAGGATTCAAAAGTACGCGAAGATCGTATTGCGAAGAACAAAGCAATTAAAGAACTAGATAAAGTTAACGAAACTGTATTTAGACAGAACAAAAAACTACAAACTTCTCTCACACAAGCTGGAGAGTTTATTGTACAATTAAAGAACGCGGTATTGACTTTAAAAGAGCGGCTGGAAACTTCCAGTTTAGCTAGTGCAAAGTTGTTATACCAAAATAAGGCACTGAACAGCGACTCCCTGAATGAGCGACAAAAGCGCAAGCTTGTCGAAGCTGTCTCACATGCCGATACAATTGAAGAAGCAAAAATTATTTTCGAAACACTTCAAAACACAGTGGGCAGCACCTCTCGCAAAAAGCAGCCAAAATCACTGAGTGAAGCAGTTGAGAGGTCTTCTTCGGTCATTTTGTCTACTAGAAAAGAGAGTAAAGAAAGACGAAAAGACACTCCAGTGTTTAACCGCTGGAAATTCCTTGCAGGAATAGACAATTAAACAAAAATTATAGGAGATTTCAAAAAATGTCTGTTTTACAAAAACTAACTGAAGGCATTGCTGAACGTAACCTTAGAAGAGAAGGTGCTGCCGTTGTAGAAAAATGGGAGCGAACCGGTCTTCTGGAGGGTATCGAAGGCGATGCGAAAAGACAGGGTATGTCCCGTCTTTTGGAAAACCAGGCTGCGCAGCTGCTTAAAGAAGCATCTGCAATGTCTAGTGGGGACGTCGAAGGTTTCGCTTCGGTCGCTTTCCCCATTGTCCGCCGTGTTTTCGGCGGTCTTCTGGCTAACGATCTTGTATCGGTCCAGCCGATGAGTCTGCCCTCTGGGCTGATTTTCTTCTTGGACTTCACTTTAAGTGATCAAACGAACAAGCGTCTTGGCTTAGAGCAAGATCAGTCGATTTACGGTGGTGGAGTTACTGGCTCCGGCATCCAGACTGGTGTTACTGACATCACTGAGGATGGCGGTGGGTTCTACGAGTTTGCAAATGCTTACTCTTCACCAACTGGCTCTGTGTCGCTCGCCGCGGACACTAACAACGCGTTCAGTGCCGTCGGTAACAACGAGTTTAACGCTGTTGGTACTGCGGTGCACCCATTCGGTGCTGCTGAGGTCCAAGTTCAGAATTTAACTGAGAATCAGAAGTCTGCTCTTCGCTACGACCCTGACGTTCTCGCGTCTTCGGATACCAACGAGGTACATGCAATTGTCGCAAAACTTTCCAAGGCGAACTTAGACAAGTTCAATTGGAGAAACATGGGAGCAGTTGTTATTGAGGACGAAGGTGGAACTAACCTCGCTGGTGCTCACGTGCTTCGTCGTTTGACTCACCTAGGTGTACGCGAAGGTGACACTAACACTATTACCAACGACAATCCATTATTGGATGGTTGTGGTATTACGTGGTATGTTACTGGTGCTTTCACTGCTGGAGATCTCGATGCGGCAACCATGCGTGTTGTTGGCCCTCTGGCTGACACATTCGAGACTGGCGATGCATTAGGTTCTGTCCGTGGCGGTTCTGAGTGGGCTCTTGAAGAGGCCGGCGTAACTGCTGGTGCAACGTCAACTGGCGGAGCTTCGGAAGATCAGAAAAACCAGATTCCAGAGATCGACATTAGAGTTGAGAGCATTGCGGTAACCGCAGTTACCAAGAAGCTCAAGGCTAAGTGGACTCCGGAGTTGGGACAAGATCTCAATGCTTACCACAACCTCGATGCAGAAGTTGAACTTACTCAAATCCTCTCCGAGCACATTGCTCTGGAGATCGATCGTGAGATTGTACAAGATCTGATTCAAGGTGCAAAGGCTGGCAGATACTACTGGTCTCGCTCACCTGGCTTGTTCGTAAATCGTCAGACTG
>TARA_R110002110_G_C13470229_1_pt1 | contig 50335 bp, 50 predicted proteins | sample TARA_R110002110 | Tara Oceans TARA_R110002110 (sample SAMEA4397330) | marine metagenome | biome: Polar Biome; feature: [SRF] surface water layer (ENVO:00010504); material: water (ENVO:00002006), including particulate matter (ENVO:01000060) such as... | depth 5 m | reverse complement strand
TGAAAATCCCCGTGTCGGCAGTTCGATTCTGTCTCCGGGCACCATACATCTTCCGCCTCAAATTCAGCTTCCGCTCACCATTCCACGTGGCACATGTGATGACCGGGAGCAGTTGCCCGGACAGCACCATCTGTTCTGTCTAGATTGCACATGAACCAACTGCGCCCACCCTACATTCAACCAAAATCATCCTTGCAATTGTGGATCTTAACTCCATAATTACAAGGATGATTGCTCGCCGACTTTTCCCCACACTGACCGCAGCCCTGACCGAAGCGCCAGCGGTTGCGTTGCTCGGTCCGCGCCAGGTTGGGAAGACCACACTGGCGCTTGAGGTGGCCGAGTCGCGCCCAGCGGTCTATCTCGACCTTGAATCCGAGGCCGACCGTGCCAAGCTGACGGAGCCCGAGCAGTATCTCGCGCAGCATGCAGACAAATTGGTGATCCTCGACGAGATCCAGCGTGCACCACAGCTATTTCAAAGCCTGCGCGGGCTGATCGACACCGGTCGCAGGCGCGGTCCGGACCAGATTAAAGGCAACGGCCGCTTTCTGATCCTGGGCTCTGCCTCCATCGACCTGCTCAGACAATCCAGTGAAACACTTGCCGGGCGTATCCGTTATCTCGAACTGGGTCCACTGGACGCGGGTGAGGTAGACCGCAATTCGCTGGAGCCCTTGTGGCTGCGGGGTGGCTTTCCGGAGAGCCTGTTGGCCGCATCCGACGCGGCGAGTCTGCGCTGGCGCAACGACTTTATCCGCACCTACCTGGAACGGGATATCCCGCAACTTGGGCCACGCATTCCCGCGGAGACCCTGCGCCGCTTCTGGACCATGTTGTCACACCAGCAAGGCTCACTACTCAATGCCGCGTCGTTGGCCCGCGCACTGGCGGTGGACGGTAAAACCGTGGCGGCCTACCTCGATTTGCTGGTCGATCTGTTGCTCGTACGTCGCCTTGCGCCCTGGCACGGCAACGTCAAGAAGCGGCTGGTCAAGTCGCCGAAGGTCTACGTTCGGGACAGCGGGCTGATACACGCACTGCTCGGTATTGGCGACCAGGAAGCGCTGCTGGGTCACCCGGTGGCGGGTGGAAGCTGGGAGGGCTTCGTCATCGAGTCGCTGATTGGCGCCGCCCCACACGGCACGGCGGCCTACTTTTTCAGGACCGCGGCCGGCGCAGAGATTGACCTGCTGCTAAAGCGCCCCGGTGAGCGCAAGCCCTGGGCTATAGAAATCAAGCGCGGACTGACTCCGAAGCTGGAGCGCGGCTTTTTCCTCGCTTGCGATACCGTCCACCCCCAGCATCGCCGCGTAGTCTATGGCGGTAGCGAACGCTTCCCTATGGCCGAAGATGTGGTAGCGGTATCACTACGCGATCTCTGCGGAGAGCTCGCCGCAGGTTGAGAGCATGGATGACACTGAAAACATCCTACCGTGGTCTTTGATAAAAACCTCCTCGGAAACGCGATAGACCGAATCAAAACCATCAGCATCCATCGTGACAATCATTCGCGTATGTTATCAAAATAAAAGGTTCTCGCAGCACTCCCCGATTACCAGTATTCTCGTCACATCAACTCAGTGTAACGCTTGAGGAACGTATCTCTTAATTTCCGGGGTGAAGTGTATGCGACTATCGTGCTCCCTGTTTCTGGCCCTGATCGTCGGGGCCTGCAGCGATGTTAATCAGGACAGCGCAACCGCGCCCCACAAGGAGGCAACCATGACCAGCCCGCAAACCGCACTTGATTACGGCAGCTGGCCCTCACCCATAACCGCGGAGTCCCTGGTCGAAGGCAGTCGCGGGCTCGGCAGCCCCCACAAGGATGGTGATTACCTGTACTGGCTCGAGTCCCGGCCGGAGCAGGGCGGGCGCATGACGATCATGCGCTGGCGTCAGGGCAGGGAACCGGCAGAGCTCCTGCCCGAGCCATTCAACGCGCGCAGCCGAGTGCAGGAGTACGGTGGCGGCAGTCTGCTGGTCACCAATGGCAGGATTTGGTTCAGCAATTTCGCCGACCAGCGCCTGTACACCTTCATTCCCGGAGAAGAGCCGGTCCCGATAACCCCCGAGAGCGAACTGCGCTTCGCCGGCTGTCGCCTGGATGCACCGAGGAACCGGCTGATCTGCATCCGCGAAGACCATCGAGGCATTGGCGAGCCGGTGAACAGCCTGGTCGCCCTGCCGACCGAGGGGATGAGCGAGGGCGAAGTACTTTTCTCCGGCACGGATTTTGTCTCTGCACCGCGGCTGTCGGCGGACTTCAGTCGCATCGCCTTCACCACCTGGATGCACCCCAACATGCCCTGGGACAACACCAGCCTGCACAGCGCCGGTTTCGATGCCGGGGGCAAGTTTGACGGCCTGGTTACGCACAACCCGGACAGCGCGGAGTCCGTGATCGATCCCCAGTGGAGCAGCGACAACCACCTCTTTGCCCTGTCAGACCGCGACAACTGGTGGCGACCCTATGCCGTGGAGGGCACAACCTTCTCGCCGGTGCCTACCGGTCTGGAGGGCGTAGAAATAGGCGGTCCGGACTGGTCGATCGACAGCCACTATTATCACTTGCTGGAATCCGGCGAATTGCTGGTCCGCGCCCGGCGCGGCAGCGTGGAGACGCTCCATGTCCTCGACGGCAAGGGCGGCCAGCGACGGCTCGATACCGGGGCGGTCTCTTACAGCTCCATCGCCATCGACGGCGACCGCCTGTATGTCACGGCAGGTTTCTCCGAGCAGCCCTCCGCACTGATTGCCATGGATCGACAGGGGACGACCGTTGAGGTGCTGCGTCGCTCGAAAGACCGGGGACTGGAGCCATCCTGGGTGCCCGGGATTCAGCAGATCAGTTTCCCGGTGCCCGGCGGCGCGGTAGCGCATGGTGTGTATCTGGCGCCGCAAAACCCCCATGCCGCAGCACCTGAAGGCAAGGCGCCGCCGCTGATTGTCAGCGTGCACGGGGGGCCCACGGCATCAGCCGGGGTCAGCTACAATCCGGGGCATTACTACTGGACCAGTCGCGGCTTTGCCATTCTCGACCTCAACTATCGCGGCAGCACGGGGTTCGGACGCAGCTATCGCCAGGCGTTATACGGCAACTGGGGCATCACTGACGTGCAGGACGCGGTCGCGGGCGCAAGCTGGCTGGCGGAGCAGGGTCTCGCGGATCCCCAGCGCCTGATCATCCGCGGGGGCAGCGCCGGAGGGTATACCACGCTCGCCGCGCACGCTTTCCACAATACCTTTGCCGCGGGCGCCTCCTACTATGGCGTCTCGGATATCGAGGCCCTGGCCAGGGATACGCACAAATTCGAGTCGCGGTATCTCGATCAGCTCATCGGCCCCTATCCCGAGCGCCGCGACCTCTACATAGAGCGCTCACCCATTCATCACCTGGCGGGTTTCAAAGCGCCGCTAATACTTCTGCAGGGTCTGGATGACCCCGTCGTGCCACCGAATCAATCCGAGGCCATCTTTGAGGCACTGAAGCACAGTGGCGTTGCAACTGCTTATATTACCTACGAAGGCGAGTCACACGGATTCCGCAAAGCCGAGAACCAGATCTCGTCGCTGCAGGCTGAGCTGTACTTCTATGCCCGGGTGCTGGGGTTCGATCCGGCCGATGACTTGCCGGCCATAGCTATCGAAAACCTCGATGAGCCTGGCCCCTGAGAGCTTGTCTGTGCGCGCACAGGGAGATCATGCGGCGACTGCATTTGAGGCGTTGTTCACAGCATGCTCCGGTTGCAATACACCGCTTCCTCGAATTCGCTGATACTCATCGCAATATATGTCACATCCGGGAACATCCCTGACAACATTTGCACTACAGACCTCGACAATGATGCTTTTTGCTCAGTGCTCCGACCCTGCATAATGCTCGAAAACACATGCATAAACAGTTCGTGCTTTCCACCCACCAGATACCTGACGTAGGGGTTGACCCGAACCTTGATATCCTGGATATCGAACAGGCCAGATCCCGCAGCAACTGCATGGATTTGCTCTGCAATATAAAGTTCGGAGTGTGCATCCAGTATTTCCGCTGAACAGTCGAGTATGAAATGCGGCATAAGTGCTCCTGTCTGCCACGCGGCCAGTAGGCCAGCTAGAGTGAATAACTCCCGTTTTCAACGCGCTCCGGTACAAACCGCCGGCTCAGCGCGGCAACGCGTGAACCCAGGTAGCTGGCCGTGGCGATGTCGGCTGGATCCAGCATGCCATTGCGCGCATGAGCGATGAGTCCGCTCTGGGCACCCAGACGATTGCGCCCCTCTGGATCAAACCCACCGGGCAGATCGATACCGACCCACAACATACCGTGCTGGTTGGCGAGAATGTTGAGGTACTGGATAGTGTTGAGCTGGTCGCCGCTGGGGTTGTTGCCAATCGTGAAGCCGGCCGCCAGTTTGCCGGCCCAATGGCGCTGGAACCAGAATTCGCTGGTGGCATCGGCAAAGGCCTTGAACTGCGCGGAAACACTGCCCATGAAAGTGGGTGAACCGAAGATAATGGCGTCGGCTTCACCCATGGCTTTCAGCGCGCTGGCGTTGCGGTAGCGGCCCTCGTGGATGTCGCTACCCTCTATCCTCACCGGGAACGCCCGGACACCGTCGATCTGGTTTGCGCCCCGCAGAGTCGCCTCGGCGAGCCCCGCCGTGGTGCCGGTAACGCTGTGGTAGACCACTGCCACACTGGTTTGTGTTTTCATTTCATTGCTCCTTCTTTCTGTTCTACCGGCACCTGGGGTTCCAGTCGTTGTGCCATGACGGTGGCGATGATCCCGACGCCGATAATGCCGGCGCCGAGCCAGGTGGAGAGGGCATACCGCTCCCCGAGAAATACCGTTGCCACGATCAGGCTCACTGCCGCAGAGACATACCCGATCTGGCTCAGCAACACCGGGCCACCGTCGCGCTGCAGGCGATAGAACAGCGGGAAATTCAGCCCGGATATGACCATCTGGATGGCGATCAGGGTTTTCGCCGAGGCGACACTGGCTACGGAAAACTCCTGCCCGGTCGCCGCGATAATCACCAGAAACACGCCGACCGCAAACAGGTGCCCCCAAAAGGCGAGGGAATTGGGAAGCGCACCGTCGGGCCACCAGCGGCTGCGGTACACATTGCCTATCGCCAGCACAACCGGTATTGCCGCCGCTGCCAGCAACCAGGCCAGGTCAGGCCCCTGAGGGTTGATACCCCGCGTCAGGCTCACCACCAGCGCCCCGACTACCCCTATCGCGATCCCTGCCAATCCCAGCCGGCCGGGCGTTTTCATTCCGAACAGCGAAGCGAAAAGCAGGGTAAAAACAGGAGACAGCGCGAACATCAGGCCGGTATAACCGGCGCCCACCCGGGGAATCACGGTGAACAGCAACACATTGGGTAGCACGAAGGAAATCAGCGATGAAATCATTGTATAGCGCACTACGCCGGTACCCGGCAGCCGCAGGCCGCGTTTCGTCAGCTGGGTGGGCAGCAACATCATGACGACGCCGAGGGAGATAATCGCAGCCCACAGGAGGGCGGACAGCCCTGCGTCGTGGGCCAGCTTGCCGATGGGTGTTCGCATGCCGAGCAGCGTGCCGCTGGCCAGCAACAGGCTGTGGGGGGCGAAGAGCCAGTGAGTGGGTACTGTCGTCGATTCGGTCCGGCGCAGTACCTCGTTCAGTGCCTGGTTTGTCACCAGCGTTTGCCGGGTGCTGTTGGTCATGGTCGGCTCCTCCTGTGTCGGTGAGGAGCAGACTAGTCGCTTGCCCGGTCGGGATAATTAGCCTGAGCGGAAAATGATTGGTAACCCGAATTAACAAATCTACCGCGATGACAGCTGGTCCCAGTAGGGGGGATCCTTGATTTTCGCTGCCAGAAAGTCCGCAAAGGCACGCACTTTCGGCGACAGGTAGCGGCGCTGCGGGTAGACGATGTAGATGGACACCTCCAGCGAGCGACAGGCGTCCAGCACGGTGGTGAGCCGACCCTGGCGCAGGTCGTCGCCCACCAGGAACGTCGGGGTCCGCGCAATACCCATGCCAGCGAGCAGCGCCTCGCGCAGGGCCAGGCTGTTGTTCACCTGCAGCCTGCCGGCGACAGCTACCTGTGTGGGCTGTCCCCCGGGTTCGAGGAAGTGCCACGCCTGGGCCGATTGCTGCAGGCTGTAGCTGAGCACCTCGTGCTCCAGCAGGTCTTCCGGCCTGTCCGGGATGCCGTGTCGTTCCAGGTAAGCCGGTGCTGCCACGATGACGTGGCGACAGGGAGCGAGACGGCGCGCCACCAAAGTGGAGTCGGGCAGGTCGCTGATACGTACCGAGGCATCGAAGCCCTCCTCAATCACATCCAGCTTGCGATCGTTCAGGTCCATTTCCACCGTCAGTTCCGGATATTGCTGCATAAACGCAGGCAGCAGCGGCGCGATGTGCAGGATACCGAAAGACATTGGCACGTTGATTCTGAGGACCCCGCGCGGTTGCTCCTGCAGGCGCGAGACTTCCGCCCGAGCTTCGGCAATGTCCTCCAGCCCTCGACTTGTCTGGGCGTGAAAAATGCGTCCCGCTTCCGTGAGACTCAAGCGGCGCGTGGTGCGGTTGAGCAGGCGCACACCGAGGCTCTCCTCCAGGCGGCTGACCTGCTTGCTCACTACCGGGCGCGATACTTTCAGTCTCTCGGCTGCCCGGGTGAAACTCCCGGCGTCTACGACCGCGACAAACACAGCAACATCATTGAGGTCGTCCATAGGTGGACCATTAGTAAAAATATGGAAATAGAATCTTTCAATTCGGGACGATTATCAATACCGACTGTGGGGCTAGGCTATCAACTCTTGTTCACTACGGGAGAAGAACATGCTCAAAAAGACTCTGGTAATCACAGCCGCCCTGATGCTGGGCGGGCAATTCACTGCGTCAGCCGCTGAGCGCCAGGCGGGTATCAGCCCCTGGGGAGCCGATGATGAAATCGGTCGCCTGAATCTCATGACTGAATCTTCGCGCGACTCCATATTGAGGCGTATCGCCGGTGGTAAAGTCTACGACCTGTCGGTCGAGTACTTTATCGGCATGCCCAGCTGGCAGGCCGCCGGCGACCCGCACTACCGTATCTGGATGACGCATACCCCACACGGCACCGTTATCGATGACCCGCTGAATACCGGCGGCGAGATGAACAGGCGCGTCAGTTACACCGGAGCCGCCGTTTCCATGTACACGCATATGGGGACCCATATCGATGGCCTGGCGCACTTTGGCCTCAATGGCGAGATCTGGAACGGCTTCAGTGCGCAAGAACACCTCGGTGATCGCGGCTGGCGCGTCGCCGGGGTGGAGAACATGCCGCCGATCGTGGCCCGCGGCGTCATGCTCGACGTGGCGGCGGCGAAAGGCGTTGCCATGCTGCCCGATGGCTACCGCATCACGCGCACAGACCTCGAAGCCAGTCTGCTGCGCCAGCGGGTAGATCTGCGGCAGGGCGATGTGGTCCTGATCCGGACCGGACGCATGCGCGTCTTCGACGACACTTCGGCCTATATGGGCAACCCGCCCGGCCTGGGGCTGGCGGCGGCCCGCTTCCTCGTCGAGGAATCCGGGGCAATGATTGTCGGCGCAGACAACCTGAGCCTGGAGGCATTTCCCTCGGAACTGGCGAGCGACTACGTGCCCCTGCACACCTATCTGTTGGCAGAACAGGGAGCACCAATCATTGAACTCGCCTGGCTCGAAGACCTGGCTCGAGATAAAGTGTACGAATTTGCCTTTATCGCGGCGCCACTGAAGCTTCGGGGGGCAGACGCAGCGCCTCTGCGACCTGTCGCCATACCCTTGCGGTGACACGCCATAGTCAGTAACTGCGCTGGCAGACGCAAGGCGGGCCGGTAATTCAGGGGATCGATCATGAACAGGGTTTGCATTATTGGCGCTTCAGGAAAGCTCGGAAGATACATGGTGCAACAAGCTCTGGACCAGGGTTATGAAGTCGTCGGTGTTTGCAGGGAGAAAAGCGTAGCCAAGCTCGATGAGTTCAGAGACCGGATCACCATCATTCCCGGTGCAACGAATGATCGTGAGGTCATACAACGTGCTGTTTCCGGGTGCAATGGCGTGTTGGTTGTATTGGTTCCATGGGGAGTCAGGCAGTACTCATCGGGTACCGCCCAGGCAGTCCTGGATTTTTCGGAGCCAGACGCGCGTCTGATCTTTTCGTGTGGCTGGCACATCAGCCGGGACGGCAAGGATGTGTATTCATGGAAGTTGCAAGCGATAGTAAAGATCTTCGGCGGTCTGGCGAGGCTGTTCCGCGTGGTCGACTTGGATGATCAGGTAGAAGCGTGCCGGCGAATCTTCGCGAGCGAAACCAGATGGACGGTTGTTCGCGGCAGCGATCTTGAAGAGGGAGAGAGCCAGGGCCTGCCAGTATGGAGCAGGCACGTGGGGGACCCGGTGTTGGAGAGCAACCTCACCCGTCGTATTGATTTTGCCCTGTTCATGGTGAAGGCGCTGGAGGATGACGCCCTCATCCAGCAGGCTCCCGCGATTGTCGGGTGTCAAACACCTTCTGCGCGGGAGCGCAACCAGCTGAAATCAGCACTGTAGAGGAGGCGGCCTTTGGCCGCTCTGTACAGCCGGATGGGAGCGCATCGCCCGCCAAGACCTGCAACAAGCTCACCGGGTGGGTGGCTCACAACCTGGGCTGGTTCTATATCGCCGCCGTGAGTGCTCTGTTGGTCGTTCTGCTCGGTCTGGCGGTCCAGGTTCTGAACCTGATGGAAATCACTGCGATATCCGAAAATCCGGATGCAGCCTCTTCCAGTGAGATCTCAGCTCCCGTTTATGGGAGTAATTGCTCTAAATGATGGAGTTCCACCAGCCGGATATCGGGAATGTTCGCTGCCGAACCGAAGTCGGGAAGCCAGACGAATACCGTACTTCGCTCATTCTTTCTGTAAGTTCGCGATATGAAAGCACTCTGCTGGCATGGCAAGGAGCACGTACGGGTCGACACAGTTGCGGAGACCGGCTCGTTGTATCTTTCACTATTGCCTGCGTGAACGTGGTTCTGAGCGCCTGATCCGAGGGTTTCGGCCGCGACCGCGTCCATGAAAACGCCAACGAACTTGAAAACCCCAACCCTGCCCCCATCCATTTAATAATACGGTGCCTCTGCCTGCTGGCCGGGCACCTTCCCCTGTTCATGCAACCTCCTCCGGGACTGAGCACTATGCGAACCCTTCACATGCCAATTCAACAGCGGGCCTTCTGGCAGCTCCCATCCCTGCTGGCACTGCTGTTGTTGCTCAGCGGTTGTGGGATCAATAACATCCCCACCTACGATGAGAAAGTCACCGCCGCCTGGTCACAGGTGGAGAACCAGTATCAGCGGCGCGCCGACCTGATTCCCAATCTGGTGGAAACGGTCAAGGGTTTTGCCGCCCAGGAGCAGGAAACGCTCACCGCGGTGATTGAGGCGCGCTCCAGGGCCACGTCGATCCAGGTGGACGAGAGCATTCTCAACAATCCCGAGAAACTGCAGCAGTTCCAGCAGGCCCAGGGTGAGCTGAGCAGCGCCCTGAGCCGCCTGATGGCCGTGTCCGAACGCTACCCCGACCTCAAATCGAACCAGAACTTCCTGGCCCTGCAGTCACAGCTTGAAGGTACGGAAAATCGCATTGCCGTCGCGCGCCGGGATTTCATTCAGGCAGTGGAGCGCTACAACACCGAGCTGCGTACCTTCCCGGGGAGAATCTGGCACAGCATCCTGTATAGCGACCTGGAGCCGCACGCCAACTTCGAAGCCACCACGGAGAATGCCGACGAGGCACCCGCGGTGGAATTCTGATGCTTGCCCGGCCCGGGAAAAGCCTGCTGCTGGCGTTGCTGCTGTTGCTCCCCACCGCTGTCTGGGCCCAGTCGACACCGGAGTTTCCCGCCCTTACAGGCCGGGTGGTAGACCGGGCGGAGATGCTCTCTCCCAAAGCGGAAGCGCGCCTGACTCAGATGCTCCAGGCCCACGAACAGGCCAGCACCGAACAGCTTGTTGTGGTCACCCTGCCGGACCTGCAGGGCTTCCCCATTGAGGACTTTGGCTATCAGCTGGGCCGGCACTGGGCTATCGGCCAGGAGGGCGAGGACAACGGTGCCCTGCTGATCGTGGCACGGGATGAACGCAAAGTCCGCATAGAAACGGGCTATGGCCTCGAAGGCCGGCTCACCGACGCCGAGTCCTCCTTCATCATCAATCGCATTATCACCCCGGCTTTCCGTCAGGGGGATTTTCAGGCCGGGATCGTCAACGGCGCGGCCGCCATGGTCCAGGTCCTCGGCGGCCAGCCGATGGCGGTTGCCCGGGGCCAACAGCCAGCCGTCCAGGAGAAGCCCAATCCCGGCCTGGTAGGGCTGCTCTTCTTGCTCATGTGGGTGGTGGTGTTCTTTATTGGCAATCGCGGTGGTCGCGGGGGCGCTGCGCTGGCAGGTGCGGCTCTGCTGGGTGCTACCATGGGCGGCCGTGGCGGTGGCTTCGGAGGCGGTGGCTTCGGTGGTGGCGGTTTTGGCGGCGGCGGTGGCGGCTTTGGCGGTGGCGGCGCCTCCGGTGGCTGGTAAGGCCGTACTGGTATCCGCACGCACCGGATCCACTCACCCGACAACGGGAACCACAGAATCATGACATTACTCAGCAAAAGTGACCAGGAAGCTGTTGCCGCCGCGATCAATGAGGTGGAACGGCACACCGACGCCGAACTGGTGACCGTGCTGGCGGCCCAGTCCGATAACTACAGCTATATTCCCTTGCTCTGGGCCGGCATCCTGGCACTGCTGCTGCCAGGTACGGCCAATTACTTCGGCAGCTGGTTCGGTGCCGACGTGCTGTTGCTGGTGCAGTGGGGGACGTTCATCCTGCTCAGCCTGTTGTTCCGAGTGCCCGGCATCAACACCCGCCTGATTCCCCGGCAGGTGCGCTACTGGCGCGCCTCCAATCTGGCGCGGCGGCAATTCCTGGAGCAGAATCTGCACCATACCGCAGGTGCCACCGGTATGCTGATCTTCGTCTCGGAGGCAGAACGCTATGTGGAGATCCTGGTGGATCAGGGCATTGCCGACATCCTCGACAACGCGGTTTGGGAGGACATCGTGGCAGATTTCACCGCCAAAGTGCGCCAGGGCCAGACCCGGCAGGGATTTCTCGACTGCATCGCTGCCTGCGGCAAGCTTCTGAAAGAGCATGTGCCCGCCACCCACGAACGCAACGAACTGCCCAATCATCTGGTGATACTGCCCACAGGATAAAATGACAACTATTGAAGATGGCGGGCAGTACCTCGACGCTTCTTACAGGAAGCTGGAACTGCCGGACACACAGTACCAGGATATCGAGTTTGAAGAGTGCCAGTTCATCGACTGCAACTTCTCCCAGACGGCTTTCAGGAACTGCAGGTTTACCCATTGCGAGTTCGTCCGCTGCAACCTGAGTTTGATGGACCTTGCCAATACGCGACTGTTTGCTGTGGTCTTCAGAGAGACCAAGCTGATTGGCGTGGACTGGGGCAAGGCCAGCTGGCCTGTGTTTCATGTTGATTTTGAGTTGGAGTTTCATCACTGCATCCTCAACGACTGCTCATTTTTTGGCCTCACCTTGAACGAGCTGGTATTGGATGAGTGCAAGCTGCACGATGCGGATTTTCGTGAAGGCAACTTTGCAGACTCTGCAATGACTTGCTGTGACTTTACCCACAGTGTGTTCATGAGAACAAATTTAAGGAATGTGGATTTCAGCGAGTCCACGGGGTACGCGATCAACGTTCTGGACAACGAAGTGGCAGGCGCACGATTTTCACGCGATGAGGCATTGAGTTTGTTGGAGAGCCTGGGCATCGAGCTGGTAGACTAGACCCTCCGGGAATATTTTCATGAACAACCTGACCGAGATGATCCTCCTCCTGGGCCTGATGCTCATGGTCGGGCTCGCGGCGGAGTTGCTGGGCAGGCGCACTACCATTCCCCGGGTGACGCTGTTGATTATCGCCGGTGTTGCCTTTGGCCCGTCACTACTGGGTTGGCTGCAGCCCGCCGGCACGCTCTGGTTCACCGCGGTGTCCCAGGTTGCCCTGACCATGGTCGGCTTCCTGCTGGGGAGCCACCTTACCGCCCGCAACCTGAAACGCCACGGTCCCAACGTGCTGGCCTTGTCCCTTGCCGTTGTCACCGTCTCCGTCATAGTGGTGTTCGCCACTGTCTGGCTCTTGACCGGCGACCTCGTTCTCGCCTTGCTGCTAGGAGCCCTGGCCAGCGCCACGGACCCCGCAGCCACCGCGGACGTTGTCCGCGAGAGCGGTGCCGACGGGGCGTTCACCGAGACCCTTCTGGGCGTGGTCTCCGTGGACGATGTCTGGGGAGTCTTCGTCTTCAGCCTGCTGCTGGGCGCGGCGGCCATGCTGGATGGGGGTGACGGCATGGTCGCGCTGAGCCACGGGCTCTGGGACATTGGCGGCGCACTGGTCCTGGGCGTCGTCCTGGGGGTCCCGGCCGCCTACGTGACAGGCCGTATCTCACAGGGCGACCCGACACTGGCCGAGGCCCTCGGGCTGGTGTTCCTGTGTCTGGGGGCCGCCCGCTGGCTTGAGGTGTCATTCCTGCTCGCAGCTGTAGTCATGGGCATGGTGGTGGCCAACCTGGCAAACCACCACAAGCGGCCATTCCACGCCATCGAGCATATCCAGTGGCCGTTCATGCTGGTGTTCTTCCTGCTCGCTGGTGCCGCACTGGAACTGGATGCACTACCCGCGGTGGGCTGGCTGGGCGCCGCATACATCGTCGCCCGGGTGGCCGGTCGCCTGCTGGGCGCCTCCGCTGGCGCACGAGGGCGCGCCATGGGTCATGGCATGGGCCTCTGGATGGGTGCTGCGCTGCTGCCCCAGGCGGGAGTGGCTGTGGGCATGGCGCTGGTGGCCGCCCAGCGGTTCCCCGAGCGTGCCGACATTTTGCTGTCGGTGGTGCTGGCTTCCACCGTGGTGTTCGAAATCGTGGGGCCACCGATGACCCGCCTGGCGCTTCGACGGGCCCGGGAAGCCGCGTGACGCCACGCCAGCCACAAGCAACAGGATCGTCAAGTGCCGCCAAGGGCGACCGCTTTCAAACCACCAATCCCCCTCAGTTCAGGATCAGCCATGCCGGATGCTCTCTCCCTGCCCCTCACTCTCCCCTGCGGCGCCACCCTGCCCAACCGCATCGCCAAGGCCGCGATGACTGAGGGGCTGGCCGACCCTGCCGGCGTGCCGACAAAGGCTCTCGAGCGACTATATGGGCTGTGGAGCGACGGTGGCGCCGGGCTGTTGTTGTCCGGCAACATCCTGATTGATGGCGATCACCTCGAGCGCCCGGGCAATGTGATCATTGATCGAGAGCCGGATGCGGCCATGCATCAAGCACTGGCACGGTGGGCGGCAGCAGCCACGCGCAACGGCAATCACTTCTGGGCGCAGATCAACCACGCGGGGCGGCAGACCCAGAAAAATGTCAATCCGCATCCGCAAGCACCGTCCCCGATAAAGCTCGGCCTGCCCGGTGGACAGTTCGGTGAGCCCGTGGCGCTGACGGTTGCGGAGATAGAGGAGATTGTGCGGCGCTTTGCGGTCTGCGCAGCGGCCGTGAAAGCCGCCGGCTTCACCGGTGTGCAGGTGCATGCGGCCCACGGCTACCTGCTGTCGCAGTTTCTCAGTCCGCGCAGTAACCAGCGCAGCGACGAGTATGGCGGCGGCCTGGCGAATCGCGCTCGCGCACTGCTGGATACAGTCAAGGCGGTGCGCGCAGCGGTGGGCCCGGATTTCCCGGTAGCGGTCAAGCTCAACAGCGCCGATTTCCAGAAAGGTGGATTCGCTTTCGAGGACAGCCTGCAGGTGGCCCAATGGCTGGAGGCCGCTGGTATCGATCTGCTGGAGATATCCGGTGGCAACTACGAACAACCCAAGCTATTGGGTGTTGAAGGTATCGAGGAGGAGGAAACACAGCAGGTGGCGCGTTCCACCCGGATGCGTGAAGCCTATTTCGTTGATTTTGCGCTGGCCATGCAGGAGCAAGTGTCGATTCCGCTGATGGTGACGGGCGGCTTCCGCCGTCGCGAGGCCATGGAACAGGCGGTCAGTGGCGGCGGCGCTGACCTTGTGGGACTGGGCCGCCCCATGTGCCTGCTCACCGATGCCCCCGCGCGCCTGCTGGCCGGCGAGCCAGCGTTACCCCGCTACGAGGCAACGCTGGCACTCCTTCCGGCGCCGCTGTCGTTCCTCACCCGGAACAAAACATTGCGCACCCTGGCGACCTTCGCGGTGCAGTACTGGTACTACGCGCAGCTGGATACGCTGGGGCGCACGGGCACAGCAGAACCGGGCATGTCGGTGTTCACTGGAGCGCGCAAGGTAATGGCACAGCAGAGGCAATGGCTCGCGGCGCGGCGCCGACTACAAAAGGTCCAGCAGGGTTGAAGCCGCCCACGCGCAGCTGGTCAGCCTCTGCACTATGGCTTGATTGCGACCAGCTGTCGGTAGAGCCTGTCCGCCTCCTCTGACAGCATCGAGTAACTGCGTATGTCACCATTGCGCTGAGCATGCATTGCCTCACCCAGCTTGGACTCGTACTCTTTTTGCAGTTTTTTGACTTGCCTTGCAGCAGAGGTCTTGAAGAAACCAAACATTACCTGTCCCTTTTAGTCACCGTCATATGGATACGGGCAGGAAAGCATTTGGTTCAGCTCAGCCTGAAAAAAGTGTGATTGACTCCATTCCATCGCCAGCTAGAGTACCCCCATGTGTGGTCGCTTCAACATCACCAGTCTGCCCGGGCTCCAGGACCTGATGAATTACCTGGGCATTGATTCGCCACTGCCCGAGCCACGCGTCAACATCGCCCCCACCGAGGACATCCTGCTCCTGCGCGCTGAAGGTGGCGACATGGCCCGGTGGTGGCTGGTGCCCTCCTGGGCACAAGAGGTCAACACAAAGTACAGCATGTTCAACGCCCGCGCTGAATCCCTGACCAGCAGCCCCGCCTTTCGCGGGCCTTTCCGGCGCCAGCGCGGCGTGGTGCCCATGTCCAGTTTCATTGAGTGGCGCATGGAGAACGGGCACAAGCAGCCCTGGCTTATCACCAATGCGGAGCAATGCATAGCGGTAGCCGCCTTGTGGGATGTCTGGGAGGGAGCGGACACACCCCTGCTGTCCTGTACCCTGGTGACGACCGAAGCGGCCGCGGACTTCCGCCCCTGGCACGCCCGCATGCCCGTGCTGCTCACCCGGGAGGAATGCCGCCGCTGGCTGGATAACGAGCAGCCGATTGATGCCGGCGACACGCTGCTGGCATCCATCCTGAAATTCGATCTCGAGCTCTACCCGGTCAGTCGGGCCGTGGGCAATTCCAGCAGGAAGGACCCCGCGCTGCTGGAGCCGACTGGCCAGTCTGTCAAGCTTCGGGGCGAACGCTAAGCAGGTCGGGTGATGCAGCTTCCACTATCATGGCAAGGGATGCGACAGTGCGTGGTCGTGCGGAAGGGGCTAACGGCTTGAAAGGCCAAAGGAAACGGATATGACTTCCATGGTTTCAATGGACCGCCTCAGATTTCTGCTCAAGCAATTTCGAGAGCGGCTCTGGGTGAGACCGATGATAGTTTGCCTGCTATCGATTGGCATGGTTTTTATCGCAAAGCTCTTCGATAGCACCCAGTTGCGGCAATTGGTGCCGGAAGTCTCAATGGACTCAGTCGAGACTCTGCTGTCCGTCATGGCCGCGAGCATGCTGGTCATTGCCACGTTTTCGGTGGCCTCAATGGTTTCCGCGTATGCGGCAGCCAGCAACACGGCCACGCCGCGAGCATTCGTCCTGGTCGTCGCGGACGATGCCTCCCAGAATGCTCTCTCCGCTTTTGTCGGCGCATTCATTTTTTCCATCGTCGCGATCACGGCGGTCAAAAACGACTATTACCAGACCGGGGGTCTTTTTATCCTCTTCGTCGTCACGGCGCTCGTATTCAGCATGGTCATTTTCACTTTCGTCCGCTGGGTCGATGGTATCGCCCGGCTTGGGCGGATGGGGTCAACCCTGGACAAGGTGGAGAGGGCAACGAGCGAAGCGCTGCGGCGGCGGCGTGAGGCACCAACCCTGCGCGGGTCCTTGGCACACGCCCACCCTGCCGGAGAGGCAGTCTTCGCGGCGCAGGTCGGCTACGTGCAGCACATCGACATGGCCGCGCTGCAAGCCTGGGCAGAGCAGGCCGGGGGACGGGTGATCGTGGCGGCCTTGCCGGGCACGTTTGCCACACCGGACCGGCCACTGGCCTATGTTGCCGGGTCTCGCGCCGGCGCGGCTGCGCTGGATTGCACCCCCGTGGTCGAGGCGTTCGGGATTGGTACCGACCGCCGGTTCGATGATGACCCGAGGTTTGGTCTGGTTGTGTTGGCCGAAATCGCCGGCAAGGCGTTGTCGCCCGCGGTCAATGATCCCGGCACTGCGATTGACGTTGTGGGAAGGCTGGTGCGGCTGTTTCATTTGTGGTCCTTGCCGGCAACAGCCGGGGATGATGAGCGACCGCCGTGTGATCGGGTGGAAGTGCCCGAAATCTCGGTGCGGGACATGTTCGACGACGCCTTTACCGTGATTGCCCGGGATGGTGCCAGCCAGGTCGAGGTTTCGGTCAGGTTGCAGAAAGCGTTGTCCACTCTGGCGTCGCTTGGTGACGAGAAAATTCGGGAGGCGGCCCACTATCACCGTGGTCTGGCGCTGGAACGCTCCAGAATGGCGCTGACCCTGCCCGAGGACCTTGCGACGGTTCGCGACGCCGCCAGCTGCACTGCGGAGGAGCGGCCCCCTGCATTGGCGGGTTGAGATTAGGTGGTTGCGCGCAGAGGCAAGAGGGGTTGGCGCGGAAAAGTGCCTTTTGCCGTCAGAAACAGCCTTTTTGGGTGCCTGAAGGGCGCAAAAAGGGCGTTTTTGCGGCATCACAGGAAAAGCGTCAAATATTTGACGCAGATTCGGCGGTGTCCGACGGCACTCAAATGAGCTGGTCTATACTCAGGCCGGGGGCGCCTGGGTTGGCCGTTTCCCCCGGCGGCACCACTGACAGGGAGGTTACATGAGCGGGCACCTGCCAATCATCTACGTCCGGGGCTACGCGGGCAGCGAGGGCGCCGTCGAGCACACGGTGAACCTGCCCTACTACGGCTTCAACCTCGGCAGCACCCAGGTGCGTACCGGACCGGATGGCGATCCCGACTTCTTTATCTTCGAGAGTCCGCTGGTGCGCCTGATGAAAGATCACGGCTATGCCGACATCTTCGCCCGCGTGGACGAGGACGGGGATGTCAGGCTCCTGAACGGTGAGGAGGAACGCTACCGGGCGCAGGGTTTCCCCCTGCGCTCCCTCTGGGTATATCGCTACTACGACCGCACCTCGGAACGTGTCGGCGACGGCAACCGGGACAATATAGAGACCCTGGGTGAGAACCTGGGGCGGCTGCTGGAGTTCGTGCGCCGGGAAACCGGGGCCCAACAGGTGCATCTGGTCGCCCACTCCATGGGCGGGCTGGTGTGTCGCTCGCTGATCCAGCGGGTGCTGAAGGAACGTGCCAGCGAGCGGGTAGCGCGCCTGTTCACCTATGCCTCCCCCCACCGTGGAATCCACTTCCGCCGCGGCCTGGGGTTCCTCACCAAGGTGCGGGATCTACTGGGACTCAATGATTCCGACACCTTCGGCCCCGCACGCCCTGGATTTTCCCGGGGATTGGGACGAGCGCCGGCTGCACGAGATTGGCAACCACTTTCCGGTGGAGCGGGTGTTCTCGCTGATAGGCACCAATCACACCGACTACAACCTGGCGCGCCTGGCGGTGGGCCCGGGCAGCGATGGTCTGGTGCAGATGGATCATGCCTATGTGCACGGCAGCAGCCGCGCCTTCGTCTATCGCAGCCATAGCGGACCCATGGGCATCGTCAACTCCGAGGAAGGGTACCAGAACCTGCAGCGCTTCCTGTTCGGCGATACCAGCGTCAAGATTGAGCTTGAGGGCGTGCGCCTCAAGGACTCCCTGCGTAACGATGAGGACCTGCGTTTCATCCTGGTCGAGACCACCGTGCTGATCCGCGGCGAGGAGGTGGTGATGACCGATCAACGGGAGGAACACGGCTCGGCCCTGACCGTGGGCGCACGGGACCTGGAGGACGGCCACGAGACCCTGTTCCGCACCTACCTGGCCCGCGCCGGCCGCCCCAGCAACCGCGAGCGCTACTCCCATTTCCAGATTCGCCTGCGCCTGTTGCCGCACTACGTCAGCGAAAGGCGGGTGCTCCGGGACCGGCACTACTTCGGCGAGCACCTGTTTCAGGACACGCTGACTGTCGGCATACGCGATACTGATGGTGGCGAGGGTCGGCTGGTACGCGCCGGCTGGACAGCGATGGATAGCGATCTTCCCGCTGCCGGTACGCGCCACCCGCGCAGCGACGACATCCGCTTCAAGTTGCAATCCCGCCACCTGGATGCCGGAGCACTGGTGTTGCGGGTACGCGACGAGAGCGTCCCGGGCAAGTAATGTTTGCAACCCTGACCACCGCCATTGTCGCTTTCGGCCTCGCCGCCCTGGTCATCACCATCGCCGGCAGCCAGCTGGCGCGGGTAGCGGACGAGCTTTCCGATCGCAGCGGCCTTGGCGAGGCGCTGTTCGGGGTATTCCTGCTGGCAGGGGTGACGTCGCTGCCTGACTTTGCCGCCACCCTGAGCGCGGCGCTGGATTCCCGCCCCGACCTGGCCATGAGCAATATCATGGGCAGCATGGCGGCCAACCTGGTCTTTCTCGGCATCGCCGACATGGTCTATCGCAAGGCCAACCTGGAGCACGCGGCTGCCTCCCCCACCATCCTGATGCTGGCGGCGCTGCTGATCGTGCTGCTGACGTTGCCGCTGATGGCCGTGGCGATGCCGGCGCTGAGCCTGTGGGGTGTGCATCCGGTTACGCCCGTGATCGTGGCCGCCTATCTGTCAGGCCTGTACCTGGTTCGCGGCACACAGCAAAAACCCATGTGGATCCCCCGCCATACCCGCCAGACCGTGCCGGACCAACCGACGCCTCATCGTCACGGCAAGCTGTCGACGGCCTGGCTCAGCTTCATCGCCCTGGGTGCGGTAACCGGTGTCGCCGGCTGGATACTGATGGACGCCGCGAAGGTCATCAGCGACCAGGCGGGGCTGTCGGAATCCCTGGTGGGCGGCTTGCTCACGGCACTCGCCACCTCCTCGCCCGAGCTGGTGACGACCATCGCGGCCATCCGCCAGCGGGCGCTGACCCTCGCGGTCAGCAACATTTTCGGCACCAACTGCTTCAACATGCTGGTGGTGGCTGCTGCCGATGCCGGCTATCCGGGCGGCTCCATCTACCACGCCATGGCACCGGTGCAGATGACCTGGGGCCTGGTCGGCATCCTGATGACCGCCATCCTGCTGATGGGCATGGTCCGGCGCGAGCTCTATGGTATCGGCCGGATCGGGTTTGAAAGCGTACTGATCCTGGCGGTCTACGCCCTGGCGCTGGGCATCGTGGTGGCGGCGGGCTGAGTCGCATCCGGGCGGTGATGGACGCACCCACAGCGACACGTTAAGGTTGCGGCAAAGGCCCGAGCCATCGCGGAAGCGCACCCATGAACAAGCAGCACCAGTGGAACTCCTGGTACTTTTTTGTCACTCTCCTCGCAATCCTGCTGTTCCAGAACTGGTGGGCCACCACCCGCAACGTGGAGGTGATCCCCTACAGCGAGTTCCTGAGCCTGCTCAATGACGGGCGTATCGTTGAGCTCACCGTGGAACAGGAGCAGATCAGCGGCCGCTTCAAGGACCCGATCAACAGCAAGCCGTACTTCCTCACCAACCGGGTCGACCCGGCACTGACGGAGCAGATCCGTGATTCGGGTGCGACCTTTACCGGCAAGGTGCAGAACACCTTTCTCTCCAACCTGCTGGCCTGGCTGCTGCCGCTGCTGGTGTTCCTCGCGATCTGGATGTTCGTGTTCCGCCGCTTCGCCGAGAAGCAGGGCTTCGGCGGCATGGTGAATGTGGGCAAGTCCAAGGCGCGGGTACTGGTGGAGCGCGACACCGGGGTGACCTTCGACGATGTCGCCGGGGTCGACGAGGCGAAGATGGAGCTGATGGAGATCGTCTCCTTCCTCAAGGACAAGGAGCGTTACGGGCGCCTCGGGGCACGGATTCCCAAGGGTATCCTGCTGGTCGGGCCCCCGGGCACGGGCAAGACCCTGATCGCCAAGGCGGTAGCGGGGCAGGCCGGCGTACCCTTCTTCTCCATCTCCGGCTCGGAATTCGTGGAGATGTTCGTTGGCGTCGGCGCAGCGCGGGTGCGCGACCTGTTCGAACAGGCGCGCCGGGCGGCGCCCTGCATTATCTTCATCGACGAAGTGGATGCCCTGGGGCGCAGCCGCGGTCTGGGCGGCTTCGGCGGGCAGGACGAGAAGGAACAGACCCTGAACCAGTTGCTCGCGGAACTCGACGGTTTCGATCCGCGCGAGGGCATTGTACTGCTGGCGGCGACCAACCGCCCGGAAATCCTCGATCCGGCGCTGCTGCGCGCCGGCCGCTTCGATCGCCAGGTGGTGCTCGACCGGCCCGACCGCAAGGGCCGTCACGCCATTCTCACGGTGCATGCCCAGCGAGTGCGACTCGCGGCGGAGGTGGACCTGGAGCAGATCGCCGGCATCACCCCGGGCTTCACCGGCGCCGATCTCGCCAATCTGGTCAACGAGGCCGCCATTGTCGCCACTCGCCGCGGCGGGCAGGAAGTCGGCACCGCGGATTTCACCGCCGCCGTGGAACGGGTCGTCGCCGGCGCCGAGCGCAAGGGCCGCCTGCTGCAACCACACGAGCGCGAGGTGGTCGCTTACCACGAGATGGGCCACGCGCTGGTGGCCGCGAGCATTCCCGGCGGCGACCCGGTGCACAAGGTGTCGATCATCCCCCGTTCAATCGGCGCACTCGGCTATACCATGCAGCGGCCGACCGATGACCGCTTCCTGCTCACTACCCGGGAACTGGAGGGTCGCATGACGGTACTGCTGGCCGGACGCGCCGCCGAACTCACCGTCTTCGGCGAGATCTCCACCGGCGCCGCCGACGATCTGGCCAAGGTCACCGACGTGGCCCGGCAGATTGTTACCCGTTTCGGCATGACCGAGGCGCTGGGCCAGGCGGTGCTGGAGCGCCAGACCACCAGCTATCTCGGCGACCAGCAGGTCGGGGTGCGCGAGAAGGACTACTCCGAGGAGACTGCCCGCGAAGTGGATCTGGCAGTCCGTGGGTTGATAGACGCCGCCTACCAGCGCGCCCAGGGCATCCTGGTCGAGCGCCGGGCGCTACTCGACGAAGGCGCGCGGCTGCTGCTGGAGAAAGAAACACTGACACCGGAGGATTTCCCGGCCTTGTCCGCGGTGAAGCAATGACGGGATAACAGTGACCTCGCAGGCTCTATACTTGCCGCTATCGCAACCCTTGTCACAGGATCTGCCATGCACATACACACCACGATCACCCCGCGCGCAATGGGCCTGGCCCTGGTTGGCCTGCTGCTGTGCGCAAGCCTGGCTTACGCCAAACCACCCCTGTCCGCCGAGGTCGCGCGGCTGCTGGAAAGCCACGGCGTCGACGCCGCCCGCGAGCGTTTCGCCGAGCTTTGGGCCAACTCCGCCGCTGACTACGAGGCGGACGTGGAGGGCCTGGCCGACCTCGGTACGCGCTACCTGGAGGCGGGCGATATTGAGGCCGGCATGGCGGTGATGGAGATGGTGTCCATTGTCAGCCTGGCCGAGCTTGATGCGGCCCTGGAGTCACAGGCGGAGATGGTAGCGGAGATGGAGGCGGCCGCGGCGGAGCTTGCGGCGGACGCCAGTGACGAGACCGAGGCCGCACCCGGGGACGAAGGCCCGGCGCCCGCGGCACCGGACCGCGGCCCCGCCCGCACTGATCTTGCACGCCTGACCGGTATCTACGCCAGTGCGGAAGCGCCCAACCGGGAACTGTTTGTAACCCGGACCTGTGACGGTTTTCTGGTTGTCGGCCCCCTGTGGGCGGATACCGCGCCCTGGGATCTGCGTTCGCAGGGTGGGGAGACCTTCAGCTTCCGCCAGGGCGAGCTGCAGTTCCAGCTTGAGTTCGCCACCGGCAGTGATGGCGCGGCACGGCAGCTCAGCCACACCATCCGCGGCCTCGCCAGCCCCATGCAACGTCGCGGCCCACTGCCGGACGACTGGCCACGCTGCCAGCCGGCCGCCGCAGCGGGCCATTCAGTCCCGGGGCCGTGACAGGATAGGGCGCATCAGCTGGGAGTTGGGGCCGGGGATAATACCCAGCCGCGACGGGTCCGGTGGGCGATGCGGCGGTGGATAATACCCTCGCCGCCAGGGCGGGACGGTGGCTGCCGGCAGATAGATATACTCATGGCGTACCTGCTCGCGTGGCGCCGGCCTCTGCCGCGCCGCTTCCCCGGCCGCTGCCCGCAGCCGCACCAGTTCGCGCCGTGCTTCCCGCTCCTGTCGATCCGCTGCCATGCGATCGGTTGTTTGGCGCATCGCTTCCAGCCGCTGCAGGGTATCCGCAGGGGCGGATACCGGCGCCACAATCCGCAGGGCTTCCGCACTGACATTCCCAGGCGGCGGCGTATCCGAGAACCCGACCACGCCATTGCTGTCCACGAACCGGTAGACGGTGGTGGAGTCGGCCGCTGCACCACAGGCAAGCGAGAGCAAAACACTGACCAACAGACGTGACATCATGCTCTGTTCGAACCGGCAAGGCTGCCGAAGTTCCACGCGGTTATCGGCTCGGGATCAGTCGCCCGCCCGACGGCCATGGGCGCGTCGCCGTTCCTGTTCCATATGGGGGTAGAGCTGGGTGGCCGTCGCGCCCGGCAGGCGCCGCTCATGGTCCCGGTGGCGCCTGTCTTCATGACGCCGGTAGCGGCAATCGCACTGCAGACGCCCGCACTCCGGCAGTGGCAGCAGTGGAACATCCGTCTGCAGAAAGCGTTTTTCCCGCAGCGTCGCCACAGCCGTGCAGGCGCCCTGTCCCGGCTCAATGGTGCAGGCGCGGTACGGGGAGCGTGACACTGAGGCCCGCTCCAGGCGCTGCCTCGCACGCGAAGGGGGCTTGCCTGCGCCCAGCGCAGACTTGAAGGTTTGCCAGATACTAGTCATGACCGCAGCTCCAGGTCAGATAGTGAGCGACACCCCGGCAGCTCCAGGGCGTCGACATTGTGCATAGTATAGTCACTCACGCCCACCTCTCCAGTCCGCCGCAACGCGCTACCCGAAACCGCCGCGGTGCAGTGCGGGGCACAAGAAAATGAACTGTCCCGATCTGGCTTCCGCTCACGGCCTGCAGCGGATGCGGAACTTGATCTGGATCAAGCCCGCAGCGCTTTGCCTGGCATATAACGCAGATGAGGTATGAGGCAGCCACTCGTCGGCCCGCATAGTCGCAGCCATCGGCTACCGCCTCAGGGAGAAAGACCATGACCGCACAGCAATTGAACGACATTGAGCGCCTCTACCGCAGCGCCCGCAAGATGGTTCCAGTCTTGAAGGAGCGCCAGCGGGAGGCCGCCAGCCTCGGCCACCTGCCGGAAGCCACGGTACGCGAGATGCAGGATGCGGGCTTCTTCCGCATCATGCAGCCGGCCCGCTACGAGGGTTATGAGATGGACCCGGGAGTGTTCTTCCGGGTGCAGATGGCACTGGCCGAGGGCTGCATGTCCACCGCCTGGGTACTGGGCGTGGTGGCCATTCACAACTGGCAGCTGGCGCTGTTTGACGACCGCGCCCAGCAGGACGTCTGGGGCGAGGATACCAGTGTACTGATCTCGTCCTCCTACATGCCGGTGGGCAAGGTCACCCGGGTCGACGGTGGCTATCGCCTGAGCGGCCACTGGGGCTTTTCCTCCGGCTCCAAGCACTGCCGCTGGGCCTTCCTCGGCGCGATGATACCTCCGCTGAACGCAGGTGAAGCACCCGACTACCGCACCTTCCTGGTGCCGCGCAGCGACTACGAGATCGTCGACAACTGGGACGTCAGCGGCCTGGAGGGCACCGGCAGCCACGACATCGTGGTGCAGGATGCCTATGTCCCGGAGTACCGCACTCACCGCTCCATCGACGGCTTCGAGTGCAACAGTCCCGGCAACGCCGTCAACGACCACTACATTTTCCGCCTGCCCTTCGGCCAGATTTTCGTGCGCGCAGTCTGCAGCTCCGCCATCGGCGCCCTGCGCGGTGTCACCGACAGCTATGTGGAAGTCAACCGGAACCGGGTGGGTCTCAACGACGGCAACAAGATCGCCAGCGACCCCGATGCGCAGATGGCCCTGGCCAATGCCCTCGCCACAGTCGATGAGTGCGAGACCATCATGTTCCGCAATTTCGACCAGATGGTGGCGGCGGCGAAAGAAGACCGTACCCTGCCGATGGAAGATCGCATCAGGATGCGCTTTGACGCCTCGCGGGTGGCGGCGAAATGCGCCGAGGCCATCAATGCCATGTTCATCGCCTGCGGCGCCCAGGGCATCCACCGCGGCCATCCTCTCAACCGGGCGTGGCTGGACATCAACGCCGGCCGCACCCACGTCGCCAACAACCCCTTCAAGTTCGGCCGCAATCTGGGCGGCACCCTGATGGGCCAGCCCAACGCCGACTTCTTTCTGTAAGCGGGAGCACGCCATGACAGTTCAACAAAAGATCGACCCCTACATCATCAAGGCCGAGCCGCGCCCGGAGCGCTATGCCCGGGGCTGGTACGTGATCGGCAACGCCGCCAGCGTGACCACCACCCCGCGCATGCTGGCGGTGTTCGGCACCAAACTGGTGGCCTACCGCGGCGAACAGGACGGCGAGGTACATATCCTCGATGCCTACTGCCCGCACATGGGCGGCGACCTCAGCCAGGGCAAGGTCTGCGGCAACTCGGTGCAGTGCCCCTTCCACCTCTGGAGCTGGGGCGCGGACGGCGTCTGCGACGACATCCCCTATGCGAAAAAGATTCCCGACAAGGCCGTGATCAAATCCTGGCCCACCCTGGAAAAGAATGGCCTGGTGTTTGTCTGGCAGGACCCGGAGAACAACCCGCCGATTCCCGAGCAGGAGCCGGAGGCGATGGCGGACTGGTACTCCGGCAACTGGACCGACTGGGAGATGCGCGCCATCCCGATTGCCTCCCAGGGCCGCGAGCTGGTGGACAACATGGCCGACATGGCCCACTTCGGCCCCATCCACTACTCCACGGTGAAATCCTTCAGCAATACCATGGCAGGACACAAGTTCGTGCAGTACATGGTCGGCGGCCACCAGATCCTGACCGAGGGTGACGGCGGCCTGATCACCAGCGTGGCCACCTATGAGGGCCCCGCCTACATGACCACCACCATGACCGGCAGCATGGACGGGCACCCGATGCAGGTACACCTGCTGGTGAGCCACATCCCGGTGGACATGCACAATTTCGTCATCAACTTCGGGGTCATGATCCGCAAGGACCCGAACCTGAGCGAGGCCGAGAACCAGGCCATGCTGGATGAGTACACGGCGCTCAACATCGAGTCCTTCCACCAGGACGTGGCAATCTGGAACAACAAGTGCATCATCGACAACCCGCTGATGTGCGACGGCGACGGCCCCATCCACATGGTGCGCAAGTGGTACAGCCAGTTCATGACCAATGTCGCCGACATTCGCCCGGACCAGGTCAAGCCGCGGGAGCATGTGACGGTCGAGGGTCCGTCGGTGGCGGACGTGCTCGCCAGCCAGCAATAGCTGCTGCAGGCAACCGCTGAGCAGCAAGCGGGCATCCGTGAGTATGCCCCGGCAGGGGGTTCAGGCTACTATGGTCATTTTGCAGCTGGATCCGCCGCGCCATGCAGGTATTGCTCGTCAACGCGCTCATCGTCGCCCTGGTGGTAATGATCCACTATGAGGCCCTGCACTGGCTGACCCGGTACCTGCCTCGCCTGCCAGTGGTCCACCGCGCCCGCATCGCCATTGGTGTGCTCGGCGCGCTGGTGGCGCACGCGGTGGAGGTGTGGATATTTGCGCTCGCCTATTACCTGCTGACCACCCGGTCTGACTGGGGCTCACTGGACGGCAATTTCGACGGTACACTGCTGGACTGCGTATACTTCTCCTTCACCGTATTTTCGACGCTGGGGTTCGGGGATATTTTCCCCGAGGGTGAAATCCGTTACCTGGTAGGCATCGAGTCGCTGACCGGACTGGTACTGATCACCTGGACCGCCTCCTTCCTCTACTACGAAATGCAACGCAACTGGAGTGAACGATAAGCCGCCATGTCCCGACTCACCATCCGCAAGGCCCGCCCTGAGGACTGCACACTGATCCTGCGCTTCGTCCGCGACCTCGCCCTCTATGAGAAAGCGCTGGACGAGGTCAAGGCTACCGAGGCGGACCTGCACGGCCTGCTGTTCGCCGAGCATCCACGGGTCTTTGCCCTGATCTGCGAAGTGGACGGCGAGGCCGCCGGTTTCGCCCTCTATTTCTACAACTTCTCTTCCTGGCTCGGCCGCCTGGGCCTGTACCTGGAGGACCTCTACGTGGATCCGGCACAGCGCGGCAAGGGGGCCGGCAAGGCACTGCTGCACTACCTTGCGCAACAGGCGGTGGCCGAGGGCTGTGGCCGCTTCGAGTGGAATGTGCTGGACTGGAACGAACCCGCCATCCGCTTCTACGAGTCTTTTGGTGCCCGCCCCCAGAGCGAGTGGGTGGGCTATCGGCTGACCGGCAAGGCGCTGGAGGATTTCGCTGCCGGCAGCTAGCCGATTCCTCCCCCGCAGGGCTGGCAACCGGGCGCCAGTCGCGCATAATGGTGGCAGGTCTGACCAGGGGAGTGGTGTCCATGAACATGAGCAAGGTGGTGTTCGGCTTTTTCGTGCTGCTGGCGGTAACGCTGAACTTCGGTTTCTTCATCGGCGATATCGACAACCCGGAACACCATGATGTCTACGAACTGTTCGCCGCTCTGGTCGTGGGCCTGATCGCCACGGTGCTCAAGTTCGGCGAGCGCTCGCAGATGGGGGCCATTCTGCTCGCCTCCAGCCTGGTGGTGAACCTGCATCTGATCGCCGCTGTCGTGGTCTGGGCCGTTGCCGTCCACGTTACCGATGTCGGCCTGACCCCCAAGGTCATGGCTTCGATCGTATCGCTGTCCGGGGGCGCCCTGCTTGCCAACCTGGTGTCGCTGGTGCTGCTGACCCTCGATACCGCCGGACTCAGCCGGCGCTAGGCCGGCCGCACAGGCCACACCGCGTAGCCCACATGACCAATCCGGCCAAAAATTCGCTGGTATTCCTGTTCCTGCGGCGCATGCGTCTGCCGCTGACAGTGTTGATCCTCGCCTACAGCATCGCCACCGTCGGCTTTACCCTGATCCCGGGCACTGACGACCAGGGCAATCCCTGGCGCATGAGCTTCTTCGAGGCGTTCTACGTTGTAAGCTATACCGGCAGCACCATCGGCTTCGGCGAGGTACCCTACGATTTCTCCCCGGGGCAGCGCCTGTGGACCATGGTCAGTATCTACCTGACCGTCATTGCCTGGCTGTTTTCCATCGGCTCCATCATCTCACTGCTACAGGATCCGGCCTATCGACGCGCTCTGCGCCGGGCCCGACTGGCGCGCCTGGTGCGCAATCTCAACGAGCCTTTCTACCTGGTCTGCGGCTACGGCGACACCGGGCGCATGCTGACCCGGGCGCTGACCGACCGCGGCCACCAGGTGGTAGTCGTGGAGCACAACCAGGACAAGATCGAGCTGTTGGAGGTCGAGGACTTTGATGCGCCCGTTACCAGCTTCTGCATGAACGCCAATCTGCCGGACAACCTGGTGGAGGCGGGGCTGCGCAGTCGCTGGTGCAGCGGGGTGATAGCCGTCACCGGCGAGGGCCATGTCAACCTCAAGATCGCCATCAGCGCCACGCTGTTGAATCACAAGGTTGCGGTGTATGCCAGTGCCGACACCCGCAGTGAAGCGGACAATATGCGCTCCTTTGATACCGACTATGTGGTCAATCCGGTAGAGGAGTACCAGCGGCGACTGGAGCTGGCGATCGACAAGCCGGACCTGTTTCGTCTCTATCACTGGCTCAACTCCGGCCCCAGCGCGCGCCTTGCCAAGGCCGTGTCCATTCCCCGTGGCAAATGGATTGTCTGCGGCTTCAGCCGGGTCGGCCGCGCCGTCTGGAAACTGCTGCAGGAGCGGGACATGGAGGTGGTGGTGATTCATCCGGAACCGGAGCAGTCCGGCTGCCCGGCGGGCACCATCCCCGGCCGCGGCACCCAGGCCGAGGAACTGACTGCGGCCGGCGTGGAGGGTGCAGTGGGTATTGTCGCCGCCACCAACGACGACGCCGACAACCTGTCGATCCTGATTACCGCGCGCGCGCTCAATCCCGACCTGTTCCATGTTGTGCTGGAGAACGGCCTCTCCAGCCACGCCCTGTTCCGCGCCGCGCAGCCGGACTTACTCGGCCAGCCCAGCAGCGTCGTCGCCGGCACCATTCTCAGCCGCATCAGCTCCAGCCTGGTGGAACCCTTCACCCGGCAGCTGCTGCAGCAGGACAACGAGACCGCGCGCCAGGCACTGGCCGCCTTCCTGCGCCACCAGAGCGATCACCCGCCGCAGCTCTCTTCCGGGCGGATCAGCGCCCGGCGGGCACCCGCCCTGGCGCGCGCGCTGGAGGCCGGCCGCCAGATCACCGTGGGCAAGCTGCTGGCCGATCCGCGGGACTGGCAGCAACGCCTCCATCTGGAGGTCCTTCTGGTGCGCCGGCAGCAGCAGGATTTCCTGTTTCCGGCGGATGACTTCGCCCTCGCCCTGGGCGACAGACTGCTGCTGGCGGGACGCGACGGCGAAGCCGCGCGCCTGCGCGCGGTACTGGAAAATGACGAACGGCTGGAGTACATCCTGACCGGCAGGGACCGGCAGCAGGGGCTGGTATGGCAGTGGCTGGAGCGGCGCAGCGGCTGATCAGCTGCAGCGAACCGGCTCGCCTTCCCCCGCGCCAACCTCACCGATAACAGCCGCGCTGGCGTAACCGGCATCCCGTAGTGCCTGTTGCAACAGATCGGACTGCTCGCGGGCCACCCCCAACAGCAGGCCACCGCTGGTCTGGGGATCAAACAGCAGGTCCCGCCGCGGATCCGGGGCCGGCGTGTAGTCCGCGAGCCGCGCATTGGCCGGATGCATGCTACTGCGGATGCCAGCCCCCAGGCTGGTGAGGGCACCGGACAGCGCCGGCAGCGCATCCAGCCACAGCTCCGCGTACTGGCCCGGCTGCAGCATTTCCAGCAGGTGACCCCAGAGCCCGAAGCCGGTCACGTCGGTGGCTGCGGTAGCGCCGAGTTCCAGCGCCAGCCGGGCGGCGGCGTAATTGCTCTGCAGCATCATGTCCGCCGCCGCGGAGAGGTCGCGGCCATCCGCCCGCAGCTGCATGTGCGCCGCAAACAGGGTACCGGTCCCCAGCGGCTTGGTCAGCAGCAGCTGGTCCCCGGGCTGCAGCCCCCGCTTGGGCAGCAACCTGCCGGCGACAACAGGTTCCCCGCTCACCGCAAAACCCAGCGCCAGCTCCGGTCCCTGCAGGCTGTGCCCACCCACCAGGCGACAGCCTACCTGTTCAAATTCTGCCAGCGCCCCCGCCAGCAGCTGCAGCAATTCGCGCTGTTGCAGGGTCGGGCTGCTGAAGGGCAGGGTGGCCGCCGCCAGCGCGAACAGGGGCCGGCCGCCGCTGGCATAGAGATCCGAGAGGGCGTGATTGGCGGCGATCCGCCCCATGATCCAGGGGTCGGAAACCAGCCCGCGGAGAATATCGAGGCTCTGCAACTGGATCCCGCCCGCCGGCACCGCCAGTACCGCCGCGTCGTCGGCACTGTCGGCGGTCGGGCACAACCCAGGGTAGAGCAGGCGCAGGCCGGCGAGGGCCGCGGCCAGACTGTCGCCGCCAACCTTGGCACCGCAACCGCCACAGGGCGCCTGTGCCTCCGCCGCCAGCGCCTCCGGCAGGCTGTCTGCCGCCGCGGCAGGCATGGCCTCGGGCAGCTCCTCGAAACGCGCCATGAACCGGCGGTCGATGCGATCCTTCCAGCGCCAGACCCAGTCTCCGGTAGCGGTGAAGGGCCCGCGATCCGCCGTGGCCCGCTGCTCACCCAGCGACAGCAGGGAGAGGAAGCGGCGCTGCGGCCGATGTTTCCGCAGCGGTCTGCCGAGCAGATAGTTGCGCAGGTTGGCGGCCAGCACTGGCGCCTGGCGCACCGCGTACACCCCGGCCTTGGGCCGGGGATGGGCCAGCTGGGTGGCGATATCGCCAGCGGCGAAGACCGTATCATCCGCCACCGACTGCAGGGTGTCGCGCACTGCCAGAAAACCTCCCTCGACGGTATCGAGACCACTGTCTGCCAGCCAGGGGGCCGCCGCCGCGCCGGTACACCAGAACAGGGAATCAAAGGGCGCGGTGCGGCCGTCGTCCAGCTCAAGGCTGCCGGCGCTGACGCTGGCGACGCGGTTGCCGCAGTGCAGGGCAACCCCCGCATCCACCAGGGCACGCCGCACTGCCTCCCGCGCCAGGCTGTTGTAACCCTGGAGGATGTCCGCCGCGCCACAGAACAGGGTCAACTGCAGGGCCCTGCCACGCAGGCGCCGGGCCATCGCCAGGGCCAGCTCGACACTGCCGGCACCACCGCCCACCAGGGCCAGCCGCAGCGGCCCGGGACCGGGGCGTCCGGGCAGGCTGGCCTCGAGTTCCTGCCAGCGCTGCCACAAATCCGCTACCGGCTTTACCGGGACGGCGTGTTCCCGGGCCCCGGGCACGCTGTCCAGCTCCGGGCGGGAGCCGATATCCAGGCTCAGCACATCGTAGGCCAACGGCGGGCGGCCCGGCAGCGTCAGGCTGCGACTGCGCGGATCCAGGCCGCTGACCTCGGCAGTAATGAAACGCGCCCCGGCCCACTGGCACAGGCGTGCGAGGTCGATGTGGGTTTCCTCGAAACGGTAGTGGCCGGCAATCAGCCCCGGCAGCATGCCGGAATAGGGGCTGTGGCTCGCGGGTGACACCAGGGTGACCTGGACTCCGGCAACCGGCTGCATGGCCAGCATCCGCAGCGCCAGGGCGTGGGCGTGGCCGCCGCCGACCAGTACCAGGTCCCGGGCGAGCTGTGCCTGCTTCAGCACGGCAGCCCTGTCCGGGCAAAGCTGATCACTTCGTCGCGGCGACCCTGGAACAGGATCTTGCCCGCGCGCTGGGACAACTGGTAGCGGTACATGGGGTCGTAATAGCTTTCCAGCAAGGCACTGATCCAGGCCCGGTGTTGGTCGAGGTCGCCGCTGGCGCGCTGCTGGGCGAAGGCCTTCTCCATCTGGGTGCGGATAGCCTGGTGGCGCTCGCCGCCGAGGCGCTTGCGGATACGATCCAGCCCCTCCAGCAGCCGCGCGCGGTGCAGCGCAGGGCCTTCCAGCACCCCCTCACTGTCCATGTAGCGCTGGCCGAGATCGACAACGTAGTCCTCCAGGATGACCTCGACCCGCTCCGCCAGGCTCTCCTCCACCACCAGCATCGGCGCATCCTGCATGCGCTGGCGCAGGTTTTCCGGCAGCGCCAGGCGGCCGATCAGGCGGCCTTCGTCCTCCAGAAACACCAGGCCGCCGCGCTGCAGCTGCTGCAGAAAGCCGATGCTGAGCGCATTTTCGAAGTCGATCTGACTGGGCTGGCCCTCAGGCAGGTGGCCGAAACTGGAACCGCGATGCCGCGCCAGTCCCTCCAGGTCCAGGGCGTTGTCGAGGGCGGCAACCACCCGGGTCTTGCCGGTGCCGGTGCGGCCGCCAATGAGCACCAGCTGCGCCCGCTGCAGGGAGCGTTCCAGCTCCTCCAGCAGGAACCGGCGCAGGGCCTTGTAGCCGCCAACGACCCGGGGGTAGACGATGCCGGCATCCGCCAGCCACTGTTGCACGGTCTGCGAGCGCAGGCCGCCGCGCCAGCAGTAGAGACAGCCGTCGGGATGTTCGCGGGCAAACCCGCTCCAGGCCGCGAGCCGCCGCTCGCGCTCCGCGCCGGACACCAGCCGGTGGCCCAGCGCGATCGCCGCGGCCTGGCCCTGCTGCTTGTAGCAGGTGCCTACCCGGGCCCGCTCCTCGTCGCTCATCAGCGGCAAGTTGGTAGCGGTGGGAAAGGCGCCGTGGGCGAATTCTCCCGGTGAACGCAAATCCAGAAACGGGGTCCCGTCCAGGAACAGCTGGCGGTAGTCGGAGGTTTCCGGGAGCGTGGCCATGAGCGGGAGCGGCTACTCGGCCTCGCCGCCAAACAGATCCATGACCCGTTCCTGCAGGCGGGTGACGACATCGGACATGAGGGCGAAATCGGCGTCCAGGCGCGCCGCCTGGTCTGCTTCCGGCAGGTCTGCGTTCTCCTTCATCAGTTCATCCGAGAATTTAAGCCGCCGCAGGCAGAGATCCTCCGCCAGTACCAAAGATACCCGCTCCTCCCAGCTCAGGGCCAGGCGCGCGACCTGCTTGCCGGCGTTGAGGTGGGTTTCCAGCTCCTCGCCCAGCAAATCAACACCGCGGCAGCGCACCACGCCACCTTCTTCCCCGGGCTCGCGCAACTCGCACTCGTCGCCGAGGGCAAAGTCATTGGGCAGGGACTGGTGGGCCAGCCAGGCGGTCATGGTGGCGGTGGGCGCATTGTTGACCTGTGGCAGCACCACCGGGAAGCTGCCGATGCACTCCCGCAATACGTTGAGCAACTCCTCGGCGCGGGCGGCGCTGGTGGCTTCCACAAACAACCAGTTGGCGCGGGTGTCGATGTAGGCGTGCAGGTACGCAGAGCGGGTAAAGGCCCGCGGCAGGAAATCCAGCACGATTTCATCCTGCAGGTTGAGGCGCTCCTTGCGATAGACCTTGCGGCCCTGCGCCTCCTCGATTTCCGCCACCTTTTCCGCCAGTTGCTCGCGCACCACCGTGGAGGGCAGCAATCTTTCCTCGCGCCGCAGCCGCAGCAGGAAACGGCCATTGACCGGGTGCACCAGGGCGCTGGTGGTACCGCCAAGGGCCGGCACCCAGCCCGCGGACACCGGCTGGGTGGCACTGCAGTGCTGGAATTCGCGCTCTGCCAGCTGCTGCTCCAACTGTTCTGCCGTTACCTCAAAGGGGGTGGTGAGGCGATAGGCCCGCACGTTCTTGAACCACATAGAAGACTCCGTAGGCAGCCGGGGCCCGACTACTCGGCCCGGCCCAAAAAAGACGGGGATTGTACCTCAAGCCGGGCCGCCGGGCATGCGCACAAGAAAATCGCAATCGCGTACAACATGTTGGGCCGCAGGCGTTGAGGGTCGGAGGGCAAGCCGGTTTAATCGCGGCAGACGGACTCACAAGCAAGGTAACAGCCATGACCAGCAGCACCAGGACCAGCCCCAGCCATCCCCGCAAGCTCGCTGATGTGGGCGCATGGGACCTGGAAACCGATGTCGCCATCGTCGGCTTTGGTGGCGCCGGTGGCTGCGCGGCGATTGAAGCCGCCGATGCCGGCGCCGAGGTCATTGTCTTTGAGCTGGCCAGCGCCAGCGGCGGCTCCACCGCACTGTCCAGCGCCGAGATCTACATGGGCGGCAACGGTGGCACCCGGGTGCAAAAGGCCTGTGGTTTCGAGGACAGCACGGAAGACATGTTCCAGTACATGATGGCCAGTGCCGGGCCCCAGGCGGACGCGGCCAAGATCCGCAACTACTGCGAGCAAAGCACCGCGCACTTCCAGTGGCTGGTGGACCTGGGGGTACCGTTCAAGGACAGCTTCCATGCCGAGCGCGCGATCATGGCACTGACCGACGACTGCCTGCTCTTCACCGGCAGCGAGAAGGCCTGGCCCTTCAGCCAGCTCGCCAAACCCTGCCCCCGGGGCCACAACCTCTACGTCGAGGGCGACAACGGCGGCCCGCTGTTCATGCAGATCGTCACCGACAACGTCAACCGCCGCGAGCGCATCAGCGTGCACTATGAAAGCCGCGCGCTGACCCTGGTCATCGACGGGGACGGCACGGTGGTCGGCCTGGTGGTGCGTGAAAACCAGCGCGAGTTGAACGTGCGCGCGCGCCGCGGGGTCATTCTCTGTGCCGGCGGCTTCTGCATGAACGAAGACATGGTGCGCAAGCACGCGCCGATGCTGACCCGGGGCACCCAGCCCATCGGCAACCCGGGAGACACCGGCAGCGGCATCCTCATGGGCAACGCCGTCGGCGGTGCCACCATCAATATGCACGAGGGCTTTGTCAGCCTGCCCTTCTACCCACCGGCCAGCATGACCCACGGTATCGCCATCACCGACAAGGGCCAGCGCTTTATCAACGAGGACTCCTACCATGGCCGGCTCGGCGCCTTCGCCCTGCAACAGCCCTCCGAGCGGCTGTACATGGTGCTGAACGTGGAGGATTACGCGGACTACGAAACCGCCAGCTATCTCGGCGCACCGGTGGTCGCGACCGGGGACACGGTAGCGGAGCTGGAACAAGAACTGGGCCTGCGCAAGGACTCCCTGTCCCATACCATCGCCCTCTACAACGAGGACTGCGCGGCGGGCGAGGACACTCTGTTCCACAAGGCCGCCGAGTGGCTGAAGCCCCTGCAGCCGCCATTGGTAGCACTGGATCTCACCCCGGGCCGTGGCGTCTTCGTGCCCTACTTCACCCTCGGCGGCCTCGATACCCTGCCCACCGGGGAGGTGGTCAACGAACAGCGCGAAACCGTGCCCGGCCTGTATGCCGCCGGCCGCACCGCCTGCGGCATCGTGCGCCGGGCGGAGGGCTACAGCAGCGGCATGTCCGTGGGTGACGCCACCTTCTCCGGACGCCTGGCGGGCCGGCAGGCGGCGGCCAACGTGCGCTGAGGCTCCCGATGGGGACGATGGGGCAGGCAGCGCGTCATGGCATTCGGTGGAATGCTACAATGAAGAACCTGACCCCAGAACACGAACCCGAGACACGGATACCTCAACCATGAAATACCTGCACACCATGGTGCGAGCCAGCGATCTGGACGCCTCCCTGGACTTCTACTGCAACAAGCTGGGACTGGAGGAAGTAAACCGCCACGAGAGTGAGGGCGGCCGCTTTACCCTGGTCTACCTGGCCGCGCCCGGGGACGCGGGGCGTGCCAGGGAGGAGAGCAGCCCGCTGCTGGAGATCACCTGGAACTGGGATCCGGAGGAGTACAGCGGCGGGCGCAATTTCGGCCACCTGGCCTACCGGGTCGAGGACATCTACGCCACCTGCCAGCGCCTGCTGGATGCGGGCGTCACCATCAACCGTCCTCCCCGGGACGGCCACATGGCGTTCATCCGCTCTCCGGACGGCATCTCGATCGAGCTGCTGCAGGCGGGTGGCTCGCTACCGCCCCGGGAGCCCTGGGCATCGATGGCGAATACCGGCAGCTGGTAGCCGGCCTTGTCGGCGGGCCGCCTCAGGCCTTGAGGAACGCCAGAATCCAGCGCCCGATGCGCTCGCTCTCCGGGGATTCCCCCAGGGAAGCCATCCCCTCGGTGTAGGCGGGCTCGCCGATGATCTCGCGGCGGAACTCCATGATTTCGCGCGAGTAACCGGGCACGAACTCCGGGTGCCCCTGGAATGTAAGTATGTGCTCACCAATCTGCACAACTGCATTCTCGCAAAAGTCACTGCTCGCCAGGACCTCGGCGCCCGGCGCGTTGCTGACCACCTGATCCTGGTGACTCACCAAGATGGCAAACTCGGCTTCGCCCTGGTCGTGCCAGTGAGGCCGGCGCGTGAAGCGGTGCCGGTGCAGTCCCACACCCCAGCCTTTCGGGGATTTGCCGGTCTCGCCACCCAGGGCGTGAGCCACCAGCTGGTGGCCGAAGCAGATCCCGACCAGCTTCTTCCGGCGCCGGTCGAGTTCCCGCACAAACTCCATCAGGGTCGCGATCCAGGGCTTGTCGTCGTAGACGCTGCTCTTGCTGCCGGTAATCAGGTAGGCGTCGACCTCATCAATGTCGCGCGGGTACTCGCCCTGCTCTACATCGTAGACAACGAACTCCAGGGACGGGTCCAGCCGACCCAGCAAAGCGATGAACATGTCTGGATACTCGCCGAACTCCGGCACCCACTCCGTTCGTACCGCATCCGTCTTGAGAATACCCAGTTTCACCAATAGCCCCCGGTTTCACACCAGATCGAAAGCGAGCATGGTAGGCAAGCCACCGGGGGCTGTCCATACCACCTTTGGGAGATGCCACCCGGGCAGGGCCGCCCGGGTCTTGTCACTAAACTGACATGCCGCTGTCATGATACTGCCATGCAAGCGCTCCAGAATGGCAGCCATGAAGATGCTCCACGCCATCCACAGGCTCGACCTGCAACTACTGGCCCGCATATTCTCCCAGGGCGAGCGGCGGATGGTTCGCCCTCTGGCCCGCGCACTTTCCCGCTCCGGCGACGGCTACCTGCACCTGCTGGTTCCGCTGCTCATGCTACTGCTGGCGGTCGAAGACGCCGACCGCTTTGCCGGCCTGCTGGCACTGGCATTGCTGCTTGAACGCGGGCTGTACTGGAGCCTGAAGAACAGCCTGAAACGGCGCCGACCGCAGGAGGCCGTGCCCGGTTTCCGCAGCCTGGTGACCGCTGCCGACCAGTTCAGTTTCCCCTCTGGCCACAGCTCCGCCGCGTTCCTGCTGGCAACCGCGCTCGCCGTGGTCTACGGCGGCCCGGTGGTGGCCATGTTCCTGTGGGCCAGCAGCGTTGCCCTGTCACGGATACTGCTGGGGGTGCACTTCCCGGGTGATACCGTCGCCGGGGCGATCATGGGCAGCAGCAGCGCCCTGTTCTGTGCCGGACTGCTGGGCCTGTAGATGAAAATACTTTACGGGGTGCAGGCTACCGGCAACGGCCATATCAGCCGCGCCCGGGCGCTGGCGGAAGCCTTCCGCAACCACGATGTCGATGTCACCTGGCTGTTTTCCGGCCGCGAGCGCAGCCAGCTGTTCGACATGGCACCGTTTGGTGATTTCCGCCACTGCCGGGGCCTCACCTTCGCCACCCGGGCCGGCTCGGTTCGCTACTGGCGCACCTTGCGCCAGAACCACCTGCCACGGTTCCTGCGCGATGTCAGGGCGCTGCCGCTGGCCGGGTTCGATCTGGTGGTCACCGACTTCGAACCGGTGACGGCCTGGGCCGGGCGCCGGGCCGGGGTGCCGACAATCGGCATCGGCCACCAGTATGCCTTCGGCCCCAATACCCCGATCGCCGGAGGACACTGGTTGGCGCGGCAGATCATGAGTCGGTTCGCGCCCGTGGACCGGCCCGTGGGGCTGCACTGGCACCCCTACAATGACAATGTCCTGCCGCCCATCCTGGATCTGCCGGCGCAGCGCGGTGAAACCGGCGACCATGTACTGGTGTACCTGCCCTTCGAAGATGCGTCGGCGGTGAGTGCCCTGCTGCAACAGTTCCCCGCAATCCAGTTCCGGCTTTACGGCCCGGGACTGGGTGCCGCCGAGCAAGGTAATGTCAGCCTGCGCCCCACCAGCGTCGAGGACTTCAAGCGCGATCTTGCCCGCTGTTCCGGTGTGATCTGCAATAGTGGCTTCGAGCTGATCAGTGAGTGCCTGCAATGGCGCAAACCGGTACTCACCAAGCCTCTCACGGGACAGATGGAGCAGCTTTCCAATGCCCTGGCGCTGGCGCAGCTGGGCCATGCCACGGTAGTGGCGCGGCTGGATACCGAGTCTCTCGGACCCTGGCTGCTGCAGAGACCGGCGCCGCCAGCGCTGCGGTTTGTGGATGTGGCCGATGCCCTGGCGGGATGGCTGGCGGCAGGAGCGCGCACAGAGATAGCGACGCTGCAGCAACAACTGTGGCGGGATACTGCGCGCAGCACCGAAGCGAACACAGGCGCGCCGGTGCGGCCAGCCCGCATGGTGATCAGCCCGTCGTGGCCTCGCCAACGGCAGCGGGTCGAGTTGGGCAATCTGGCCGGCATGGGGTAGCCTGTTGCCTCCCACCATGGAGGCACCACCATCTTGTTGTCCCTCGTTTTACTGTTGCTGCTGGCCAGCGAGGCCCGTGCCGACCATTTTGTCGGCAGTGAGCGCTGTGCCGACTGTCACCGGGCCGAACACCAGCTGTGGCAGAACTCGCACCATGACCTGGCCATGCAGGAGCCCGCAGCTGACACGGTACTCGGCGATTTCGACGGCGCCACCTTCACCCGCCGCGGGGTAACCACCACCTTCTCCCGCGACGGCGACGATTTCATCGTCCACACCGCCGGCGAAGACGGTACCCTGCAGGACTTCCCGGTACGCTACGTCTTTGGTGTCGAACCCCTGCAACAGTACCTGCTGCCGCTGTCCCGCGGCCGCCTGCAGGCCTTCGATATCGCCTGGGACACACGGCCCGCGGAGGACGGCGGCCAGCGCTGGTTCCATCTCAATCCGGAGGAGGTGACCGACCACAGCGACCCCCTGCACTGGACCGGCCCCTACATGAACTGGAATACCCGCTGCGCGGAGTGCCACAGCACCAACCTGGACAAGCGTTACGACGCCGGCAGTCGCAGCTTTGTTACCCGCTTCAGCGAGGTCGACGTCGGCTGCGAGGCCTGTCACGGCCCCGGCGCGCGGCACCTGCAATTGGTGCGGGAAAACAGCGCGGACAAGGAGCCCAACAGCGGTTTCCCGACCGCGCTGGCCCAGCGCGGCGACTGGGCCTTCAGCGAGCAGGCGGCGATTGCCCGGCGCACGGCACCGCTGGCGTCCAATGCCCAGATCGACAGCTGTGGCCGCTGTCACTCCCGGCGCGGCAATCTCGGTGCCTACCACTACGGCAAGCCCCTGCTGGACACCCACCGCCTGGCGCTGCCCGAAGAGCCGCTGTATTACCACGATGGGCAGATCCGCGACGAGGTCTTTGTCTACGGCTCCTTTATCCAGAGCCGCATGCATCAGGCCGGGGTGGTCTGCAGCAACTGTCACGAGCCCCACAGTCTGCAGCTGCGGGCGCCGGGCAACGGCGTCTGCGCCCAGTGCCACAAGGCGGAGGTGTACACTCAGCCGGAACACCATCACCACCCTGTGGACTCCCCGGGCGCAGAATGCGCCAACTGCCACATGCCGGAAACGACCTACATGGTGGTCGATCCGCGCCGGGATCACAGCATGCGTATCCCGCGACCGGATCTCAGCGTGGTCATGGGTGTACCCAATGCCTGCAACCAGTGCCACCAGGACCGGGATGCACAGTGGGCGCTGGATGCGACCCGCAGCTGGGGCGTGCGCTTCAGCTCCACCGCAGAGCATCCGGCGCGCGCCCTGCAGCAACTGGCGGAGGGCAACCGGGCCGCCGTACCACAGCTACAGGACCTGGCCCGGGACAGCGGCGCTGCGCCGGTGCTGAGGGCCACGGCGCTGGCGGCGATCGGGCGCGCGGGCGAACTTCCGCCCACCGATATCCTCCTCGACCTGTTGCACGGGCCCGATCCGTTACTGCGCATGGGCGCCGTGCGCAGCCTGGCGGGCGTCCCGCTGGGGCGCCGCTACCAGATCCTGCAACCACTGATCACCGACAGCGTGACCAGCGTGCGCATGGCCGTCGCCGAGGCGCTGGCGGAGGTGCCGCTGGATCAGCTCAACGATGGCGCGGAGCCCCTGCGGGCACTGTTTGCGGAGTACGTCACCATCCAGCGACAACACGCGGACATGCCCGGTGTGCAGCTACAGCTGGGCCTGTTCCTGCTGAACCGGGGCGACCTGCCCGCGGCCGAACGCGCCTACCGGGAGGCGCTGCACCTGAACCCGCAGCTGCTGCCGGCGCGTCTGAACCTGGCGGACCTGTTGCGCGGCCTGCAGCGGGAAGATGAAGCCAGGGAGGAACTGCAGGCGGCGCTGGCTGCGGCGCCCGACAGCGGCGCGACCCTGCATGCCCTGGGGCTGCTGGAAACCCGCGCGGGCAACCGTCAGCAGGGCCTTGCCTACCTGGGGCAGGCAGCGGCGCTGGAACAGCAGGGCGTGCGCCATCGCTACGTATATGCCATCGCCCTGCACGACAGCGGCGAGCCACGGGCCGCGCTCGGCCAGCTGCAGGCCATCCAGCGCAAGGTACCCGGGGACGAAGAGGTGCTGGTGGCTCTGGTGAACTACAGTGAGGAACTGGGAGAGCGGGAGCAGGCACTGCACTGGGCCCGCGAACTGCTGCGAACGGCACCGGACAACCCCGCTTACCGGGCACTGCACCGGCGCCTGGCAAGTGGCACCAGCCGCTGAACGCCGGGATCAGGACCCTGCGGGGACGAACACCAGATTGAAAGTGACCGGCACCGCGGTGCTGATGGAACTCAGGCCCGCCACGTCTCGCAGGGCCTCGACCCCCGCGCCCAAACCGAAGTCGCCGGCGTTGACCACCACCGGCCGCGCGCTGATTACCCGCAGCAGGCTGCCTTCGCCACCGCTCACCAACACCGGCACCGACAGGGTTGCCTGCTGGCCGTGCAGGGACAGGACGACATCGATGTCAGTGGTCACCACACCGCCGTCCGCGACCACCGCCAGCATCTCCGGATCCACCTCGCTGTGGATGTTCGCCGCGGGGAAATCCATGGTCTGGAACAGCATCTCGCGCATGCGCTCGTTGCGGATCGGGATCAGGGTCTCAACGCTGTCGAGATCGATGCCTATCTGCACCTTGCCTTCACTGCCGATAAAACCAACCATTTCCGTGAAGTGATGGCTCTCCGCCACCGCGCCGTTCTTGATCGACAGGAAATCCAGGCTGGAGCGGCTGTTGTCCAGCTCCCACTGGGCCTGGGCCGTGGCGGCTCCAAAGAGCAGTGCGCACAATCCCAGTACTTTGGTCAGTTTCAAGCCCATAACACTCTCTCCATCAAAAACGTGGTCAATTGCAGCCAACTATAAGCGCTTTGTAAGCAAAAGTTAAAAATGGTTCAGGACAGTTTGCGGGCGCCGATCCAGTCTGTGTGGAACATCTCGCCGCGGGGCCTGTCGTTGCGCTCATAGGTATGGGCGCCGAAATAATCCCGCTGCGCCTGCAGCAGGTTCGCCGGCAGGCGCGCGCTGCGGTAGCCGTCGTACCAGGCAAGGGCCGAGGCGAAGGCCGGCGCCGGCAGCCCCAGTTCCACCGCGGTCATCACCGCGCGCCGCCAGGCCGGCTGCGCGTCGACGACCGCACTGCGGAAGAAGTCGTCCAGCAGCAGGTTTTCCAGCCCCGCTTCGCGCCGGAAGGCATCGGCGATATCCTCCAGGAATACCGAGCGGATGATGCAGCCGCCCCGCCACAGCATGGCAATGCCGGCGTTGTCGAGATCCCAGGCAAACTCTGTCGCCGCAGCATCCAGCTGGGCAAAACCCTGGGCATAGCTCACCAGCTTGGAGGCGTACAGGGCCTGACGCACGTCGCTGATGAATTGCGCGCGATCGCCAGCAAACGTGGTTGCCGGACCCGGCAGCACCTTGCTGGCGCGCACCCGTGCAGTCTTCTGCGCCGACAGGCAACGGGCGAACACCGCCTCGGTAATCAGGGTCGTGGGTACCCCCAGGTCCAGGGCATGCTGGCTCATCAGCTTGCCGGTGCCCTTCTGGGCCGCGGTGTCGAGGATCCGGTCCAGCAGGAAGTCGCCGGTTTCGGGGTCCCTGACGGTAAAGATATCGCGGGTGATTTCGATCAGGTAGCTGGCCAGCTCGCCCTCGTTCCAGTCCCGGAACACGCTGTAGAGCTCATCGTTACCGAGACCGGCGCCCTCGCGCAGCAGGAAATAGGCCTCGCAGATCAGCTGCATGTCGCCGTATTCGATACCGTTGTGCACCATCTTCACGTAGTGGCCGGCGCCGTCCTGACCGACCCACTTGCAGCAGGGAATGTCGCCCCCGGCGCCCACCTTGGCGGCGATGGCCTGGAAAATGTTGCGCACCGCCGGCCAGGCATCCGCGTGGCCACCGGGCATGATCGAGGGCCCCTTGAGTGCACCCTCCTCACCGCCGGACACCCCGGCGCCGATGAAGCCGAGACCGGCCTTGCGCAGGGCAGCGGAGCGCCGGTTGCTGTCGCGGTAGTCGCTGTTGCCACCGTCAATGATGATATCGCCCGGCTCCAACAGCGCCTGCAGATCGGCGATCACCGCGTCCACCGCCGCACCTGCCTTGACCATCAGCATCACCCGCCGCGGCCGCTGCAGCGAAGCGACGAACTCCTGCAGTGAACTGTGGCCCTGTATGCGGCCCGCGCTGCCCTGCCAGACCTTGTCCTCCGGCTCAGTCTCAAGGCCGTCGATAAAGCTGCGGGTGGTAGCGGCAGTGCGGTTGTAGACCGCGACCGAAAAGCCGTGGTTGGCCATGTTCAGAACCAGGTTCTGGCCCATGACCGCGAGGCCGATAAGACCGATATCGTTGTGCATGTGCTGGCTCCTGGATCCAGGGACGATTCGAGGGTCCGCGACGAGTATGGCAGGGGCAGGGTCCCGACCGCTTGCGTTAACATGGCAGATCGGACCGGATAGAACAATATCACGATAGCCCGGTACCGGATCAGCGGCCTGCTGCCTGAGCCCACCCCGGATCCTGCTCCGCGAACTAAACCAACACCTTTTCCTGCAGGAACCGGACCACGACTTCCGCCAGGGCCTCGCCCTGGTCTTCCTGCAGAAAGTGGCCGCCGTTGTTGATTGTGACGTGGTCCAGGCCCCTGGCACCCGGGACGAATTTCTGGAAGTAGGTATCCATACCCGCGGTCACCGGGTCCGAATCACTGAACGCGGTCAGGAACGGCTTTTGCCATTGGCGCAGGACCTCCCATGCCCTGCGGTTGGCCTCGGCGGCTGGATCCTCCGGACTGGCCGGTACCAGCATGGGGAACTGGCGCGCGCCCTCCTTGTAGCTTTCATCCGGGAACGGCGCGTTATAGGCGTCGAGCACCTCCTGCGCCAGGGGCGTGACGGTGCCGCCCTTGATGATGCCGGCAGCGTGGAATTCGGGCGTTTCCTGTGAGAACTGGCGCCACTTCTCGAAGGCCGGACCCAGGTCTTTATCGCCAGTGGGAAGGAAGGTATTGGCGGCCACAACCGAGTCAAATCGCCCCGGGTTCTCCGCCACCAGGCGCAAGCCCAGCAGCCCGCCCCAGTCCTGGCAGACCAGGTTGATGGCCTGCAGATCGAGCTGATCCAGAAAGGACTGCATCCAGCCCACATGGCGAGCGTAGGTATAGTCATTGCGGGCCGCTGGCTTGTCGGAACGGCCGAAGCCGATGAGATCCGGTGCAAGGACCCGAAAGCCTGCGGCGGTAATGACGGGAATCATCTTGCGATAGAGATAGCACCAGGACGGCTCGCCGTGCAGCAGCAGGACTATCGCTCCGTCTTTTGGGCCCTCATCCAGGTAATGCATGCGCAGCTCTCCACCCTCGAAGTCGCTCACCTGCAGATAATGGGGCTGGTAATCGAAGCCGGACAGATCCTCGAAGCGGCTGTCGGGGGTGCGCAGGGATTCCATCGGTATCTCCTCAATCTTGTGGTTTGGAAACAGCTGTCGCGCCAAGGCGCTGCTGTGAGCCGGCCCAGCGACGGACTCAGCAGACCAAGCGGTCCACGCTTTCCGTCAGCTCCAGCAGATCGGTATAGCAGCCCTCAATCACCCAGTTTTCGTGCGCAGCGATGAACTCGCGGACCACCTGTCCCGACTCGGCCAGGGGACGACGCTTGGGCGGTACGGTCGGCAACCAGGCCAGCACATCCAGATCCAGATGGGCCAGCCCCTGCTCGTCGCGCAGCCGCGCCGCGAGGGTCGTCTTGCCGGAGCCGGAGTTGCCGAAGACAAGGATGCGTTGCATTATTCAATTCTCCAGAGCAACAGGCCCGGGTGAGGCTAAAGACACTGAACAAAGGCCGAGCAACCCGGCTCGCCCTTGTCAAAAACCACCTCCCAGTGCCGGAGCCACACCGAGGGCGGCGACCAGCAGGGCCGGCACCATCTTCAGCGGGATCCGTTTCATCATGATTGCTTCCGCGCATCCCTGATGAACATGGCGGTACCGCGCATGTCGACCTCGAACAACTCGGTGGCCCGGATCAGGTCGCCCAGCTTCTTGTAGCCGTGGTTGATGGGGGAGAACGAGCTGTTGTTGGAGATGTAGTGTGCCACGCTGCTCATGTGCGCCCAGCCATCGTCGTCCGAGGTCTGCTCCACAGCGGTACGGAGCAGTTTCACCAGGGCGGCATCCTGCCGCAGTTCGTTGCGGCTGCGCTTCGCCGCCTGCTTGGGACTGTCCGGCTTGTCCTCGCGGCCGGGGACCAGGTTCTCGGTGTAGATGAACGTGGAACAGGCATCCACGAAAGGCTGCGGCGTCTTCTTTTCCCCGAAGCCGAACACCTGCAGGCCGCTTTCGAGGATTCTCAAGACCAGCGGGGTAAAGTCACTGTCGCTGGTCATCAGGGCGAAGGCATCGATCCGGTTGCTATAGAGCAAGTCCATGGCATCGATGATCATGGAGGCATCGGTGGCATTCTTGCCCCTGGTGTAGGCGAACTGCTGCACCGGCCGGATGGCGTGGGGGTGCAGACGATCGACCCAGCCGGACAGGGAGGGACTTTTCCAGTCGCCGTGAGCGTGGCGCACGTTGACCATGCCGTGTGTGGCCAGCTCCTCCAGCACGCCTTCGATGGCATTGTGACTGACGTTGTCGCAGTCGATGAGAAGTGCTATCCGTTTTTGCTCCGCCACTGCTTACTCCCGGTTGTCGGCACACGTAAGTTCCCTGCCTGCAGGGGGCATGGTAGCTGCCAGGATGCCGCGACAACCCATCTGCTCTGCTGCCCCGGCCGACCATACTGCACGGTTTCTTCTTGATACTACCGCCCCTCAGCGGGAACTGCCACTATAGCTGTCCGCCGACAAATCTGCTTGGCGCTCGGAATGTGGTGGAGCCCGGAATCCACCAGGATGAACGCAGACTCGCCATCAAGGAACACGTACCACCCGGATACGATGCCTGCTCTCTCGCGTGATCCGCTAACGTAGACTGTCGATGCGGATTGTTAGCCGGTAGGGCTATCGAGGTACGGCTGTCGGAATCACTTGCGGTTCCGCAAGCGTCACTGAAACACCGCGCCGACACCGATATTCTTGATTATAGGTGGCCCTCGAACGCCGTCATCACCGCCAGGGGATTCAAGAATTCAACATGTTCGACGATAAGCCCATCTCGAAACCGCAGACGAAGGATATATGTATTACGATAGGATGCACCCCAGTGTGTTTCTGCCTTCGAATCTGCCTGGACAAACATCAGATCACTATCATCCGCCACGGTGTGTAGCTTGATGTCATAAAACTCAAACCACTTCCACGCCTGCCAGAATGTAGACACACGTTGCCTGTTAGGTTCAATTCCTTCCACGGGAAGAGCTAAATCGCCTGGCATGAACGGAACTTCCATTCGAATATTATCGGATACACATTGATCCCACTCATCCGTAGCGCCGCGCGCAAGAACGTCCAGCCACTTGTTGGCAGTTTCGATTTTTCTCACCTTTTCACTCTCCTGTGCCATGGATACAAAACCAGTCAATTGAGCTGATACCCCCCATCCACGTTTAATGTCTGGCCCACCACGTAATCGCTCTCGTCCGCGGCAAGGAAAATGGCCGCGCCGACATAGTCCACGGGCACCGATATACGTCCACTGGGGTTTGTGTCCACCATGGCGCGATCCGGGTCGGCGTCAGCTCCGAGAATTTTTCCGTAAGCACTCCGCACCTGGTTCTCCCACATGGGTGTCAGCACGGCGCCAGGCGCGATGGCATTCACCCGGATACCGTGCCTTGCAAACTCCAGGGCGGCGGATTGTGTAATGCTGATTACAGCAGCTTTGCTTAATGAGTACACTGTCGCCCCCGGTTGTCCCCGACGACCTGCCCCTGAAGCGATATTTACCACAGTGCCTCTTTCGCCCCCGGCAAGGAGGCGGAGTGCCACAGCCTGGGTCATGAACAACAGACCTTTGCTGTTGACCCCAACAATCCTGTCGAATTCCGCCGAGGTGATATCGGTGAACTGTTGCATGCCGAATACACCCGCACAATTCACAAGTACGTTGATGGCTCCGAACTGAGCTGCCACTTCTTCCACACAGGAGTCGATGGACATCTGGCTGCAGACATCCAGAGTGTGGCCTATGGTACCGAGGCCAACCTCCCGCGCAACCTGATCACATTTCTCATGAGAGATGTCTGCGACGCATACCTTGGCGCCCTCCCTGGCGAATCCCTCCGCTATCGCTCTGCCTATGCCGCTGGCGCCGCCCGTTACGATTGCAACCTTGCCGTGAAGTCTTCCCATATCTTCTCTCTAGTTTCGCTAAGTAGTGCGAGCACCGCCACGTCTGTCATGCATTACAGCCCACAGGCCACGAGACAAACGGCTGCCACATGGATCGTGTCGCGATGTATAGAGGGCAGCACGTATTGATCGGGAATCAGGTCAGATAGGATCCTGTCCCTGTAGAGTAAGGATCTCCTTTTGTTTTCTTCGCCCCCATCGAACAGGGTGGCACCCTGTTCTTCTTGGATAATGGTGAGGTAAGGTTAGAGAGGTCAGATCACCTGATTTTTCCATAGCCGTTAGCTATTGGGCCAACTTGGTGCGACTAACAGAAGATAACGCTGAATTGAGTTAACTATACTCGATTATCATGCCAGCACCTGAAAGTTCTACACTAACTGGATCCTCAAGGGAAGCCACTTTGCATCTGAGTCTATTCATTCATGGTTCCTGAAATTGATCATCCTTGTTGTGCGGGAAGTTTTATCCTGAGCCCTTCCAAGTCCGATGTGACATCGAGCTGACAACTAAGCCGACTTTCAGGCAGGCGGTCGCTGACTAATCTCAGCATGTACAGCTCGATAGCTCCCGGCTCTGGAAAAACGCCTTTCTCGACATAGCAGTGACAGGTAGCGCAACTGCAGGCTCCGCCACAAACGGCAAGAATGCCTTCTACATCCGCTTCTACACCCGCAAGCATTACACTATCTCCAACATTTGCTTCTACAATCTGTTGATTTCCAGCAATATCTTCAAATATCAACCGTGGCATTACTCCACTCCAATCTATTCATACGACTACAGCACGGAAGTGGAGCAGCCTGGCTCCGGGTCTCAATTCCGCTTGTGAAACTCTTCAGGCGTTTCTCCGTACCCCTCGCCCTTTTCAGCTGCCTCCCAAGGCATGACTCGTGGTTTGTACTCGAAATCGATTCTCCAGCTGGCAGGATCCAGCTCTCTTGGGTCACCTGCAAACGAAAGATGCGTGTGCAAGATACGCCACTCATCATTAGATTTTTCCAATACATCGGTCTGGCGCATCACCCAGAGAAATTTTTGGCCACCATGATCTCCCTGGTAGATTTGGTTCATATATACAAATCCGGTAATGCCCTTCGCGTAGATCCGCATATTGCGAAGCCACAAATCTCCGACAAACTGAGGGCCGATCCACTCCCACCAGTTAAGCACGTTTTTGCCGAAATACTGGCCCGGAGACAAGATATCGATAAAGCTCACATCCTCATTGGAGCTGTAATAGAGATCTACGATCTCACCCGGCTTTTTCAAAAAATCTTTGTTAAAATTCGCCTCGATCTTTTTCTCAAGCTCGTAGATTTCCTGTACGAGTTTTGGGTCGGAACCAAAAACCGCTTGAGGCTCATCATTCCAATCTCGGTCTGAAAAATCACCTACTGTTTTGCTATCGGTCATCGCCGCTCTCCTTCTTCCTTGTGCCATTAGGGTCCCCAATAGACAGGGGCATCATGCTCTGGGCCACCACGGGTGGTGATCAAGCAGAACTCACCGACCCCCAATCTGAAGTCCCCTGTGTCGGGGAATATGCGGCCAGGACGATGAAGCGTCCCTTGGGGGGTCATTAAATTTTCTCGTCGCCGAAAATCTTAGGGTTGCGTCCTCACGAAGCGGGATTCCGACGATAGCTTACTTTCCCAGGCGCGCCTGGATGTTGTCGATCTCGACTCCCTGCACCCCGGTGTCGAATGTAACTTAGCTCTCACGACGGTTCCGAGGCGTAAAGCGCGCTGGCAGTTCCAGGAAACCCTGCGTTTCGGCCCCGTGAAATTCCCAGACCACCTTATCCGGCGCTACAAGTTCTATATCCGGTACGCGGGATAGAAGCTCTTCCATCACTACACGCATCTCCATCAGCGCCGTCATGCGCCCAACACAGGAGTGCTTGCCCAAGCCAAAAGCCAAGTGCTGAAAATCCGGGCGGTCGATATCAAACTCCAGCGGGTTCTCGGTAACTGCCGGATCCCTGTTGGCTGCCTCCCAGGCCATGTACACCGATTCACCTTGTTTGATGGTTTTGCCGTGAATCTCTACGTCGGTAGTTGTCCTTCTGAACAGCCCCAGGAACGGGTGGTGCAGGCGTAGTCCCTCATTCACCGCGAGAGGAATATCGGCGGGATTATCAATTAATCGCTGCTTCAACTCCGGCCGGCGAAGCACTTCATAGAAGAGATTTGTCAGCGCCGCGATAGTTGTACCGTGCCCTGCGGTCAACAAGGAGATGACGCAGGCGCCCACTTCCTCCGGTGTCAGGGGCCTGCCATCAAGTTCCGCATTGGCAAGTACCGACAAGTAGTCGTCACCCGGATTCGATTTCCGCTTCTCAACTTCCTTCCAACCGAACTCACTGAAGGGCGCCCAAAGTTCCTTGAACCTTTTGGGATCGCCCACAGCGGCAAGCAGATCCATATTCATGTGGCGAAGGGTCTCATGGAGTTCTGGTTCCAGGCCCAGGACGTGAAAGATAGCCTTCATGGGTACAAATTCTGCGAGATCCAGATGGAGGTCGCACTCCCCTCGTTCAACAAATTTTTCAATCAACTCGACAGTATCTGCTCGAACCAAAGGCTCGATCCGATCGGGAGTGCGAACATTGACTCCGTTGGTAAAAATCTTGCGCCAGTGAGTATGCTCAGGCGGGTCAAAAGAGTTCGGAGGGAACACAGGCATGTCATCCTGATATGGCCTTAGCACCGAGGGACTGGACGCATAGGTCTGCCAGTCCATCAGGCCATTGCGAACGTCTTCATAGTTCATGAAGATGTGAAAGCCTCCAAGCTCATTGGAATGCGGTACCGGGCACTTGTTACGAGCCCGCTCAATAAGGTCGTGTGCCTCTGCCGGTGTCATGCTATAGCTCGAGAATTTCTCAAACTCCTGTTCAATCGATACTGGGCATTTCTGCGTCATTTTTAACCTCATAGTGTTCACTTCGAAGGAAGCGTCAGCAGACAGCTCTATTGAACATCTGAAAACTCAGAATTCGTAACTCACCGTTACGCCATATGTCCGCGGAGCGCCTGCCTGGCCGAGCTGTACCAATTGACTAGTAAGCCCGGTTACTAGGTACTCTTCATCGGTCAGGTTCCTGCCCCACAGGCTTGCACTCCAACCCGAGCCCGAAATCATGTTCAATCCCAAGGACGCATTCAGCAACCCATAGGATTCCTGAATGATCGACTGATCTGGCTCAAATGCATATTCATCTCGCCAAGCGTAAGCCATGGTCGCGCGGAACTGTCCCATCGAAGTGGCCAGGAAGTAGTCCAGTGCGAGATTGAGTGAAAGCTCTGGGGTCTGAATCAGGTTATTCCCACTTGCGTCCCCCGGCTGAATGATAATTGGAGTGCCCATGCTCATGCTCGGGTCCTGAATGGCGAAAGGTGCGCTCTGGAAGTCTTTGTATGTAGCATCCAACCAGGCACCGCCACCAGTAAGTGTAAGACTTTCGGTAAGCGCAGCGACAAATTCGAGGTCAACCCCGGTAACCTCGGCTTCTGCTGCGTTTAAAAGCGTATTTGCAGCGCCTTCTATAATTGTTACCTGTAGCTGATCATATTGGTAATAAAATGCAGCAGTATTCAGACGGAGCCTGTTATCCAAAAGCTCCATCTTCGCGCCGATCTCAAACACATCCAGGATCTCCGGCTCAACGACCGGATTAGTCGGTGACGTCATGTTGTAGACACCCGATTTGAAGCCGCGGCTATAGGAAGCGTAGATCATCGTGTCGTCCCGAACCTGATGATCGAGCGCAATTCGCCACGTCGGTTCGTCGAATGTCTCGCGATCCTTGTAGGGCGCTGCTGTCAGGGGGTTGGAAGTGAAAATTGGTACGATCAGATTACCGTCAGCATCAACCAACGGTAGTGTCCCCATGAGTGGTGTAAATCTTGACGGTGGGGTGGCGG
>TARA_R110002110_G_scaffold166675_1_pt1 | contig 50337 bp, 42 predicted proteins | sample TARA_R110002110 | Tara Oceans TARA_R110002110 (sample SAMEA4397330) | marine metagenome | biome: Polar Biome; feature: [SRF] surface water layer (ENVO:00010504); material: water (ENVO:00002006), including particulate matter (ENVO:01000060) such as... | depth 5 m | reverse complement strand
TACGTTAGAAGTGGCTAAATTCAACGCTTTTACCGGCCGGACCTCAATGATGCGCTGCTGCGCCAGGAAATTATCCAGTTGATCGCTTCCGATCTGGAAGATCACCCCTATTCCGTTAATGCCGGGATAATTTTCGTCGATTTTCAGGCTGGAGGCGTATACACGCCAATCGTCGTAGCTGACATGGCCACCATTGGTATCGATATAAGCCACAGCGGCCAGCAGAGCATGCTCGTACAGTTGCATGCGTTGATAGATAGCAGAGACAATCTGCCTTGATTCATCAATGAACAGTTCTTCGTTTTTACCTTCCAGTTCATCGTTGGCGATATACCAGGCAACCAGCGTCAGCAACGTTGCCAGAGCAACGGCCAGCCAGTGCAACCAGTGCATGGATCCTGCGCGCTGCAACAGCTGCCGCCGTTGCGCGTGATCAAGCTCTAACGCCGTGTTACCCAACCGGTAGACTCTCGCTGCGTGGTGATGCCTGGGCGCCGCGAATCAACGCGCCTGGACGAGCGTCTGTCTCCTCACCGTCATGCATGATGATCTGCCCGCCAACCAGCGTATATCGGTACCCCGAAGCTCGTTGAAAAATACGTTTGCCACCAGCAGGCAAGTCATAGATCACTTCTGGAGCCAATAACTGCAAGTGCTCATAATCAATGATATTGATATCCGCACGCATACCCACTTCCAGCGTACCGCGATCCTGTAGCGATACGGCTCTGGCAGTATCGTGCGTATGCATTTTGACCGCCTGCTCCAGTGAAAAACGTTCGCCGCTGCGGTCGCGCGCATAATGACTCAGCAGGAAAGTGGGCATGGATGCATCAGACAAAACGCCACAATGCGCTCCCGTGTCGGCCAGGCTTATCACGGTGTTTTCGTCCTGCAACATCTCGAACTGCCGATCGAGGTTTCCCTGATCGTAGCCCATGAAAGGAAAATACAGCATGGCCCGGCCATCGCGCTTCAACAAAGCGTCATAGGCATATTCCTGCGGGGTCACTCCGGCTGCCGCTGCCCTGGCGGCGATGCTTTTATCAGGGCTTTGTTCGTAGTCGGGCTGTTCACCCAGCTCAAACATAAGATGAAAGTCTGATGTCATCCTGTCGGCCACTTCTATGCCCAGCCTGGGCGCCGTTTCCGCCAGCATGGCAGCCCTGGTCGCAGGATCTTTGAGTTTCTCAACACGTTCCTGGGGAGTGAGGCCTGCAAGAGGCGCGAATGTCTGATGCAGGAAGAAAGGGTGTACTGTGCCGTGGAAGCTCATCAACACATTAACGGGTCGTGCACCCACATGGGCCACAAGCTGGGCCCCTTCACTGTTGGCCTGGCGCACAAACTCCAGTTGCTTCTGCACGCGTTGCCACTGCTCATCGGTCTGATAGAAAAGAACAAAATTGAATCGGCACTGATTTTCAATCGACAACCGCTTCATCCACTGCATTTCAGCGAGCCAGGCGTCGTCCTCCCAATCAGAGACCATGCCATAAAAGCCGGTACCCAGTTCACCCATCACCCTACCAATGCCGAACAACTCCTCTTCCTCCGAGTACGTTCCGGGCATCGATAACCCGTTGCGGGTTTTATGCAGTTCTGTACGCGACGTGGTAAAACCAATCGCCCCGGCCTGCAATCCCTCGCGCACCAGGGCAGACATTTTCTCGACATCTTCAGGCGTTGCCCGTTCATTGCTGGCCCCGCGATCGCCCATCACGTAAGTGCGTATCGCGCAGTGCGGCACCTGCGCTGCAATATTGATGGCTCGCGGCATCGCATCCAGCGCATCCAGGTATTCAGGAAAACTCTCCCAGTTCCAGGCAATGCCTTCAGCCAGCGCCGTGCCGGGAATATCCTCCACATCCTCCACTACTTCAATCAATTGCTGGTGCGCCGTCTCGCCTGGCTTGCACGGTGCAAAGCCGATACCGCAGTTTCCCATCACCAGCGTTGTGATCCCATGATGATTCGCCGGGCTGCAGAACGGGTCCCACGTTGCCTGCCCGTCCATATGGGAATGGGTATCGACCCAGCCGGGAGTTACCAGCAGTCCACCAGCCTGGATTTCCTCGCGGGCGGCACCCTCTACCTCTCCAAGCTTTGCGATAACACCCTTGCTGATGGCCACATCACCGACATAGGGCGTCCGACCAGTACCGTCAACAATCCGGCCATTGCGAATAATCAAATCGTACATGCTGTACCTCTTGGAAGACTCTGTGGCGCTGACCCGCTGGCGCGCAAGAGCCTGGAACTTTACGTTATGATTTACACATTAAGCCTACACCGATATGGATAGCCTGCAAACCGGCAGCAGACCAGCATTATGGTATATTGGCGCCATAATTCTAAAGTGACGTGAGAGATTCGATTCGTGATTGCATACGCAGGATTGTTAGGCAGCGTGGTACTGCTGATCTGGTTGGCCCTCAGGGGTGTGAATATTGTTTTTGCCGCTGTGCTGTGTTCGCTACTGGTGATCCTGAGTAACGATCTTCCGTTGGCAGAAGGTCTTACCGATTATTTTTCGTTCGGGCCGCTCGGCGCCTTCACCTTCGCCGGTAAGTTCTTTCTGCTGTTCGCTGCGGGCGCCATGTTCGGACGCGTAATGGGTGACAGCCATGCCGCAGCCAGTATCGCCCTCGCACTGGTGAAAAAACTCGGCGCGCACCGCGCCCTCTGGATTACTGTGATCGCCTGCGCATTGCTGACGTATGGCGGCGTTGTGGTGTTTGTAGTGATTTTCGCCATGTACCCCCTGGGCCTGAAGCTTCTTGAACAGGCGGATATTCCCAAGCGCTTGTTTTGTGCAGCCCTGGCGCTTGGGTCTGGCACGTTCACTCTCACCGCCCTGCCCGGTACACCGTCTATCCACAATGTGATCGCCTCGGTGGCGCTGGGAACAGACTTGTTTGCCGGCTTCTGGATAGGCTTGCTTGGCGGCATACTGATGTTTGGGCTGGGTATGTGGTACCTGGAGCGCGGACGGGCCAAAGCGGAGCGCGATGGAGAGCATTTCGTTGCCGGGCCTAACGATCGGATGGCGGCGATAGATCCCGCGCATTACCCGCACTGGCTTCATGCCTGCTTACCACTGGCCATTGTGTTGCTGACGATCATAGTGCCGCGCGCTGCAACGCTGCTGCTGTCAGCAAAAACCCTCGAATCCGCGCCTGCCCTGGCGCAGTTACTGAACTTCGCGAATACGCAGCCTGTGGTGTGGCCCAGCATAGCGTTGGCGGTTGGCTCACTACTGGCCATCGTGTTATTCCCTGGCGTGCGACGCCATGCCCTGCCGGTACTGGGTAATGGTACCCAGGATTCCATCATACCCCTGGTGAATACGGCGGCTGTTATCGGCTTTGGCGGCGTGGTGACACACACGGTGGGCTTTGGGCAGTTTACCGGCGCGATGCTTGAAAGTGGCCTGCCCCCGCTGTTATCCATGTTCGGATCGGTCAGCCTTGTGTCTGCTATCACCGGGTCAGCCTCTGGCGGCCTGCAGATCTTCATGCAAACAATGGCCCCTGCGTATCTTGAAATGGGTATAGATGCACAGGTGATGCACCGTATTGCCACCATGGCCAGCGGCGGCTTCGATTCCCTGCCTCACTGCGGAGCGATTGTCGCCATGCTGACGATCACCGGACTGACACACAAGGATGCTTACCGGGACGTGGGTGTCATCACCGTCGTCATACCGGTATTCGTCACACTGCTTATGATGGGGCTGGTCGCTCTGGTCTAGATTCAATCCGCATCTTCGGCAGGCGAAAGGCGCGATTGCAAGAATAAAGAAAAGGGGTAGCACTATGGGAATCTGGGCAAAGGCCAGTGAACTGGCTGAACAGACACCGGCTGACAGAAATCGCTATGTTGATTTTCTCCGGGCGGTATCAATCACCTTCGTGATCATCGGGCACTGGCTGATCACTACGGCACATTACGACAGCTCGACCGGCTCGCTGAATCCGATGCTGGCGCTGGATGTCATCTCCTGGACCAGCTGGCTGACATGGCTGTTTCAGGTAATGCCGATCTTTTTTATCGTTGGCGGCTATTCCAATGCGGTGTCGCTGGAAGGTGCCAGACGCACCAGCAAAACGTATGCCCAATGGCTGACAGATCGCCTGCACCGTCTGTTGACGCCGTTGCTGCTGCTGGTGATCGTCTGGGCGGGGCTTGGCCTGATATTGAATATAGCCGGGGTGGAACCTGAGGCCATTCGTTTTCTGTCACGCACTGCATTGGTACCCACCTGGTTCCTGGCGATTTACACCATGATCGTGCTGCTCGCGCCGGCGACTTATGCCATATGGCGCCGCTGGGGCTATGCCTCGTTGTTCGCTTATATCGCGCTGGCGATTATTGTCGATATCGCGTTTTTTCAGTTTGATCTGCAGGCACTGGGATGGACCAATTACTTCTGGGTGTGGCTGGCCATGCACCACCTTGGCTTTGCCTGGCGTGATGGGAGGCTCGGCAGGCCTGCGGTGTTGCTACTACTTTCGAGCGGCGCCATGGCCACATTGATGGCGCTTATTCTTGTGGGCCCCTACCCTATCGCCATGGCAGGCTCGCCCGGCGATGAAGTCAGCAATACCCTGCCCCCCAAAATAACGCTGATAGCACTGGGCCTGTTTCAGTTTGGCCTGTTGTTGGCCATTGAAAAACCCATGCAAGGTCTGTTGGGCCGGCTGCGCCTGTGGACGGCAACGGTCATTATCAACACCATGATTATGACCATTTACCTGTGGCATATGACGGTATTGCTGGCCGTGTTTGCTGCGTCTTACGGGCTGGGTGGACTGGGGCTCACCATGGCCCCCGGTTCCAGCGAATGGTGGTGGACCCGACCGGTATGGTTGACGCTTCTTACCCTTTTACTGATACCCGTTGCTCTTGCGCTGTCGCCTCTGGAGCGCATGGCACGGCCGCCCGGCGCGCCGGATTTGTCAGCGTGGAGACTCGTTTGCGGCGCTCTGCTGGCCGGCCTGGGAATCACATTGGCCACGCTGATGGGGTTCGACGGCAACCCGTTCGCGGCATCCAACCTTGGCATACTCGCGCTGGTTGTCGGTGGCGCGTTTATCTGTGGCCTGCGCCTGCGCGTTAGCTAGGCACCGTTGTGGCGAGGATTCGTTAACCTTGCCCCAGCTTGCCCGCCTGCCTGGCACTGAGGTGCCCGGCACGAGCCATCCAGGCAATGCTGTCTCGCAACGAATCGTCCACGGGGCGAAAGCTGAAATCCAGCATCTTCTCCACGCTTGAATTATCCATGCGCACCCACTGCGTAGCGTAGCCCATAGCCTCTTCTGTCAGCGGCACTTCCAGCGGCAGCACGGGAGCAAGTTTATCGAACAATCTGCCGGCCAGCCTGGCGGGCAGGCCCAGTACGGGAACTTTTGGCAAGCGACGGCCGGTCAGCATCTCCAGCTTTTTGGCAAGTTGCCACCACGAGAGAAAATGACCACCCAGCAGGTAACGCCCGAAAGCGGGCCTCTCTTCCAGCAATCGTCTGTGCACAATCGCGATATCGCGCACGTCAACGTACTGATTGCCGGACGGCAGTAGGGTAACAGCGGTCTTCAGGAACATCTGCAGACCTGCGTGCGCATCGGTCAGGCCCGGGTCATCCGGCCCGATGACGGTGGCAGGATAGGTCACATAAATCGGAGCGCCCTTGCTCTGTAATTTACGCACGTACTTCTCACTGGCCACCTTGGATCGCCCGTAGGTGTTATTGCCCGTGCCGGGCGGAGAATTGGCATCCAGCACTTTTGCCGTGCGATCGTACAGAGCCGTGACGCTGGATACATGAATAACACGCTGGATATCTGCCTCCAGCGCCGCGCCGATCACGTTGCGTGTGCCCAGCACATTGGTACGAAACACGGCGTCCTGGTCACTGGCGGCAGTTGACACCATAGCCGCTGAGTGGATCACGGCGTCACAACCACGCAGCGCGGCACGCACAGAATCCATGTCGGTGACATCACCACAGGTGAAGTGTTTGATGCGACCGGCACCAAACAATGCAGTCATCTTTCGCTCGCTGCGCACCAGCAGGCTGACGTCGTGACCGGCCTGTAACAACTCCAGCGCAGTATGGTAACCAACAAAACCGGTGGCACCGGTGATCATCACGCGCATTTTTGAGGGTTTACGTTTGCTCATATCACTGCCCGTTCGCGGCCGCTGCAATCAGATTCAAGTGTGCATCATTGGGCGGATTATGTATGCAGCGCGTGCCGGCTGGATCGTAGATGTAGGCAACGCAGGCATTACAGTTGTCACAACCAGATTGCTGCACCGTGCCTGCCTTGAATTTGTTGATCAACGCAGGATCATGCAAGAGCGCGCGGGCCAACACAACACAATCGAAACCTTCGCGCATCGCAGAGAACGCATTGTCCAGCGATTTCACGCCGCCGAGATAGGCCAGCGGCAGGTCTACCGCCGCGCGAATTTTCCGTGAGTATTCCAGGAAATACATTTCCCTGAACGTCATCTTGCGCTCGCTTTTGGCCGCCATCTTCATCATGAATGCGGTCAGTCGCTCGCCCTGCTCACTCAGTACCCGGTTCATCTCCAGGCGGTGCATATTGCTGCCGAACATAAACCAGGTAGATTCCACATTGCGGCCTCCTGACAACACCAGCATGTCAGCGCCGGCCATTTGCAGTGCCTGTGCTGTTACAATCGCGTCGTCTGCATTGGCACCGCGACTGATGCCGTCAGACACATTTATTTTTGCCAGCACTGCCATCTGGGAACCCACCGCGGCCTTGACGGCCGCCAGCACCCTGGCCGGGAATCGCACGCGATTTTCAGCACTGCCACCGTACTCGTCGGTGCGCTTGTTATTGATCGGGGAGATAAACTGGTTCAAAAGGTATCCGTGACCCATGTGCAGCTCTACCGCGTCGAATCCAGCCTGGCGACACAGCTCTGCTGCTTGCACAAACTCGGCAATCACCTGCTCCATGTCATCGTGATTCATTGCCCGCTGCAAAAAGTTCCCTTTCAGCGCGCCCGCCGGGTTTAAGCCTGAGGAGGCACTGATAGTGCGCCCTTTTACCTTCATACCCGTCACAAACGAGCCGCCATGGGTGATCTGTGCCGAGATCGCGGCGCCTTCGGCGTGCACGGCATCGGTAAGTATGCGCAGATCCGGCAATACGTCTGACCTGGCCCAGATCTGGTTGGGTAGCGTACGCCCGACCTCAGCCACGGCGATATAGGCCACGGTGGTCATCCCCACGCCACCCGCTGCCAGTTCACGGTGATGTTTGACCAACGCTCTGGTGGGCCTGCCATCGACGCACATTGCCTCGTTGGCGCCCGACTTGATAAATCGGTTACGCAGCGTAATGGGGCCAATATCGATGGGTTCGAAGGGGGAATGCGAGCTGGGCATGAAACATCCTGTGAGAATCGGGTGGGATCCGGGCCGGCACCGGAGCAGATTACGCTATCTACACAGAATTGCAGGAGGGCCGCACAGCGTCAACTGTACGACCGGTAAACCTGTTGCGTGGGATAAATTGCTAGCCAGCGATGCTGGCCAGCGGGGGGCGCTTCAGGGTTTGGCGAACTTGAACACGAAACGGGATGTTTTGCCTCGTACGTCAGGCATCATGGCCATCATGCCGAGGTTGTCTTCAGGATTTATCAGCAGATCACTCTCACCAAGCAACACAAATCCGGCGTCAAGGAAGTCTTTTTTTACCAACTCCGGATCAACACGATGCATTTTTGGAATCTCTGCCGGGTCAGCATCTGCCGCAGCGATATGATCAACGACGCCGACAATACCGCCCGACCTGGTGGCCTTGAACATCTGCGCAAGCATGGCAGGACGATCCACTTTTTCCCAACCGCGGAAACCGTCGATATACACCACATCGTGATAGGCCAGCATAAACAGTACCGCGTCATAGGTATCTGCAGGCAGTTCCAGCTCGTTGTTCCCCGCCACCAGCTGGGTGACGTTGGGCAAACGATCATCGCCGTAACGGGCAGTAGTCTCTTCCATCGTCATGCCGGCGTAGATTTTATTGTTGTGCGCAGTGACGCTGCCAGTATCGCCGACGACATAAGAAGCCAGCTCGGTGTAGTAACCGCCACCTGAATACATATCCAGAACCCGCTGGCCCGGTTTGATACCCAAATAACTCAGCACAGCAGCAGGTTGGCGCTGCTCATCGCGGGCCTGATCTTTTTCAGGACGCGCTTCGTTGGCCACAGCAGCTTTGATGTGCTCCATCGATCCGCTGGCAGGTTGATGCGCACTGGCAGGCATATTCAATACTGACAGCATGCCAAAGCAGAGGGCTGGCGCAGCCAGGTAACGATTAAACTTGGACATATAAAGCTCCTGTTGAGTGTAACGTGCCTGGTGATCAGCTGACGGAATAGTCAACTACCGGGCACCGAGGGTCGCTGACCAAACTAGAGCCTGCCTTGTCAACGGACAACAAGCCCACATCGTGGCCCGTAATGCCTTGAAGCGCATTGACTTAGAAACGCGTAGAAAATGACACGCCGAACACCGGCGCGGTTTCGACTTTGGATTTCAGGAATCTGGGGCTGTTGTTGCTTTCAATGCTCATCTCGCCATCGAACTCCAGCCCGGCAAGCACGCTTACCGTTGTCATCGGCCATAGCGTTCGAGTCAGTGTCAGTAACAGTGGCAGGCTGGTGTCCTCGCCGATACCGCCCCTGGCGGGGCCGCTATCATCAAGCGCAAACTCGACACGTTCATAGCGACCACTAAGACCCAGCTGCCACTTGTCTGAAAAGCGATATTCCATTGTGATACCGGGGCCCTGCGTGGCTGCCAGCCCACCACCTGTGGATATACTCAAGCGATCAGTGACTTTCCAGTTGATCAGCACGATAGGAAACAACGTGCTGCCGCCGTCAAGTTCCGAGAACCAGCCAAAGCCGGGGCCCAGCGTGAGCCGGTCAGAAAAGCGCCAGCCCGCCGCTGCAAACAGGCCTTCAGTGCGCCCATCATCAAGGCTCGCGCCTTTTTCCGCATAACTGCGCACGCTGGGTATAAGGATGACATCTCCTTTATCGAAGGCAGAAAAGCGGATGGGTACAGAAATACGGAAATCGCGGATATCGCGCCATGGCTGCGCGCCTTCGATCGTAGCGCCGTTGGAAAATTCATAGTTACTGGTACCCGCGCCAATCGACAACGAGAGACTGTTACGCCTGTCCCATGAATAGTTGAGGCTGGGTTGCACAAACGCACGGCTGACACTGACTTTGCCCTGCACATCTTCCAGACCCGCGTCTGGCTGGTGCACGGCGGCAGCGTCGACTGTCCAGCTCCAGGGGCCGGAAGGCTGCGCCAGCGCAGACGCAGAAGCCAATAGACAGAAGGCCGCAAAGCCTGCCTGGACGAGTTTACCGATAGAATTCATGCCTGCCCCTTTGTTCGCGTAACTACAGTACTGCAAAACAGCCAAGGCAGATCAGTCTGCCTCCCTCAACGATCGTGGCCCTGAATCTGGTTAAGTCTCGCAAGTCAACGCTGGCATCGTTTTTGCTTCAACTCTTCTTGTTATTCAGTACACGTGATTTAAGCGGTTTGCGACCAGTAACGCCAGCCGCTCACGCCAAACTTCAGCGAGGCAATGCGGGCTGCCGGCCGGCAAATTCTACAACCGAATGCGAGGTCATGCACGAATGAGTCAATCAGCTTCCTACCAGAGCAATAGTCTTAAACTCATGGGGGCAGTCTCGATGGGTACCGGTGTGATGATCGGCGCGGGCATCTTCGCTCTCACCGGGCAGGTGGCTGAACTGGCCGGCCGCTGGTTCCCGCTGGCATTTGTGCTGGCGGGAATTATCGCCGGGTTCAGCGCCTATTCCTATGTAAAAATGGCTGCCGCCTATCCCTCTGCTGGCGGCATCGCGATGTTCCTTGGCAAGGCTTACGGCAAGGGCACTGTTACCGCAGTGTGCGCATTGATGATGTATGTCTCGATGGTGATCAATGAAAGCCTGGTAGCGCGCACTTTCGGCACCTACACCCTGCAGCTGTTTGACGCTGAACCGTCTTCGTGGGCGGTACCCGCACTTGGCGTTGGGCTGTTGCTATTTGCGTTTATGGTTAACCTGATGAGTACCAGTGCCATTCAGGCCCTGTCTTACCTGACGGCATTCGTCAAAGCGGCCGGCTTGCTGGTGCTGGCAGCCGGCGGGCTGTGGGCCGCAGGTTTTGACTTTGGCAACCTGACCGAGTCCGGCGAGGCAGGCAATACTGACGCCGCCAGTTTCCTGGGTGCCGTTGCGCTTGGCATTCTGGCCTACAAAGGGTTTACCACCATCACCAACAGCGGCGACGAGATAGAAGAGCCCCACAAAAATGTCGGCAGGGCCATCATTCTCTCGTTATTGATATGTGGCGCACTCTACCTGCTCATTACGCTGGCGGTAGGCAGCAGCCTTACCGTAGAGGAAATCATTAAAGCCAGGGATTACGCGCTGGCTGAAGCCTCGCGTCCTGCCTACGGGCAGTATGGTCTCTGGGTGACCGTCGGCTTTGCGATTGTCGCGACCGTCTCAGGGGTTATCGCCAGTGTCTTCGCCGTGTCGCGAATGCTGGCAATGTTGACCGATATGAAGCTGGTGCCCCATCGGCATTTTGGCATGCCCGGTGACGTACAAACCCATACCCTGGTTTACACGATAGTGCTGGCCATGGCCCTTACCATCGTGTTCGATCTCAGCCGCATTGCCTCTCTGGGCGCAATATTTTATATCCTGATGGACATGGCCATACACTGGGGCGTGCTGACCCGACTCAGGGATGAGGTCGATGCCAGCGCAGCAGTGCTGATGACCGCACTGCTGCTGGACGCGGTGGTGCTGGCAGCGTTTATCTGGGTGAAGGCCGCCAACGACAGCCTGGTGATCTGGGCTTCCGTTATCGGCCTGGCCGCCATCATTGTCGGCGAGCGCTGGTTTCTGGTCTGGGCCGGGGACGATGACTGAAATAACGCCACATTACCGTGGCGTCCGTTCTGCCAACTGTTTTATCTTTGCGCGTGAAAACCAGCTGTAAAGTACTGGCAGTACAATCAGCGTGAGGAACGTCGCGGTAAACAAGCCGCCTACGATGACGATGGCCAGAGGCCGCTGTATTTCCGAACCCGCGCCGCTGGAGAGAATCATCGGGATGAGGCCCAGAGCCGCTACAATGTCTGTCATCACCACCGGCCGCAGCCGTGATATGGCGCCTTCAAAAATGGCGACGTCCAGGGCTTCCATGCCCTGCTCTATGCGCAGGTTAATCGCCTCAACCATCACCACGCCGTTGAGAACAGCCAGTCCGAACAGCGTGATAAAGCCAACTGCACTGGGCACTGACAAATACTGCCCCGTGAGGAACAGCGCCACGATCCCGCCGATCAGTGCGAGCGGCAGATTCACCAGAATGAGGGCTGCCTGGCCCATTGACTTAAACGCAAAAAACAACAGCAGCGCAATCAGCGCGATCGACAGCGGCACGACAATCAGCAAACGCGCCTGGGCACGTTGCTGGTTTTCAAATTGACCGCCGATATCTACCGAGTATCCGGCAGGCAGATCAATCGACTGGTCGATCTGTGAACGGATATCCGCCACGACACTGCCCATGTCACGGCCCTGCACGTTCGCCTGCACCACTATCCTGCGCTGTACATCGTCTCTGCGGACCTGCGGCGGGCCAGACTCCAGGCTGATAGTCGCAACATCCCCAAGCCGCACCCAGGCGCCCGAAGGTGACTGCAGACGCAAGTCCGCAATGGCGTTTTGATGCACGCGGAAATCTTCCGCCAGGCGTACATAAATGTCATAGCGTTCATTGCCGTTAATGATCTGACCGGCCTGCCTGCCGCCCAGGCCATCGCGCACCAGTGCCATCACGTCACCCACTGCCAGCCCATAGCGCGACAGCTGACGCCTGTCGGGCCGCACCACGAGTTGGGACTCCCCGGCAATCTGCTCCAGGGCGACATCACGCGCGCCCGGGATCTCCCTGATCAACTGCTCGATCTCCTGCCCTTTCGCCGCCAGCACACCCAGATCAGGGCCAAACAGCTTGACCGCCAGCTGTGCCTTGACCCCGGACAAAAGCTCATCCACCCGAGTCGCTATCGGTTGGGAAAAATTGAATAACAGCCCGGGGAATGCTTCTAGCCTGCGCTCCATCAACGCTTGCAGTTCCAGGCGATTGCTCGCACTTGTCCACTGTTCAACGGGCAGTAAACCCACGTAAATCTCGATATTGTTGACCGGCTCCGGATCACCACCAATTTCAGGCCGCCCAATGCGGCTGAGCGCGTAGGTGACTTCTGGAAATTCCATCAGCAGGGCTTCCAGGCGCGGCGCTACGGCCAGAGTGGTTTCGAGACTCGCAGATGGCGCCAGGGTGGCCCTCAGGTTGAGCGTGCCCTCTTCCAGCTCGGGCACGAACTCGGTACCCAGACGTGGCAGCAGCGCCAGAGCACCCATGAACAATAACGCCGCTGAGATTACTACAAGCTGTTTGCGCGCCATTGCCTTGTGCAACAAAGACCGGTACCAGCCTTCCATCACCGCGGTCACCGGGCTGGTGCGAGCCTGCACGCCGCGCCGGAAAAAGACCGTGGCCAACGCTGGCACCACTACCAGCGCAACCAGCAGTGACGCCGCCATTGCGATCACGATACTGACGGCCATGGGCTGGAACATTTTCCCTTCCACACCCTGCAAGGTGAACAGGGGCGCAAATACGACAATGATAATCGCGACGGCAAAAAATACCGGCTTTGCCACCTCCCTTGCGGCCTGCTGAATCACAGAAACGACTCCAAAAGAAGCGATCTGCGGGTTACTGGCTGTGCTCATGCCCGCGTCATCTTTTTCAGCTGGCGGTGAGGCGCTGAGACGCTTGAAGATGTTATCCATCATCACCACCGTGCCATCGACCATCATGCCAATGGCCACCGCCAGCCCGCCCAGTGACATCAGGTTGGCTGAAAGGCCGTTATAGGCCATCACCGCCAATGCCATGGCCACGGACAGGGGAATTGAAATGAGTACCAGAATGACAGCGCGAATATTCAGCAGGAACAGGAAGAGCACGACGACAATGAAAACGAAAGCCTGCAAAAGTGCTTTCGACACCGTGCTGACCGCGCGCTCGATCAGGCTGGACTGATCGTACACCGCCTCGAAACTGACGCCCTCGGGCAACGCCTGCCTGATCAGCGGGATACGCGCTTCGAGGCCATCAATCGTTGCCTTGGTATTGGCACCCATGCGTTTGAGTACAATACCGGAGACCACTTCACCGCGCTGCTGGACAGCGCCATCATCGGCGCGTTGACTGATCGTCACGGCTCCCTGGCGTATCTCACTGCCGAGTTCAACCGTTGCAACGTCAGACACTGTCACCACAGCGCCATCCACAGTCTTTAAGGGTATCTGACGCAGCTGCTCGATACCTGCGTCACCGGATGACAGCCAACCGACACCGCGAATGACCAGCTGTTCCTGGCCTCGATTCATATACCAGCCGCCGGCGTTATCATTGTTGCTCTCCAGCGCGCGTGTGACGTCGTCCTGGTCGAGGTCATAAGCCAACAGCCGTGCCGGATTGAGGTTCACCTGGTACTGCCGGACATGCCCGCCAAAAGAGAGCACGTCTGTGACGCCGTCCACCGGCATCAGCAACAGCTTGACGACCCAGTCGTTCAGGCTGCGCAGCGCGGTTTCGTCGTAGCCAGAGTCTTGCGTTGCCAACAGAATATACTGGTATACCTGTCCCAGGCCTGATGTGTTGGGCCCGATCTCGGGAATACCGACGCCTTCGGGTATGAGTTCCCGCGCATCCTGCAGCCGCTCGAAAACCAGCTGCCTGGCAAAATAGATGTCTTTACCCTCGGCAAACACCACCGTGATACCTGACAGGCCGGTCTTTGAGACGGAGCGTACTTCTTCAACGTCCGGTAATGCGTACATCACCGCCTCGATGGGAAAGGTAATCAGCTGCTCAACCTCTTCAGCCGCAAGCCCGGGCGCCTCTGTATTGATGGTGACCTGCACGTTAGTGACATCGGGGAAGGCATCCAGATTCAGGCGTGGAATGACAGCCACGGCAGCGGACACAAAAATCAACAGGCCGATAATCACCAGCAAACGATTGGCTACAGACCAATCTATCAAACGATCCAACATGAAATTTCTCCTGGCGGGTGCTTAGTGCGCGTGCGGGTCGAAACCACTCTTGGCTTGCTGTGAGGCGACAAAAAACGCCCCTTCGACGACCACAGGTGTACTGGCTGCGATACCCGATATTTCACGCCACTTGCCCAATGAACGGCCCACTTCAACTTCACGTTGCTCGAATCGACCCTCGCCGGTTTCAACATAAACGGCCCAGTGCCCGTCACTGGTGCGCATCAAAGCGGCCTCAGAGACGGCCAGTACTGGCTCGCCGGTAGCGAAGCTGAAATACACATCGGCAAACTGCCCGGGGTGTAACTGATGGGCTTGATTGGGCACGCTCAGGCGCACAATGCGTGTGCGTGTCGTGCGATCAATCGTATGCCCCTGCTGGGTAACCTGCGCTAGGTAGCTTGCGTTTCCGACGCGCACCTGAGCGGCAGTCCCCGGAGGCAATGCAAGGTTGGCATTGGGGGCTAACCTGGCCTCCACCCAAAGTTCGGATTCATCGGCGATGTCCATCAGACGCTGGCCTGCCGTCACCCGCTGGCCCTGACTGAAGTCATCAGACAAAACAGATCCAGCGCTGGCTGCGATCATCGTATATTCACCCAGCGGGTTATCCCCTTTGCCAGAGGCGGCAATTGCCGGCTCGCTCAAACCATAGGCCAGCAAACGTCCTTAGGCGGCCGCAAACTCTGACTGCGTCGAGACGTAGCGTTTTTCGCCCACGGCTTTGCGGCCCAGCTGCTGCACCCGCTGCCATTCTGAATTTGCGACCCGAAACTCAGCCTGAGCCTGCGCAACACTTTCACTGAACAGCGTCACCAGGGGCTGTCCGACTTCGATGTGATCGCCCAGCGCCGCATGCCGTTGCAGGATAATCGAATCGACCCGCGGCGTGACCTGGTAACTGGTATATCCATTGGCCATGATCTCGCCGGGCGCATACACCTGATAGTCCAGCTGCCGCGGCAGCAGTGGCGCAACGCGAACCCGTGCCAGTGTTTTTTGTTCTGCGCTCAGGGCGATAGAGCCGTCATCATCACGACCCTCGGAGTCAGCGTGTTTGTCGGCTTTTCCATGTCCGTGCTCGCTACCCGCGTTTGTGATGCCGATACCAAAGGCGGTTGTGAGCAGGATTGCAAGCATCATCTTTTTCACTAGTGTTTTCATATTTCTATCGTCCCATTATTGTGTAGTGCGCGGCGCCAGCACGGCATCCAGTTGCCCGCTGATCAACATCCAGTCAATGCGCGCGCTGCGGTAGCGCTGCTCGAGTTCTATGCCCGCGGTTAATCCGGCTGCGCGCTGTTCCAATGCCAGCAGATAGTCAGTGGTGCCGAGATCACCTTGCGCCCACTTTTCCTGCAGCAGGTTGTTGCTGCGCTCTCCTCGGCCCGCCGCCAGGCTTTGCCAGCGCTGGTACTGCCTCTCGTACGCCAGCAGGTTGGCCCTTGCCGCCGCCGCCTGTGCCAATTGTCGTTGCCGCACAGAGCGGTATTGCGCTTCTATGGCGAGCGCATCCTGGCTCGCGGCTCTGGATAGCCCGCTGTAGTTGTTGCGCACATTGATGGGGATAGACAGGCTGACTGCCGCTACATCGCCCTCGGTGCTGCGCCCCGCATTCAGGCCCAGTGTAGGATCGGCCCGCGCTGCGCGTCGCACCCGTTCGGCATTTTGCTGCGCAACCTGCCATTTGGCCTGCTGCGCCAGAACCAGTGGGTGGCTATCGACCAGTTCCGCAACGGGCGCGTCCAACGCAGAGCCCCATACGATATCGGGCACGCCGCCATGCCCCTGCGACCATCCGGGCAGCAGCGTGGTGAGTCGCGCCCGGGCTTCGTTCCAGAATGCCGCGGCGGCGGCGGTGTCATAAAGGCGCTGCGATAAGCCCAGATACGTCAGCTCCGCGTCCAGCTGCGCGAGGTCACCGGATTCCTGCCGCGCCTGCACCACCTCCAGCAGCGCATCCAACTGGGATTCCTGCTCCTGCGCCAGTTCAGAAAGACGCTGCGCGGCATGCCAATCGACAATGGCCTGCAGTGCCTGGGCAGCGACGGTTTGTCGCGCAAGTTCAAATTCGTAGCCCGCCGCAGAGCGATCAAACACCGCCTGCTGCTGTTGGACTGCGCGTTTGTCCCACCAGTCAATGGTCTGGCTGAAGCCCACACGATAATTGTTTGCCTGTTCTTCCCGCTCATATTCGGCTTCAAGTTCGGGGTTATAGAGCGGTAATTCAGCGTTATCCGCTAACGAGAAGGCGGCGTTCATCGTCTCGCGCGCAGCCATCACATCGGGATGTTGATTAATCTGCCCACCAAACCAGACCAGCCAGTCATCGGCAGGGGCGGCAGCAGCGCTTACTGGAAACAACAGTACAACGCAGAGGCACGCCGATAACCGGCGCGACAAAACAGCAAAAAACATGGTTTAACCCTTAATTTACGGCCAGAAGATAACGCTCCGATAGCCACAACGGAGCGCTAGAGTGAGTGCGTAAATCAGGCGATAGGAGGTCGTAAACCCGGGGATGAGAAAACAGAGGGGTAATCAAAGTGATAGGTGCTGCTGCCGACGGAGCGCACAACGGCGTCGATGTAGTATCCCTGCCCCGCCAGTACCAGTGGCGTTGCGCCGTGGCAATGGCAGCAGTGTTGACAGTCCAGCAGATCGCCTGCAGCGGGTTCGCTGGTTATCGCGGGCGCTGTGGCTTGAACCGTTGTGAAGTCTGCAACATCGGACACTGCTGCACTGTGTTGCTGCGAGTCCTGGGAATGGGACAAGTGTGCATCAGCCACCGCCAGGGCTGACTGGAAGACAATCAGCATCGACAGCAACAATGACAAACAACGACCCATAGCGATTCCGGTTAGGTGACAATGGCGGCGCGTTGAGGCGGCCACCTCACGCGACGGCAGGTTACCAGACATTGATCGACCGATAAACATTATGCAACAACATACGCCCCATAGCCGGTTGCAGATCACCCCGGGATGCCGGCAAACGGGGCGCCGGCATTGATGCACTCGCGAGAGAAATTCAGCCGCACTATGCTACTCATTCAGCTACTCATTCAAATTGCGCTGCCAGTAACCAACGTCCAGCCACTGGCCAAACTTGAATCCAACATGGTGGAAAATACCGGACTGACGCAGACCGTATCGCTCATGCAGGGCTACACTCGCATCATTGGGCAAGGTAATACCTGCAATCACCGTTTTTATATCGGTATCGCCCAGGGCTTTGAATAACCGGTCATACAGACGCGTGCCCAGGCCCAGGCCGCTGGCGCCCGGAGCCAAGTATATACTGATCTCCGCTGTATATCGATAGGCACTGCGGTAATTCCAGGGACTGGCATAAGCAAATCCAAGCAGCTTGTCCTGCTGTGGAACCTCTATCACCAGCAACGGAAAGCCGCCATCCAGCCGTTGCTGGATTCGTTGACGCATTTCATGCGGTGCCAGAGACTCCTCCTCAAAAGAAACAACCGTATTCAGGATATAGTGATTGTAGATTTCGGCCATGGCCTCGGCATCGGCCGGTGAGCCGCTGCGGATCGACGCATCGTGTGTAGCCGGCGTCGTATTGTGATCAGACGTCATCGACATATTTTTGAATGCCCCTGCGGGTGATGAATAACGCCTGGAGTATGTTCAGGAGATCGTCTATCGACATGGCCGGATAGCCAGACGCTACAGCAATAACAAATTACCTGATATTTTCTCCATAAGTAATTGTTTACGTTGAGTTATATTCGAATACAGATTTCGAGAGCAGCGCAATACACCTGTCCGGCTAACCTCACCAAGCCCCTGCAGCGATGAACGAACTATTCTTTAATTGCGCTTTCTAAGCAACAACGTTTGCCACCGCGCGACACGGCGTTACACTAAACCATTACGATTCAGCAGGTTAGTCTATTTTGAAACAGTCAGTCATGTTGCGGGCGCCACTGCGCCTGATCCTTACCCTGTCATTGATGGCCGCTTTTCCCACGAAAGGATGGAGCGTCATTGAGTACAGTGACAGTCAGCGCGAGACCATCGTGGAGATGATCGAGCAACTCGAGACCCGCCACTATGCCAAATTGAAGTACGATGACCTGCTGTCGTCCCAGCACCTGGACAGTTACATCAATAGCCTGGACCGGGGAAAAATGTTCTTCACGGCCGCCGATGTGCAGGAGTTCGAGCAATATCGTACCGTGATGGACGACCAGCTCGCCAAAGGCCGACTGGATGCAGGTTTTGTCATTTTCAACCGGTTTCAGCAGCGCCTCGAGCATCGTCTGGAGCAGGTACTGGCAACACTGCCCACGACCGTCGAAGAGATGGACTTTACTATCGATGAATCCTATACGCTGGATTCGGATGATTTACCGTGGGCGGAGTCTGATACCGAGCTCAATGACAGGTGGCGCAAGCAGCTGAAGAATCAGGTGCTGAGCCTCAAACTGGCCGACAAAACGACTGACGACATCGTTCCCACACTTAAAAAGCGGTACGAGAATCAGCTGCAGCGTGTCAAGCAGTACAACGCCCAGGATGTATTCCAGATTTATGCCAATGCGCTGACCGAGCTCTACGACCCGCATACCAATTACCTGTCTCCACGCCGTTCGGAGAACTTCAATATCAATATGAGTCTGTCGCTGGAAGGTATCGGCGCTGTATTGCAGCTGGAAGACGAGTACACCAAAGTCGCGCGCATCGTGCCCAAGGGGCCCGCCTACAAGCAGGGCGAGCTGCACCCGTCTGATCGTATCGTTGCCGTGGGCCAGGGCACCGACGGTGAATTGGTCGATGTGATCGGGTGGCGACTCGACGAGGTGGTGGAACTCATCAGGGGCCCGAAAGATTCCACCGTTAGGCTACAGGTCATTCCAGCCAAATCGAAAACAACGGATCAACGCAAAGTCATCACGATCGTGCGCAACAAGGTCAAACTGGAAGAGCAGTCCGCGCAGAAAAAGGTGATAGAAGTCGAGAACGAGGGTGAGAAGGTCAAGGTAGGCGTGATTGATATTCCTGCGTTCTACATCGATTTTGACGCCATGCGCCGCGGCGAGAAGGATTACAAAAGCACCACGCGCGATGTGCGTAAGCTGATCGATGAACTGCGTGAAGAAGGCGTCGAAGGACTGGTCGTTGACCTGCGCAACAACGGCGGCGGCTCGCTGCAGGAAGCGAACGAACTGACAGGCCTGTTTATTGAGTATGGCCCCACGGTGCAGATTCGCCATTCATCGCGCCGCGTGTGGCGGGACGGCAAACGGCTTAAGAGCGAGTATTACGATGGTCCGCTGGTGGTGCTGGTCAACCGCCTGAGTGCCTCTGCCTCGGAAATCTTTGCCGGCGCCATACAAGACTACAAGCGCGGCATCATTGTGGGTGATCGCTCATTCGGTAAAGGCACCGTACAAACGCTGATCCCTCTACCCGAAGGGCAGCTGAAAATCACCGAGAGCAAGTTCTACCGCATTTCAGGTGAAAGCACACAGCACCGCGGTGTGGTGCCTGATGTTGAATTCCCTACCCTGTATGATCACGAGCAAATTGGCGAGAGTTCGCTGGACCACGCCCTTAATTGGGATCAGATTAATCCTGTGCGCCACCAGCGCTACAATGACTGGTCTTCGCTGCTGCCTCAACTGACCCAGCTTTTCCAGGATCGCAGCGTCAAAAATCCCGACTTCGTCTACCTTGAAGACCAGGTAGGCCTGGCTCAGCAGGCGCGTAGCCTGAAGGAATTACCGCTGAACGAGAAGGCCCGCATCAGCCTGCGCGAGCAGCAGGAGGCGAGCGCGCTGGCCATTGAGAACAAACGCCGTAAATCTCTGGGCGAGGAATTGCTGACCGCCCTGGAGGATACCGCTGAGGACGATGCTGACGAACTGGACGGCGATGAGGCGGCGCAAGCGGAAAAAGAGGATGACGATAAAGACGTACTGCTCAAGGAAGCAGCCAACGTTCTGGCTGATACACTACTGATCAAGCAGCGTCATTACGCCGTGCACAACAGCGGTGAGTTAGCTGAGTAACCCGCGGTTATCGATCAGCCTGCTCGCCGAACCAGGATAAATCCTGATGCAGGCGCACCACGTCACCCACGATGATCAGCGTGGGCGCGCGCGGTGATTCCTGCGCCACTTTCGCCACCATCGTGCCCAGAGTACCGACGATCACGCGCTGCTCTGGCAGCGTGGCTCGCTCAACCAGCGCCACGGGTGTGTCTGCGTCCCGGCCATGTGCCACCAACTGCTCGCAAATTACCGGCAATCCCACTAGCCCCATATAGAACACCAGCGTTTCAGTCGTGGAAAGGAAACCCTGCCAGTCGTGTTCGACTTTATTGCCCTTGAGGTAGCCCGCCACAAACCTGACCGATTGCGCATGATCACGATGCGTGAGTGGAATGCCGGCGTAGCAGGCAGCGCCGCTGGCCGCAGTGATTCCAGGCACGACCTGGAAGGGAATGCCGTGCGCGGCGAGTCGTACTATTTCTTCCCCGCCCCGGCCGAAAATAAAAGGGTCGCCGCCCTTCAATCGAACGACGCGTTTACCTTCCTGTGCCAGATCCAGCAGCAGCTGGTTGATCTGGTCCTGCGGCACTGCATGATCAGCGCGCTGCTTGCCCACATAGATGCGCTGCGCGTCGCGCCGCGCCATATCGACGATTTGCGGTGCAACCAGCCTGTCGTAGAGCACCACATCAGCGCTCTGTAACAACCGGGCGGCCTTGAAGGTCATCAGGTCAGGATCGCCGGGGCCGGCACCGAGCAGATACACTTCACCGTGTTGCAGTGCGCTGGTGTCTTTCAGTCGCTCTTCCACCATTTGCCGTGCACGGGACTCGCGGCCTGCGAGCACCTGCTCCGCCACGCTGCCCTCCATGATCTGCTCCCAGAACAGACGCCGTGTTGTTTCCGCGGGTATGCGGGATTTCACCAGGGACCGCAGGCTGCCGCCAAACGCAGCCAGGCGGCCATAGGCAGCAGGTAACATGGCTTCAATCCGACGCCGCAGAATGCGCGCCAGCACCGGGCTTTGCCCGCTGCTGCTGATAGCGACCAGCAGTGGGTCACGATCGACAATGGATGGAAATATAAAGGTGCACAAGGCGGGGGAATCGACCACGTTGACGGGCAAGGACAGCGCCTGCGCATCGTCATGCACCTGCCGGTTGATTTCCTCATGGGGTGTTGCGGCAATCACCAGACGCTGTCGCTGCAAACAGTCAGCGGCATACGCCTGTTGCAACCACACGCCCTGATGCGCTTCCAGCAGTTGCTCCAACTCGGTCGTAATCCTGGGTGCGACGACCGTCAACTGGGCACCTGCACGCAACAGCAGTCGCGCTTTTCGTGTTGCTACAGTACCGCCGCCAACAAGCACCGCTGGCTGTTGCTGCAAGCGTAAAAAAACAGGCAGGTATTGCAATGTCTAGCCTCCCAGCCGGGTGCAACCTCCCATGTAGGGCAACAGCACCTCGGGAATACGCACACTACCGTCAGCCTGCTGATAGTTTTCCAACACTGCAACCAGCGTGCGTCCTACCGCCAGCCCGGAACCGTTGAGCGTGTGCAACAACTCAGGCTTGCCGGTGGCGGGGTTGCGCCAGCGCGCCTGCATGCGACGCGCCTGGTAGTCACCAAAATTGCTGCACGAAGAAATCTCTCGGTAGGTATCCTGCGCCGGCAACCAGACTTCCAGATCATAGGTTTTGCGCGCTGAGAAGCCGAGGTCGCCGCCGCACAGAATAACTTTGCGGTACGGCAATTCCAGTTTCTGCAACACCGCTTCAGCATGACCCACCAGCTGTTCAAGCCCGTCCTCGGACTGATCCGGGCGCACCAGCTGCACCAGCTCTACTTTCTCAAACTGGTGCTGGCGGATCAAACCACGGGTGTCGCGCCCATAACTCCCCGCCTCACTGCGAAAACAGGGGGTATGGCTGGCAAATCGCAGGCCGTCATCGCCCAGTTCAGCCTGTTCAAAAATACGGTCGCGGGCGACATTGGTAACCGGCACCTCCGCTGTTGGAATCAGGTACAAATCCTGTTCAGCATTCAGCTTGAACAGATCCTCCTCGAATTTCGGTAATTGCCCGGTGCCGCGCAAGGAATCGCTGTTAACGATATAAGGCACGTAAATTTCGCGATAGCCATGCTCCCGGGTATGCAGATCCAGCATGAATTGCGTTAATGCGCGGTGCAGACGAGCCAGCTCGCCGTACATGACAACAAATCTTGAGCCGGTTATTTTGCCGGCAGTTTCGCTATCCAGCTGCTCAAGGGCCTCACCCAGGTCGACGTGATCTTTTACCTCAAAATCAAAGCTCGGGACGGCTCCCCAGCGGCTGACTTCGACATTATCGTCCTCACTGTTGCCTGCAGGGACATCGTCGTGGGGAATATTGGGTACGCTCAACAGCAGTTCTTCAAGCGCCTGCGCAACTGACCTGGCCTCACTGGCCGCATCATCGATACGCTGGGCAATGCGCGAGAGCGTCTCATTCACCTGCGCCTTGGCATCGTCAACACTCATTCCCTGGCCGACCAGCTCGCCAATTTTTTTCGATGCACTCTTGCGCTCAGCCTGCAGGTTCTGGCTCTCGATATCGGCCTGTTTGCGACGCGCATCCAGCGATTCAAACTGTGCCACGTCCAGGGTAAATCCGCGCCTGGCGAGCATCCCGGCAACAGCCTTTGGATCCTGCCTCAAGCGTTTAATATCCAGCATCTTACAAATTCCTGTATTCGAGTTGTGTCCTGAAACGGCGAGCGTTGCTGCGCTCAGCCTGCGCCGTTCAAGCCTGAATCAACCAACGGGCCAGCTGTATGCCAGCGCCTGCCATCAGCACGCACGAAACGGCACTGACTAACATGTAAGCACCGGCGTGGGCGATATGCCCTGCCTCCAGCAGGTTGATCGTCTCAAGCGAGAACGTTGAAAACGTGGTGAATGCGCCGAGAAAGCCAACCATCAACACGCCACGCCAATCGGCATGAACCAGTTGCTTTTCAACGATCAGCACATAAACGATACCAATCAGGAACGAGCCCAACACGTTCACCAACAATGTACCGATCGGCAGCCGCCCTTCCCAGAGACTGTGAGCCCATTGCCCGAGCAGGTGCCGGCTAACGGCACCGCCGGCGCCACCGAGGGCGATGTAAATCAGAAATTTCATGGGCCGGGATCGTCTTGGCTAAAGCGGCGTATTGTACTGTTTTTGTCACGTTCACGCAGGTACCTGAGTTTCTCCTGTATCTTCTGTTCCAGGCCGCGATCGACTGGATGATAATACTGCCGTTGCTGCAGCTCAGGCGGAAAATAGCTTTCTCCAGCGGCGTAGCCGCCCTCCTCGTCATGTGCATATCGGTAGCCATCGCCGTAGCCTGAATCCTTCATCAGTCTCGTCGGCGCGTTGCGCAAATGCATTGGCACTCCCAGTGAGGCGCCGGCCGCGACATCTGCCGTAGCTGCCTTGAAGGCCTTATAAACGGCGTTACTTTTGGGCGCACAAGCCAGGTAAACAATCGCCTGTGCAACGCTCAACTCTCCCTCCGGGCTGCCGAGTCGTTCCTGCACCTGCCAGGCGTCCATACACAGCTGCAAAGCCCTGGGATCCGCGTTGCCGATATCCTCGCTGGCCATGCGCACTACACGGCGCGCGATATACAGTGGGTCACAACCGCCATCCAGCATACGGCAAAACCAGTAGAGCGCTGCATCAGGCGCGCTGCCGCGCACAGATTTGTGCAGCGCACTGATCTGGTCGTAAAAAGCATCGCCGCCTTTGTCGAAACGACGCAGGGATGCCTGCAATACCTCTTCCAGTGATGTGCTCGTGACAACCCCGTCCTCAGCCAGGTCAGCTGCCAGTTCCAGCAGGTTAAGCGCCCTGCGGGCGTCGCCATCGGCTTGCGCGGCCAGCAGCGCCAGAACATCCTGAGACACGTCTATCGGCGTATCCAGGGCCTGCACAGCACGCGCCAGTACCGCTTCTATATCGGCCGCATCCAGAGGCCGCAACTTGTAGACACGCGCTCGGGACAGCAATGCGTTATTGAGTTCAAAGGATGGGTTTTCCGTGGTAGCACCAATAAAAATGAGTGTACCGTCCTCCACAAACGGCAAAAAAGCATCCTGCTGTGATTTATTAAAACGGTGCACCTCGTCAACAAACAGCACTGTGTTCCGGCCCTGCTTCTTCGCGCTCTGCGCCGTCGCGATTGCTGCACGGATTTCCTTCACCCCGGACAGCACGGCGGACAGCTGTATAAAGTGCGCATCGGAAAACTGAGCCGCGATTCTTGCCAGTGTTGTTTTCCCGACGCCCGGAGGTCCCCAGAAGATCATTGAATGCAGCTGTTTGCTTTCAATGGCCCGACGCAGGGAACTACCAGGGCCCAGCAGATGCTGCTGCCCGGCATAGTCGTCCAGCGCAGCTGGCCGCAGGCGCGATGCCAGCGGCTGATAGCCGCCCGTCAGCAGCTGTGCCGGGGCATGATGCGGATCGCTCCCGGCGCCCTCTTCAGTACCAAACAGCGGTGGCTGAGCGGGGTCATTCGTCATAGTAGAACAAGTCCGTCCCCTCGGGCGGGACAAACAGAAAATCCAGGGGCGCGAGATCAGGCATGTCCTTGACGCCCTCGAAGGAAACCTCGACACGCTGATTCAGGTTGTCCTTTATTTCGAGCGCGCTGAGTTCCCCGCCTTCAAGCTGCAGAACGAGCTGCACAAATCCGGCGTCCTGCGACAGAGGCACTAACCGGTAACGATCAGGGTCATCGGTGCTGACCTGATAGCCGTTGCGCAAGGCGCTTTCATTGCCACCCAGCACCTGCAGCGGAGACATTTGCGCGCTGTCGTTCACCGGCCGGCGCGTCGCCGTCTCCAGATCACGATCCAGATGCCAGATGTACTCCGGCCCGGCAACAATCAACTGGCTGTCTGGTGATTCAATTTCCCAGGAGAAATATCCCGGTCGCAGCAGCCGGAAATGGCCGCTGCTTTCACTCATCAACTGCCCGTCCTGATCGTACAGCTGTTGCTCAAAGCGTCCGCCCACACGGTCCATACCCGCCAATGCCTGTAACAACTGATCAGTCGCAGATGCATCCTGCGACAGGGCAGACGTTGCCAGCAGCAGCGTCCAGAGCAGGACTATAAGTCGGAGCATTCGAGCATCCTCGCTGGGACAGGGATCGTTAATCTTGGGGAGGTGGTGGCGCCAGCACTTCACGCTGGCCATTGGTGCCCATTTCAGTCACCACGCCGGCCGCCTCCATGGCTTCAATAAGGCGTGCGGCGCGATTGTAGCCAATTCGCAGTTTGCGTTGTACTGATGAGATTGACGCTCGCCGGCTTTGCGTCACGTAATGCACGGCGTCGTCATACAGCGCATCACTCTCATCATCCTGGCCCGCTGCGTCGGATTGCAGTTCGCCGGCGGTAACAGGCGTGCTGCTGCCCTCATCCAGCAGGCCTTCGATGTACAGGGGCTCGCCGCGGCGTTTCCAGTCTGCCACCACACGATGCACTTCTTCATCGCTACAGAACGCTCCGTGTACCCGATTCGGAAGGCCACTGCCAGGCGGCAGGTACAACATGTCGCCGTGACCGAGCAACTGCTCAGCACCGCCCTGGTCAAGAATGGTTCTCGAATCAACTTTCGAGGACACCTGAAACGCTATCCGCGTGGGAATATTCGCTTTAATCAGGCCCGTGATCACATCCACCGACGGGCGCTGCGTGGCCAGAATGAGGTGAATACCGGCAGCACGTGCCTTTTGCGCGATGCGCGCGATCAGCTCCTCCACTTTTTTGCCAACAATCATCATCATGTCGGCAAACTCGTCGATCACCACCACCACGGCAGGCAGTTTTTCCAGCGTGGGTGCCTGTTGCTCTTCGTCGGTCTCTGCAAAAATCGGATCAGGTTTCCACAGTGGATCCGGGATTGGTGTGCCGCCCTTGATGGCATCCTGCACTTTACGGTTATAGCCTGCCAGGTTTCGCACGCCCAGTGCGGCCATCAGCTTGTAGCGGCGCTCCATCTCCGCAACGCACCAGCGCAGGCCGTTGGCGGCATCTTTCATATCAGTAATAACCGGGGTCAACAGGTGCGGAATGCCGTCGTAGACTGACAGCTCCAGCATTTTGGGATCGACCAGTATCATGCGCACGTCTGCAGGGCTGGATTTATACAGCAGGCTCAGCAGCATCGCGTTAACGCCAACGGACTTACCCGAACCGGTGGTACCCGCTACCAGCAAATGCGGCATCTTGGCCAGATCGGCAACAATCGGCTGGCCAGAGATATCGTGCCCGAGAGCCAGGGTCAGGGGCGAGCGCGACTGATCAAAGGCTTTGGACGACAGGACTTCGCGGAAATTTACAATTTCACGATCCTCGTTGGGTATCTCGATACCCACCACTGATTTCCCGGGAATCACCTCAACCACGCGCACGCTGATCACGGCCAGGGATCGAGCCAGGTCTTTGGCCAGATTGGAGATTCGCGACACTTTCACCCCAGCGGCCGGCTGTATTTCGAAGCGGGTGATAACCGGCCCCGGGTAAACCGCGACAACTTCTGCCGTTACACCAAAATCCGCCAGCTTCAGTTCAAGCAATTTGGACATTCCTTCCAGCGCTTCCTTGGAAAAGCCCTTGTTGGGATCCTTTACTTCCTCATCCAACAGCTCAAGGGGCGGCAGTGTGCCCGTTAACGGCGCTTCAAACAGCGGCTGCTGCTTTTCTTTCAGCACACGTTCGCTTTTTTCAGCTTTGGGAATCAGCGGTTTGATTTTCGGCGGTTTACGCTTTTTCTCTTTCTCGACGTGTTCGGTGATGACGACCTTGCGTGCCTCTACGGCTTTTTCACGTTCACGACGATCGCGAAATTCGTCTATCCGCGACGTCACCCAGGCTGACGTGCGCTGGTAAACAGAAATACTCCAGGCTCCCAGACGGTCCATCAGCTTGAGCCAGCTGATATCGGTAAAAATCGTCATGCCAAACAGGAATACGGCCAGCAGGATAAGACGACTGCCGACGGGACTGAAAGCCGCCGTGAAATTATGCCCGATGGCCTGCCCCAGAATGCCGCCCGCCCCCTGCGGCAAACCGGAACCGCCGGTATCGTTCATGGCGGCAAGTGCGGTGCCGGCTATCATCACGAGCACCAGTCCCAGCGCTCGTATGGCAAAGGTCAGCCAGTCAAACTGCTTGCCATCGTGCCGTTCGATAAGAATGATTACAGCCCGATAGGCCAGTAACAGCGGAAACAAATAAGCCGCATACCCCACCAGGGAAAAAAATACGTCAGCCAGCCACGCGCCTGTCGGTCCCCCCATATTGCCAATGCCGGGGCCACTGCCCGTCGCTGACCAGCCCGGGTCTCCCGGACTGTAGGTGACCAGCGCCAGCAGCAGGTACAGGCACACGGCGCTGACACCGATAAAGGCGCCTTCACGCAATCGGGGTCCGAGAAAGCTGGTGTTGTTTACACTGTCTGGCACAGGATCTGCTGTCCTTTCATACGATTTTGCGACAAGCCCTTCTCATGGCCGTTCTGACCAACGATAGAGCAGCGCCAATTGTGAACCAATTTATCATTTATTTCAAAGACTTATGACGTTTATTTAAAAACAGACTCTGCTTTGCCGGAATTCCGCCTTTAAAGTACCATAAGCGCCCCCATTGTCAGGGTAGCGGCCGGCGAATCGTCGCACTGGACGACACCTCAATTTAACAACAGCAAGCAGGAAATAACCACATGAGTGACGTGAAGCATCATCCGCTGATCATACTGGGCAGCGGCCCTGCCGGTTATACGGCCGCCGTTTATGCCGCCCGTGCCAACCTGAAGCCGGTGATCATCACGGGTATACAGCAAGGCGGGCAACTGACCACCACTACTGAGGTGGAAAACTGGCCCGGTGGCCCTGCCGACCTCCAGGGGCCGCAGTTGATGCAGCAGATGCAGGAGCATGTTGAGCGCTTTGAGTCTGAAATTGTGTTCGATCACATCGAGCATGTCGATCTCAACAGCCGGCCCATCCAGCTCAAAGGTTCCGGGCAATTCACCTGTGATGCCCTCATCATCGCGACCGGCGCTACCGCCCAATACCTGGGTCTGCCGAGCGAAGAAGCGTTTATGGGCAAAGGCGTCAGCGCCTGTGCAACCTGTGACGGTTTCTTTTACCGCAACCAGAAGGTGGCAGTGATAGGCGGCGGCAATACCGCCGTTGAGGAAGCCCTCTACCTGGCCAATATTGCTTCTGAAGTGGTCGTTGTGCACCGGCGCGATTCACTGCGTGCTGAAAAAGTACTGCAGGACCGGTTATTCGCCCGGGAGAAAGAAGGCAAGGTGAAAATCCTGTGGGACCACACCCTTGAGGAAGTGCTCGGAGACGATACCGGTGTTACAGGGATCAGGATCCGCTCAGTGAAAGACGACGCTATCGATAGTATAGAGCTGGCGGGCGTGTTTATCGCTATCGGGCACAAGCCGAACACCGATATTTTCGACGGTCAACTGGATATGAAGGACGGCTATATCAAGGTGCACAGTGGCAGTGAGGGTAACGCAACGGCGACCAGTGTGCCGGGTGTTTTTGCGGCAGGTGATGTCGGAGACCATATCTACCGGCAGGCTGTCACTTCAGCCGGGTTTGGCTGCATGGCAGCACTGGACGCAGAGAAGTACCTGGATGGCCTGTAGCGCAGCGCCAGTCGCTCGCTAATGCGGACCGCAGACGACGCGGCGCCGTGAATGAGCTGGCCTATCTGGTGCCGGGCGATGATTTCCCGCCCACTCACACCGCACTGGAGGAACCCAACGGCCTGTTAGCCGTTGGTGGCTCCCTCGATGCCACCACGCTTCTGGCCGCTTATCGCCGCGGCATTTTCCCCTGGTACGAGAAACCCCAACCCATCCTGTGGTGGACTCCGGATCCTCGTGCACTATTGCTGCCCAGCGAACTGCACGTGTCGCGCTCGCTGCGTAAACGTCTGCACAGCGATGCCTTCATACTCACGGTTGACCGGCAGTTCGACGCCGTGATGCGCGCCTGCGCAGCGCCACGCGAGGGAATGTCAGGCACATGGATTGATGACGACATGGTGGCGGCCTACTCTGCCCTGCACGAACTGGGTTACGCGCACTCGATAGAGGTCTCTGACCGCGAAGGCGCTTTACTGGGAGGCCTTTACGGAGTCGCGCTGGGAGGCGCCTTTTTCGGCGAATCCATGTTCAGCCGCGCCACGGATGCCTCCAAAGTCGCACTGGTCGCGCTCGTTCATATCGTGCGTCCGGCGGGTTTCGGGCTGATCGATTGCCAGGTAGAAAGTGCTCATCTGAAATCGATGGGCGCACGTACCTTTAACAGGCTGGACTTCGAATCCCGGCTTGCGCACACTGTAAACAGAAACATTGATTCTGGCATCTGGCATCTGCCAGCGAGCTGCGGGGCATTGCTGTGACATCATCCATGCGTGATCTGAAGGTATATACAACCTACCCTCATAATTGCAGTTATCTCGAGGACCAGGAAGCCACAACCCTGTTCGTTGACCCGCGCCAGCGCATGGATAAAACGCTCTACAGCAATCTGTCCCTGCTCGGCTTTCGGCGCAGCGGTCACCATATTTACCGCCCACATTGCACCCATTGCGATGCCTGCATCCCGGCGCGCATTGCCGTCGCCGATTTCGAGCCCAAACGCTCCCAACGTCGCACGCTCAAACGCAATGCAGATCTGCACGTAGAGCAATCTGACGATATTCTCGACGAAGAGGCTTTCACGCTTTACTGTCGCTACATCGAGCTGCGCCACGCAGACGGTGACATGTTTCCGCCAGACCGGGAGCAGTACGAAGCCTTCCTGAACGATGCCTGGGATTGTACCCGCTACTACCGTTTCTACGATGAACAGCGCCTTGTGGCCATTGCCGTGGTCGATGAGCTACTGGATGGCCTGTCTGCGATCTATACTTTCTTTGAGCCGGAACAGGAGCAGCGCAGCCTCGGCAGCTTCGCGATACTGTGGCAGATCGCCGAAGCGCAGCGCTGTCATCTGGACTACGTCTATCTGGGATACTGGATCCGCGACTGTCAGAAAATGTCCTACAAGTCTGCCTACCGCCCGTTGCAGCTTTACATCAACAGCCGCTGGACAACCCTCCGCTAAAGCCAACTATTTCAACTGGCACTCAGTCTCTGTTTAAGGCAAAATGCGCGACTGTTTTTTTACAAGGACTGCCGCCTGATGGCAAAAGAAGACCAGATTGAAATGGAAGGCGAGGTTATCGACACCTTGCCTAATACGACGTTCAGGGTACAGCTGGAGAACGGCCACGTTGTCACCGCACATATTTCCGGCAAAATGCGTAAGAATTACATCCGCATACTGACCGGCGATAAAGTGCGAGTGGAACTCACACCCTACGATCTCACCAAAGGCCGGATCACCTACCGCGAACGATAACCCTGCGCTCTAGCTTTCCTCGAGCGCAGGTTCTTCCTCTACCACCACTTCCAGCGAATCCGTCGCCTTATTGAGGCGAATCAATGCGGTGCCACCTGACTGTGCAAGTGTTCCAAACAACACCATCTCTGCCAGTGGTTTCTTGATGTGTTCCTGGATGATGCGCTCCATCGGACGTGCACCCATATGAATATCGTAACCCTTCTCGACCAGCCATAAACGCGCGTCCTCATCGACGTCTATCGTCACCCGCTTCTCATCGAGCTGGCCCTGCAGCTCCGTGAGGAACTTATCGACCACGGTCAGTATCACGTCTTCACCCAGCGGCTGAAACTGCACAATGCTGTCCAGACGGTTGCGGAACTCCGGTGTAAACATTTTATTGATGGCTTCCATGCCATCTGTGCTGTGGTCCTGGGTGGTAAACCCGATCGTGCGCCGGCTGATGCTTTCAGCCCCCGCATTGGTGGTCATCACCAGAATCACGTTGCGGAAATCGGCCTTGCGGCCATTGTTGTCGGTCAGCGTGCCGTGATCCATTACCTGCAGCAGCAGGTTAAAGACTTCAGGGTGCGCTTTTTCGATTTCATCCAGCAACACCACAGCATGCGGGTGTTTGGTCACCGCATCTGTCAGCAAGCCACCCTGATCGAAACCAACATACCCGGGCGGAGCACCAATCAGGCGCGACACGGTATGCCGCTCCATGTACTCAGACATATCAAACCGGATCAGCTCGAGGCCCAGAATGCCGGCAAGCTGGCGTGTGACCTCGGTTTTACCGACACCCGTGGGGCCAGCAAGCAAGAATGAACCGATCGGCTTTTCACCACCGCGCAAGCCGGCACGGGCCAGCTTGATCGACGTTGCCAGGCTACTGATCGCCTCGTCCTGGCCAAACACCACCATCTGCAGGTTCTTCTCAAGCTTCTGCAGTACTTCCTTGTCGTCTGAACTGACGGTCTTTGGCGGAATGCGGGCAATCTTGGCAATAACCGCCTCAATGTCGCCCACGCCTATGACTTTCTTGCGTTTGGAGGGCGACTGCAGTTGCTGGAAAGCGCCCGCCTCGTCAATCACATCGATCGCCTTATCGGGCAAAAACCGGTCTGTAATATAGCGAGACGACAAATCAGTGGCCACGCGCAGTGCCTTGTCGGTATAGCGCAAGCCGTGATGCTCTTCAAAACGGGATTTCAGCCCTTTGAGTATCTTGTAGGCGTCATCGACGCTGGGCTCCATCACATCAATCTTCTGGAAGCGACGGCTGAGGGCCTTGTCCTTGTCGAAAATACCGCGATATTCCTGAAACGTGGTAGAGCCAATGCAGCGCAACTTGCCAGACGTCAGCAGGGGTTTCAGCAGGTTGCTGGCATCCATCACTCCGCCAGAGGCTGCACCCGCACCGATAATCGTGTGCACTTCATCGATAAACAGAATCGCGTTGTCGCGCTTCTTCAACTCCGCGAGCAGACCCTTGAAGCGTTTTTCGAAATCGCCGCGGTATTTGGTGCCGGCCAGCAGGGCACCCAGATCCAGAGAGTAAACAACGCTGTCCTTGAGGATGTCCGGGACATCGCCATCCACGATCTTTTTCGCCAACCCCTCGACGATGGCCGTCTTGCCCACGCCGGACTCACCCACCAGCAGCGGGTTGTTCTTGCGACGCCGCGCAAGAATCTGCGCCACGCGCTCCACCTCGGCGATGCGGCCGATCAGGGGATCGATATGACCCGCTTCCGCTTCTTCGTTCAAATTGGTAGAAAAATTGTCCAGGGGATTGGTTTCGCCTCCCTCCTGCCCGCCCACTTCCGCATTGGCGGACTGACCGGCTTCCGCGTCATCGGCGTCCTCTCCGACTTTGGAGATGCCGTGCGTGATGTAATTCACCACGTCCAGGCGAGCAACGCTCTGCGTTTTGAGGAAAAACACAGCCTGGCTCTCCTGCTCACTGAAAATTGCTACCAGCACATTGGCACCGGTCACTTCACTCTTACCCGAGGATTGCACGTGAAACACCGCGCGCTGCAAAACGCGCTGGAAGCCCAGCGTCGGTTGTGTGTCGCGATCGTCTTCTTCTTCCGGGATCAGCGGGGTCGTTGCGTCGACGAACTCGACCAGATCGCCGCGCAGTCCGCCAATGTCTGCACCGCAGGCTTTTAACACCCGAATGGCATCATTGTTATCCAGCAGACAGAGCAGCAGGTGTTCTACTGTCATGAACTCGTGACGCTTGGCACGCGCGCTGCGAAACGCGTCGTTCAGCGTCTGTTCCAGGTCTTTACTCAGCATATTTACCGCTCCCGGGCGTTAGCCCTCTGATGCCTCGATCTCGCACAACAATGGATGTTCGTTTTCCCGCGCATACTGGTTCACCTGAGCCGCCTTGGTCTCGGCGATGTCGCGGGTATAAACGCCACAGACACCCTTGCCCTTGGTATGAACCGTCAACATGACGTGCGTGGCCTGCTCCCGGTTCATGCGAAAAAAGACTTCAAGCACTTCCACCACAAATTCCATGGGGGTGTAGTCGTCATTCATCAAGACGACTTTGAACAGCGGCGGACGCTTGAGTTCAGGTTTTGATTCCTGCAGCGCCAGGCCGCCATCGCTAGCCTGGTCCTCCTTACTCATACGCCAGTGGCTGCCCTGCTGGATGTGTTCCACAAACATTCTCTCGTCTTTCGTCAAACCAACACTCTATATTGCTACATTATACGGGATTTCAAGGGTGGGCAATGAGAGCCTTACCGAGCGTTTATGCAGACGGTGACCTCAAGGCCGGCGCAGAAGCAGCGCCGGAATCCGCCAGACAGGAACCGTAGGGCTGAGAGCGTCATCCTGTCTACCGGATTCCCGCGCTGGCCCCTTTAACTTTGGCCTTTTTTGCAGTCAAAAAAAAGGGCCCGCGTCGCCGCAAGCCCCTGTGGTTTTCGCGCTATTGGCCTACATCGCGTCGATCATGGCCTGGCCGAATTCGGAACAGCTCAACAGCGTTGCACCTTCCATCTGACGCTCAAAGTCATAGGTGACGGTGCCATTCTGGATAGCGCCATTCATGCCGTTGATAATGAGGTCTGCGGCTTCGTTCCAACCCATGTGTCGCAGCATCATTTCGGCTGAGAGAATCAGGGAGCCCGGGTTGACCTTGTCCTGCCCCGCATACTTCGGCGCGGTGCCATGAGTTGCCTCAAACAGCGCTATGGTATCGGACAGATTCGCACCGGGTGCGATACCGATACCGCCAACCTGCGCCGCCAGGGCATCTGACAGGTAGTCACCGTTAAGATTCAGCGTGGCTACTACGCTGTACTCTTTGGGCCGCGTCAGAATCTGCTGCAACATGGCATCGGCAATGACATCCTTGATGACAATTTCCTTGCCATTGTTGGGGTTTTTGATGGATACCCAGGGACCACCATCCAGCAGTTCACCACCGAATTCCTGTTGCGCCAGCTCATAGCCCCAGTCGCGGAAGGCGCCTTCGGTGAATTTCATGATGTTGCCCTTGTGCACCAGCGTCACCGAGGGCAGGTCCTGGTCGATTGCGTATTGAATCGCCTTGCGAACCAGACGCTTGGTGCCTTCCTCAGACACGGGCTTGATACCGATGCCAACGTTGGTGGGGAAGCGAATCTTGGTGGCGCCCATTTCGTTGATGATGAAATCGACCACTTTTTGCGCTTCGGGCGTACCCGCCTGGTATTCGACACCGGCGTAAATGTCTTCTGAGTTCTCACGGAAGATCACCATGTTGCAGGCGCCCGGGTCTTTCACTGGTGAAGGCACACCTTCAAACCAGCGTACCGGGCGCAGGCAGGTGTACAGGTCCAGTTCCTGACGCAGAGCCACGTTCAATGAACGGAAACCGCCGCCCACTGGCGTCGTGAGGGGGCCCTTGATCGCTACCGAATACTCTTTGATCGCGTCCAGTGTTTCTTCGGGGAACCAGTCACCGTCGTACATTTCGGCGGCTTTCTCGCCGGTGTAGATTTCCATCCACGAAATCTTCTTTTGCCCGTTGTAAGCCTTATCGATCGCCGCGTTTACCACATCAATCATAACGGGACTGATATCAACGCCAATGCCATCGCCTTCGATGTAGGGGATAATAGGATTGTTGGGGACGTTCAGGCTGTGGTCATCGTTGACCGTGATCTTCTCACCTTCACTTGGCACCTGAATATGTTTGTAGCCCATAATGTACTCCGCTGCTGGATTGCTGAAATGACGGGACGATCAGGCAAGCGATTGCCCCGTGTTAAATCGGCAGCTAGTGTAGCATGGTTGCAGCGCGTTGCTCCCGCCATCGCCATCATTTTTCATATCAAAACAGGGTCTGATGAGCAAAGTCATACTGTTCAATAAACCGTTCCGCGTTCTGAGCCAGTTTACCGACGAGGACAACAGGGCCACGTTGGCTGATTTTTTGCGGGCTCCCGGCTACCGGGCGGCGGGCAGGCTCGACTACGATTCCGAGGGTCTGCTGCTGCTGACCGACGACGGCGTGCTGCAGCAGCGCATCGCCAATCCGGCACACAAATTGTGGAAAACCTACCTGGTCCAGGTAGAAGGCGAGTTGTCAGACGACGCACTGCGGGCGCTGCGTGAGGGCGTTGTGCTCAAGGACGGCCTGACCCGCCCGGCACGAGCGCGACGCGTTGCGACTCCGGCTGGCTTGTGGCCGCGCACACCGCCAGTGCGTGAGCGACGGCATATTACCGATTGCTGGCTGGAGCTTTCGATCACGGAGGGTCGCAACCGACAGGTACGCCGCATGACCGCCGCTGTCGGATTTCCGACGCTGCGTCTGGTGAGAACCGCAGTCGGCCAATGGCTGCTGGACGGCTTGAGCCCCGGGGAGCACCGCTATATCAACGTTAACCCACCTGCACCCACACTGCGTCGAATGACCAATCCGCGCCCGGTTAACCGCAAGCCTGGCAAGCGACAATGAATCGCTTCACCGTCCACGTGACCGTCGCTACCGTTGTGGAAGATGGAGGGCGTTATCTGCTCGTCGAGGAACGCGACAAAGTAACGGGTAAGAGTGTCCTCAACCAACCGGCCGGCCACCTGGAGGCCGACGAAACCCTGCTCGACGCCGCTCTGCGCGAGACTCTGGAAGAGAGCCGCTGGCACGTTGCGGTACTGGGCATTCTTGGTACGGCGCTGTACAAGGCCCCTACTAATGGCGTCACCTACTACCGCACGACGTTCCTGGCACAGCCCCTGCGCGAAGAACTGTCTGCCACGCTTGACGGTGATATCGACGCTGTTCACTGGATGACATACGAGGAAATCCTGCGCGAGTCTGCTAGAATGCGCAGCCCGCTGGTGCTGTCATCCATCGAGCTGCACCGCAGGGGTATCTGTTATCCGCTGGACCTGATTTACCAATGAGTTTTAACGCAGCCACCAAAGTGATCGTCGGAATGTCTGGCGGGGTAGACTCCTCCGTCGCGGCACTGCTGCTACGCGACCAGGGCTATCATGTCGAAGGCCTGTTCATGAAGAACTGGGAGGAGGACGACGGCACCGAATATTGTACGGCCAGGACGGACTATGCCGATGCACAGGCCGTGGCGCAAAGCCTAGGTATTACCCTGCATGGCGCCAATTTTGCGGCTGAATACTGGGACAACGTGTTCGAACATTTTCTGGCAGAATATCGCGCTGGGCGAACACCCAATCCGGACATCCTGTGCAACCGGGAAATCAAATTCAAGGCGTTTCTGGACTATGCACTGCTGCTGGGCGCTGACGCTATCGCCACGGGCCACTACGCCCGGCGCGGTGAACACGATGGCAAGGCAACATTGCAGCGCGCAATAGATGACAACAAAGACCAGAGCTACTTCCTGCATGCCGTTGGCCACGAGGAACTGAATAAAACGCTGTTCCCGCTTGGCGAGATCGCCAAACCCGAGGTACGAAAAATCGCCGCGAAGTACCAACTGGCAACCGCCAGCAAGAAAGACTCCACCGGTATCTGCTTCATCGGAGAACGCCGCTTCCGCGATTTTCTGCAACAGTATTTGCCAGCCCAACCCGGTGAGATCCGCGCATTGGACGGTGAATACCTGGGGCAACACAGCGGTCTGATGTATCACACGATCGGGCAGCGCCAGGGATTGGGGATCGGCGGTCTGGCCAACCACGGTGATGCGCCGTGGTATGTAATCGACAAGCAGCTTGGCAGCAACACCCTGCTGGTTGCGCAGGGTAACAACCACCCTGCCCTGTTCAAATCGACACTGACAACCTCAGATGCCTACTGGGTGTCCGGCGAAGCACCAAGCCTGCCATTTCGTTGCAGCGCCAAGGTGCGGTACCGGCAGGCAGATCAATCCTGCAGCGTAAGTGCCAGTGACGGCGGCTATACGGTCGTGTTTGATGAACCCCAGCGTGCCGTCACGCCGGGCCAATCCATTGTATTTTACGAGGCAGAGCGCTGCCTTGGAGGCGCCATCATTGAAGCGACAGACACCTGAATGAATGACCAGCCCCTGTCACAACTGGAAGAACAGGTGGTCGCGCTGGCAGGCGTGGCCCAGGCCGCTCGCCTGGTAGACCAGATCGCGCGAACCGGCAGCTATCCGGTTGAGTTCCTGGAACCGTCTATTCACAGTCTGTTTGAATTTGACCCTGACGATGTATTGAAAGTTTACGGCGGACTGCCCGGCATCAAATTGGGCCTGCACAATCTGTGTAATCTTCTGGCCAATAAAAACGCCGAAGAGAGTCGTGACATGGTGCGCTATGTATTCAGCATTCTTTATCTGGAGCGCAAGTTTGCGGCGGATGGCCAGATGATGTCGGTCGTCCACAGCCGCTTGCAGCACACCAGTTTCAACGCCGAACATTTCGCCACCCATGTTAACGGAGTCTGTCACAGCGTCGCGGGCATTTACCAGGACACACTGAGCAATATGAAATTTCGCATCAAGGTCAATGGCAGCGCGCAGCATCTGGAGAACACGCAGAACGCTGACACCATTCGCGCACTGTTGCTGTGCGGCGTACGCTCGGCCTTTTTGTGGCATCAGCTGGGCGGCCGACGCTGGAAACTGATGTTCCAGCGCAAACAGGTACTGCGCGCCGCACAGAACCTGTCACGTGGCCTTGGCGTGGTGTAAACTCGCCGCTTTTCTCGACCGGAGCACAGCATGGATCTCTCAGCACTCAGCGCAGTTTCCCCACTTGATGGTCGCTACGGCAGCAAAACCGCCGCGTTGCGCGAGGTATTCAGTGAGTTCGGGCTGATAAAGCGTCGGGTCGTGGTGGAAGTTCGCTGGCTGCAGTGCCTGGCGGCGCTGCCACAGATGGCCGAAGTGCCCAGTTTATCCAAAGGTGCCAACGAGGCTCTTGAAGCACTGCTGGATGGGTTTAGTGAAATCGACGCCAGACGGATCAAGGACATCGAAGCCACTACCAATCACGACGTAAAAGCTGTCGAGTACTTTATCAAGGAACGCTTTGCCGGCAATGATGAACTTGAGGCAATCGGGGAATTCGTCCACTTTGCCTGCACCTCCGAAGACATCAACAACCTCTCTCATGCGCTGATGTTGCGCGACGGTATGCAAGACGTTCTGCTACCCGCGATGCAAGCGATTATCGACGCTTTGGCCGAGTTGGCCGTCAGTGCGGCTGACGTACCGATGTTGTCGCGGACGCACGGGCAGACGGCCAGCCCCACGACTATGGGTAAGGAAATTGCCAACGTCGTTGCTCGCCTGCGCCGGCAACTCCGACTCCTCGGACACGTGGAGTTCCTGGGTAAAATCAACGGCGCAGTGGGCAACTACAACGCTCACCTCAGCGCCTACCCGGATATTGACTGGCAAACCAATGCTGAAACGTTCGTCAATTCACTGGGGCTGCAGTGGAATCCCTATACTACCCAGATAGAACCACATGATTACATGGCTGAACTGTTTGATGCCGTGGCTCGTTTCAACACTGTTTTGCTAGACTTTGATCGCGATATCTGGGGTTATATTTCACTGGGTTACTTCAAGCAGAAAACGATCGCCGGTGAAATTGGCTCATCAACCATGCCGCACAAGGTCAACCCGATCGATTTTGAAAACTCCGAGGGCAACCTGGGCCTGGCGAATGCTATCTTCGCGCACCTGGCCCAGAAACTGCCCATCAGCCGCTGGCAGCGCGATCTCACCGACAGCACGGTTCTGCGCAACATGGGCGTCGGATTTGGTTACAGCCTGATAGCCTATCAGGCAAGTCTGAAAGGAATTAGCAAGCTGCAACTCAATGAGGCGCGTCTGGCCGCTGACCTGGACAACAGCTGGGAAGTTCTGGCCGAGCCCATACAAACAGTGATGCGCCGCTATGGCATCGAAAAGCCCTATGAGAAGCTCAAGGAATTGACGCGCGGGCAGGACATGAACCAGGAAGTCATCCAGGCCTTCATAACAACCCTGGATATTCCCGATGAAGCCAGGCAGTCCCTGCTGGAAATGACGCCGGCCAGCTATATTGGCAATGCCAGCGATCAGGCCCGTGCGATCAGCTAGCCACCCCATGGGCCAGCAACCCACACTGAATCTCGATACTGAGCTGTTTCTGTCGCGGTACTGGCAACGCGAGCCGCTCTTGATTCGCAGCGCGGTCAACGACTTTAGCGCGCCTCTGTGCCAGAACGAACTGGCGGGGCTGGCGATGGAAGCGGATGTTGAATCACGCATCATCGAGCAGCGTGACGACACCTGGCTATTACATCACGGGCCGTTTGACGCGCCGGATTTTGACCGTCCCGGCGCCTGGACCTTACTGGTGCAGGCCGTCGACCACTACTCGCACGAAGTCGCGGCGCTGCGCCAACTGGTCAACTTTATTCCGCAATGGCGGGTCGATGATGTGATGGTCAGCTACGCGAAGAATGGCGGCAGCGTTGGCCCCCACTATGACAACTACGATGTATTCCTGCTGCAGGGCGAAGGCGATCGCCTGTGGCGTGTGGGAAATTACTGCGATAGCGATGCGGCGCTGCAGCCGCACGATGAACTGCGCATTCTCGCCGATTTCGAGACACAGCAGGAATACCTGCTGCACCCCGGCGACATCCTCTACCTGCCGCCCAGAGTGGCACACTGGGGTATCGCCCGGGGCGAGTGCACCACCTTCTCCATCGGATTTCGTGCCCCGCGCCTCAATGACATGGTGTCGCGCTGGGCTGACCAGCTATTAGAGCAGCTGGATCCCGAGGAGTTTTTCCACGATGCCAGGATGTCGCCGGCGACGCGAGCTGGAGAAATCAGGCCACGCGACAGAGAGCGTGCCCGGGCCCAGTTGCAGGCCGCACTGGACCAGACCAGCAGTGATACCTGGTTTGGCGAGCTGGTGACCGAACCGCGGTATGAATCAATGCCGGATGAGGACATGCTTGAATACGCCCGCGAAAGACTGCTGCACGGGGCTGAACGACTGCAACTGTCTGCGGCAGCCAAGTTGGCATGGCAGCAGGAAGACAACACGATTGTGATTTTCGCCAACGGCGACAGCCAGCGCTACCCCGACACCGTGCTGCCAGTTATCATGCACTTGTGCGCAACGGGCGAACTGCAGAATTCGATGCTGAGTGAAGCCATGGCTTCAGCGCCTGCGCAACAACTTGTGCACGATCTTTTGGGCAGAGGCTGTTTATATGTCGAATGAACAATTCCTGAGCGGGGTTGAATACCCCCATCCCTTTGATGAACTCGCGATACAGTTGTGCAGTAGCGCCTCACGCTACGTCTGCATACTGAGCCCCACGTTGGATCACAGTGTATTCGATAATGCGCAGCTCAAGGATGTGCTGAGCGCACTGGCAAGACACAGCCGACAGACAGAGGTCCGTATGCTGGTCAGCGATGTGCGACCGCTGGTTGCGCGCGGGCATCAATTGCTGGAACTTGCCCGACGCATGCCTAGCAAGGTTCACATTCAGTCCCTGGCCGAACATCCCGACTGGGGTGGCGAGACCGTCATCACGCGTGACCGCAATGGTGTTTTATACATGCCAGCAGACAGCAACCGCGGTGGATTCTTCGAACCGGCCTCCAGAGCCTCATGCCAAAAGCACCTGGATCAATTCGAGGAGCTGTGGCGCCACAGCAGGCAAAACCCGGAACTGCGCACGCTGTCACTCTAGACTCATTCCATCGCAGCAATCGCGTCGGCCAGGCGCAGCTGCCGTTTGGCTTCTTCCACATGCAGGTTTTCCACCAGCCTGCCGTTCACGACCACCACACCTTTGCCTTGCGCACTGGCCTCCTCAAACGCCTCGATGATGTTGCGCGCGCTGGCAACTTCTGACTCATCGGGTGCAAACACCTCGTTCGCAGCAGCAATCTGGCGCGGGTGGATGAGGCTCTTACCATCAAAACCCAGATCCCTGCCCTGCTCACAGGACTGACGCAGCGCATCATCGTTTTCCAGATCCAGTTGCACACCGTCTATCACATCCAGACCATTGGCCCGCGCCGCGTAGACGCACATATTCAGCGCTGTAATGAACCCCAGGCGATCCGGAGTATGTCGCACACGGGTGTCCTTCGACAGATCGGAGGTTCCCATCACCATGCCTTTCAGGCGCGGGTGAGCGCTGGCCACTGCCGCAATATTGAGAATACACAGGGGCGTTTCGGCCATGATCCAGACGTCCACGGACTCGGCACAGCCAGCCGCGTCGAGGGCATCAACCGCTGCCACAACATCGGCCGCTGTTGATACCTTCGGCACGAGCACCGCGTGTGGCGCTACCGCCGCACTGGCAATGGCGCGAATGTCGTCCTGGCCCCATTCAGAGTCCAGCGCATTGATGCGCACGATCAATTCGCGATGGCCGTAGCCACCTTCAGCAAGTGCTGCCGCTATCTGTTCTCTAGCCAGTTGCTTGGCATCGGGAGACACGGAATCTTCCATGTCCAGGATCAGACAATCAGCGGGCAGTGAACGCGCCTTGTCCAGTGCTCGAGGGTTTGATCCGGGCATATACAGCATTGAGCGGCGGGGGCGAATTTCCATGGTTCGGGTCCTTTGGCGATTGAGTTGAACTGTCTATGGGTGAAAAAGGGGCCACAGCATAACCAAGCGTGACAAAGACAGGCAAGCCAATCTGCGTCCAACAGCGCTTGACAGGCCACCGCGGGGCGTGCACTTCGGGGGCTAGCGAAAGCCCGCTTGAGGTTGTTTGTAGATGCATCGCCCTTTAAAATAGGCGGTTTAGTTGGCTGAACCGTGCGCCGTTCCAATACGGTGGCTATCGTGGCGCTGGCCGTCATCAACCCGATTATATTTTCACAAGGCAGGTATGACCATGAATGACCTCTCTATGCAGGGTGGGCAAGCTCTCGCTCAGGCCGACGCAGCACTGGAAAACATGCAGGCGCTACTGAACCGGGCACTATCCACTCTCAGGGCCAACTGCCTCGAAGGCGACCGCATCTCCCCTGCCAAGCTGGACGACTACCAGCTGGTCTCCTATGAACTCTCGCTGTGCTGGGCGGAGTCGTCAGCGGCGGCATTTTTGCTGGAGTACGCACAAAGCCTCACGGTCAAGACGGCCTCCTCTGATGAGTTCCCGCAGCGCCTTGCCGCCTTTTTCTGTGCCGAGGCGATTACTGCCTGCGCAGCTCGCCTGCGGGCTCGTCCGGCTGATTTTGGGCTGGCCGATGCAGATATCGCGGCAGTTATCGGCGACTCCGGCTGCGCAGAATTTTTGGCACAGCAGTTGAACGCCAGCCATATTGCTGCCATTGGCGAGGAAGTGCTGCAGCGCGACGGCGATCTGGGCGCCGACCTGCTGAGCGAACACCACACCATGATGCGAGACACCTTTCGCCGCTTTGCCGACGATGTTGTTGCGCCACTGGCGGAGGAAGTTCACCGGGAAGATCTCATTATTCCTGACGCCATTCTCGAGCCGCTCAAGGAAATGGGGATGTTCGGCCTGTCCATTCCCGAGTCCTACGGCGGTTTGCAGGAGGACGACAAGGAAGACACCAAAGGCATGATCGTGGTCACGGAGGAACTGTCGCGCGGCTCACTGGGTGCAGCCGGTAGTTTGATTACCCGTCCGGAAATCCTTTCCCGGGCCTTGCTCAAAGGTGGATCTGAGGAACAGAAGCAGCATTGGTTGCCACAGCTTGCCGTTGGTGAGCCCTTGTGTGCCGTTGCCGTGACGGAGCCCAATTACGGCTCTGATGTCGCTGGAGTAAAACTCAAGGCCACACCTGCCGAGGGTGGATGGATACTCAATGGCGCAAAAACCTGGTGCACCTTTGGTGGCAAGGCAGGGGTGCTGATGGTACTGGCACGCACCAACCCTGACCCCGCAGCCGGGCACCGGGGCTTGTCGATGTTTTTGGTGGAGAAACCCTCCAGCGACGGCCACGACTTCGAAGTAGACGGACCCAATAACGGCAAGCTGACCGGGCGTGCCATTGCCACAATCGGCTATCGCGGCATGCATTCGTTCGAGCTTTTCTTCGATGACTTTTTTGTTCCTGCCGCCAATATGCTGGGCGGTGAAGAAGGCGAAGGCAGGGGTTTCTACGCGGCCATGGCTGGTTTCGCCGGCGGGCGTATTCAAACCGCTGCGCGCGCCGTCGGCGTGATGCGTGCCGCCTTTGAAAAGGCCATTTCCTATTCCAAAGAGCGCGTGGTGTTCAACCACCCGATCGGCGACTACCAGCTGACCCGGGTCAAACTGGCACGCATGGCGGCCCACCTGCTGGCCTGCCGGCAGATGACCTATGAAGTCGCCGACCTGATGGACCAGGGTTCTGGCGATATGGAAGCCAGCGGCGCCAAGCTCCTGACCTGCAAGACTGCGGAGTGGTTCACCCGCGAAGCGCTGCAGATTCACGGCGGCATGGGCTATGCGGAAGAAACGCCGGTCAGCCGCTACTTTGTCGATGCGCGCGTGCTGTCCATCTTTGAAGGCGCAGAAGAGACCCTGGCGCTCAAGGTGATCACCCGTTCACTGGTAGAAAACGCGAGCTGAGGACACAGTATGAGTATTTCCCTGGCGCTAACCGAGCAAACTGAAATTGCAGCTGATGTGGCAGTTGATGTCGAGCGCGCAAAATACCCCCAGTACGGCCGTTATCTTGACGAACTGGACCCCGGCCAGGTGTTTGAGCATCCTCGTGGATTCACCTTCGACACGACAAACATGCTCGATTTTGCGCGCACCTATATGCAAACCAATCCGCTTTACCTGAACAGCGAATATGCTACCGAGCACGGGTTTACCTCCCTGCTGGCAAGCCCGCAGATGGTTTTTAATGTGGTGCTGTCACTCGGGGTGCAGAACGACTCTGAAAAAGCGATCGCCAACCTTGGCTATTACCAGGTGCAGTTTCTGCGTCCGGTGTATGCGGGCGACACGCTGCGCGCCTACACCCGCGTGCTGGAACGCAAGGATCGCGGCGCCGATAAACCCGGCATCGCGCGTATCCGCACCGTGGGCGTCAACCAGCGCGACGAAGTCGTATTGCAGTATGAGCGCAAAATCATGGTGGCCTGGCGCGGCGATAGGCGCCCCACCACGCCAGCACCGGCTTTTACCGGTACCTTTCCGGGCGACGATGCGCCGACGCTGAGCCTGCCGCTGAAAGCCACACAGTATGGCAGTGGGCTCACCGGGCCCAATACCTATTTTGAAGATTTTAACGTCGGTGACATTATCGTGCATGCCAATGGCCGTACGATTACTGAAGAGCACCTGACGCAAACCTATCTGGTCGGTAATAGCCACCCGCTGCATTTTGATCGTGTTTATTCCAGCGGCTTGTCGGGCAAAATGAGCGGCGACCCGATCGTCTATGGCGGCCTGGTGTTTGCCTGGCTGGACGGATTGGCCAGCCGCGACGTCACTGAACACGCCGTCTGGGAACTCGGCTTCACCGAGGGTTATCACACGCAACCCGCGATCGCTGGCGATACCGTCGCCGCCATTACGCGCATTCTCAAACTGGAGGATGCACCGGGCGCAGCCGACTACGGTGTTGTGACGATGCAACTGATCGGCGTCAAAAACATCAGCGCTGCGGCAGCACTGGAAAAACACGGCGCAGACCTGTTCATCAAGGAAGACAGCAAGCGCGGGCTTGGTATGGACAAGATCAGCGACAAGATCTTTGAAATCGAGCGCCGCTTATTAATCAAGCGACGTGTGCGCTAAGGAGTCTGCGTGAGCGACAAAACTGTACAGCGTGATCGCCCCTGGCTGATGCGCACCTATTCCGGGCATTCTTCCGCCAGGGCATCCAACGAGCTGTATCGCATGAACCTCGGCAAGGGCCAGACCGGCCTTTCGGTGGCCTTCGATCTACCAACGCAAACCGGTTACGACTCTGATCATCTGCTGGCGCGTGGTGAGGTGGGTAAAGTCGGTGTGCCTATCGATCATATCGGTGATATGGAAGCCCTGTTTGACCAGATTCCCCTGGATCAGATGAATACCTCGATGACCATCAACGCGACGGCGCCCTGGCTATTGGCGCTGTATATAGCGGTTGCTGAACGTCAGGGGGCAAATCCGGCGGACCTGCAGGGCACAACGCAGAATGACGTGTTAAAGGAATACCTGTCGCGCGGGACCTATATATTTCCGCCGGAGCCTTCTGTGCGACTCACTACCGATCTGATCGCCTATACGGTAGAGCATATTCCCAAGTGGAACCCCACCAATATTTGCAGCTATCACCTGCAGGAAGCGGGCGCGACACCGACGCAGGAACTCGCCTACGCGCTATCGACGGCTATTGCCATTCTGGATGCGGTAAAAGCTTCAGGCCAGATTGCCGGAGATCGCTTTGCCGCTGTGGTGGGTCGTATATCGTTTTTTGTTAACGCTGGCATCCGCTTCATCGAGGAAACGTGCAAGTTGCGCGCATTCAATCGACTCTGGGATGAACTGGTGCTGGAGCGCTACGGCGTGACTGACGAAAAGCAGCGACGCTTTCGCTATGGCGTCCAGGTGAATTCACTGGGCCTGACCGAATCTCAGCCTGAAAACAACGTGCAACGCATCGTGCTGGAGATGCTTGCAGTGACCCTGTCAAAAAGCGCGCGGGCCCGCGCTATTCAGCTGCCTGCCTGGAACGAGGCACTGGGTCTACCCCGCCCCTGGGATCAACAGTGGGCGCTGCGTATGCAACAGGTGCTGGCGCTGGAAACTGATCTGCTGGAATACGGTGACATTTTTGACGGCTCGCCGGTGATTGAAGCCAAAGTTGAAGAACTTATCGCGGGGGCCAAAGCTGAAATGTCACGCGTTGCAGATCAGGGCGGCATGGTTACCGCGATAGAAAGCGGACACGTCAAACGTGAACTGGTGCAGAGTCATACGCTGCGCATGCGCAACATTGAAAACGGCGAACTCAAAATCGTTGGCGTCAATTGCTATCAGCAAACAGCCGAGTCTCCGCTGACAGCGGGAGCTGACGCCGGCATCATGAAGGTTGACGTGGAAGCTGAACGCGAACAGATTGCGTCACTGAATGCGTTTCGCGCGGGTCGGGATGATAACGAAGTCAATGCAGCACTGGAGCAGCTGCGCGCGGCCGCCGTGTCGGGCGACAACATCATGCCCGCTTCTATTCAATGTGCCCGGGTTGGTGTTACCACCGGGCAGTGGAGTGAAGTGCTGCGCGACGTTTTTGGCGAGTACCGCGCACCGACCGGAATCGACATTGCCATGGGTGAAGCGGCGCACTCCGATGCACTCGAACAAGTGCGCGCGCGAGTCAAAGAAACTGGCGAAGAGCTTGGCCGTCCGCTGCGCCTGCTAATCGGCAAGCCGGGCCTGGATGGACACAGCAACGGCGCTGAGCAGATCGCCGTGAAAGCGCGCGATGCGGGTTTTGAAATCGTGTACGAAGGTATTCGCCTCACGCCGGCGCAGATCGCCCGCGCGGCGCAGGAGGAAGGCGTACACCTGATTGGTTTGTCCGTATTGTCCGGCAGCCACCTGGAACTGGTTGAAGACCTCACAGCAGAGCTGCAAAGCCTCGGCTGCGAGAGCATACCCGTGGTGATCGGCGGTATTATTCCGGATGATGACGCCGAGCAGCTTACAGCCGGCGGAATAGCCGCCGTTTTTACCCCCAAGGACATCGACATGAACGGCATGATGTCGCAGATGGTGAGTATCATCCGGCAAAGCAATGGTCTGGCAGAGCTGGACTGACAGGCCATGAACCGCACAGCATTGCCTGATGCGAACGCACTGGCCAGCCAGGTGGCGCTAGGTGAGCGCGCAGCCGTCGCCACTGCTCTCAACCTGCTGGACGATCGCCGCCAAAAACCACGCCAGCTTGCTCACGCGCTGCTGGAGCACTTGTATTTGCAACAGAAAACGCCGCGCGGACACCTCATCGGTATTACGGGGCCGCCCGGAGCGGGCAAATCGTCGCTGACCGCCGCTTTGATACATGTATGGCGCCAGCGCGGTTTGCGGGTTGCCGTCCTCGCGGTAGACCCCTCCAGCCCCGTGAGTGGCGGCGCGCTGCTCGGGGATCGGTTGCGCATGAAAACATCCGCCGGGGATGATGGCGTGTTCGTGCGCTCACTCGCCTGCCGCGGCGAGTTCGGTGGCCTCAGTGCGGAGGTATGGCCGATGAGCCAGGTCATGCTCGCGGCATTTGATATTACCGTGATCGAAACGGTCGGGGTTGGGCAACGAGAGGTCGATGTCGCAGACATGTGCGATTCGACCTGCTACGTGGCACAGCCAGGCTCAGGCGACAGTATCCAGTTTCTCAAGGCCGGCATTCTGGAAGTGCCTCACGTACTGGTCGTCAATAAAGAGGATATGGGCGCAGTGGCACGCAGAACCCTCTCTGAGCTGGGCACTGCAATGGGGCGTGAGCATGGCGACGGTCAGTGGCAGGTAACGGTGTTATCTGCCAGCGCCACACGCGGTACCGGGATTGAGGCGTTGGCGGACGCGCTGCAGCGACACCTCACGCTATTACAGGATCAACAACAACTCGCTGGCAGACGCCAGCAATATCAGTCGCGCTGGATCTACAAACGCCTGCAGGAAGAGTTCGGCACTGCCGGCATCCGCTATCTGGGCGGCAAAAACGCTATCACTGCTGCGTTGCAACAGGCAGCGCAGTCAGGCTTCACACAGTATGACCACTTCCGCGAGCGCTTGAAGTCGCTCTACCGTCAGAACGACGCTGACAACAACTTATTGAAAATGTAAACAGGAGAAACCTGATGCGCAGTCCACGAGATTTCTTTCGCCCACTGGCCCTTGGCGCACCCGAGCCCATGCGCGACATACCGGTGCGCCCCTCGCGCATGATTCATTTTTTTGACCCCAGTAATCCGAAGATGGCCGAGAAAGCGCCCGGCATTGCCAGCAAAGTCGATATCCTGCTGGGAAATATGGAAGACGCCGTGGCTATCGACAACAAGGAAGCAGCTCGTGAGGGACTGATCAGTATCGCGCGCGACAACGACTTCGGCGACACCCAGCTCTGGACGCGCGTGAACAGCCTGGACAGCCCATGGTTTCTCGACGATGTGACGCGCATCGTGAGTGAAGTCGGCGACAAGATCGACGTTATCATGCTGCCCAAGGTCCAGGGACCGTGGGACATCCACTATGCCGACCAGCTGATCGCGCAGCTCGAAGCGCGAGCAGGTCTCAAACGGCCTATTCTGCTGCACTGTATTCTGGAAACGGCACTGGGCGTTGCCAATGTAGAAGAAATCGCCAACGCCAGCCCGCGTATTCAGGGTATGAGTCTCGGGCCTGCAGATCTCGCTGCTTCGCGCCGTATGAAAACCACTCGCATCGGCGGTGGGCACCCGGGCTACCTGGTACGTAACGACCCGGATCCAGCAAACCCGGATGCCGGGCGCGATACTCATCAACAGGACCTGTGGCACTACACCATCGGCCGCATGGTAGATGCCTGCGTCAGCGTTGGCGCACTGCCTTTTTATGGCCCCTTTGGCGCTATCGACGACCCATTGGCCTGTGAAGACCAATTCCGCAACGCCTTTCTAATGGGCTGTGTCGGCGCCTGGTCCCTGCACCCCAACCAGATTGAAATCGCCAAAAACGTCTTCAGCCCGCCGGCGGATGAAGTCATCTGGGCCAAACGTGTACTGGAGGCCTTACCGGATGGCAGTGGGGCCGTTATGGTGGATGGCAAGATGCAGGATGATGCGTCCTGGAAGCAGTGCAAGGTAATGGTGGACCTGGCGCGATTGATTGCTGACAAAGACCCGGAACGTAAAGCGTTATACGGTTTCTAGCGATTCGGGTTATATACTGAGCCCCAAATCCGGGTATAAAAAAAGCCCTCTCTAAGAGGGCTTTTGGCTTAGCGCTTTTAAGGCTTTCAGGCTTTCTTGCGTCTTGACCACCCCAGACCGGCCAGACCGAGACCGAACAGAGCAAGCGTGGCAGGTGCCGGTACAGGCTGTGGATCCGGATCAACCTGAGCACGATCACCAATCGTCATATCGTCAAAACCAAATACATCGCCGCCGCCCGGATTAGAAAAACTGAGCGATGTATAGCTGTTGCCTGTGTCTGTAAAGCCCCAGAACAGGACATTGCTATCAGCAGCGCTACCTCGGGTGTGCATCACTTCCAGATCAGTCACGACGTCATTAATATCTGTCAGTGAAATCGTTAGGAAGCCGTTTACAAAATCACCTATGTCTGTGCCTAGAAAACCAAACGCACTAATAGCGGTTCCAAAGGCAATGGTAAAATCACTTCCTGAGCTCATCTCAAGATAATTTGAACCGGACGTGGGGAAGCGGCCAGCCCCGCTTGCACCTGATTCGATCTCCACACCGCTGGTTGCGGATAAAGAGGCTGTGATATCGCCGTTTGAACCTGGAAAAATAAGGTTCAGTGGCGGCTGTTGACCACTGGAAAAACTCTCAAAATCCTCGGTTCCCACATCTCCTAAAGCGCCGATGAAGTCGCCTTGTGCGGCAGAGGCGTTGGGGCCAACGACATTACCAGGATCGAGATCTTCACCGAAATAAATGATAGGGACCGCGTGGGCACTGCCCGCAGCGATAGAGGCTACAAAGCAGCCAGCTGACAATAGTGCTTTCAGTTTCATAATGTCTTTCCTTTTCCTTGATTGCGTGTTGGGACTCTCGCTTGGCAAGGAGATGGAAAAATTATGCCAGATACAGTATTTACTTGATAAATCAGTATGTTGTGTTTATATCGCCAGTCTGAACTATAGCGATGTGTAAAATTTTTCGACACTTACAATTAAAGCGTTTGCACTAACCCTCAAGCATCAAACCCACCTCATTGCCTTCATAAACCAGATCAAACACCCGCAAGCCCCGACACGGTTCCTCGCTGGCGTACAGCAGCCGGCCATCGCTCATGGCAAACCGATAATGATGCAGGGCACACTGAATAACACCATTTTCGATAGAAGCGACATCCAGCGGGTGCTCACGGTGCGGGCAAACAGATTCGATAAGAAGGTGATGGTGGCCCTGGCGCGATTGATTGCAGACAAAGACCCGGAACGTAAAGCGTTATACGGATTCTAGCGATTCGGGTTATATACTGAGCCCCAAATCCGGGTATAAAA
>TARA_R110002110_G_scaffold11421_1_pt1 | contig 50343 bp, 45 predicted proteins | sample TARA_R110002110 | Tara Oceans TARA_R110002110 (sample SAMEA4397330) | marine metagenome | biome: Polar Biome; feature: [SRF] surface water layer (ENVO:00010504); material: water (ENVO:00002006), including particulate matter (ENVO:01000060) such as... | depth 5 m | reverse complement strand
GACCAGTTCAAAGCAATTCCTTACAGTTTTATTTTAAGGAAAGTTTATTGGGAGCAGGAGCTTGGGAGGGAGGTTATGAGTTCAAAATAGAAAACTTATTCCACGATCATTTCATCTTTAACGTCTCTCAACTCATCAGGAATAGATTCTTTGATGGTTTCTACGAATGCATTTACAATGTTTTGTTTCAGAAACTCACGACTATATACCAAACGAACTTTACGTGTTGGAATCGGATCCATAAACTCTTTGATTACACCATTGGCACAGCGAGTATCGTGATCTTGCATAGCCAAATAAGGCATGAGCGTGATCCCATAATCTTGTTCCACTAAACGCTTTAGTGTTTCAAGGTTACCACTTTCGAAGGAGATATTTGAATGCTGAAGTTTATCGTTGGTTTGCTTGCATAACTTGATCGTTTGATCTCTGAAACAGTGTCCTTCATTCAATAACCACAAATCTTGTGAATACAGATCGTCTATACATAGTTTATCTTTGGAAGTAAATTCATGTCCCGGAGATAAATATCCTAAGAAAGGTTCTGAGAATAGTTCATGCTCATAAATATGTTGGTTCGTTGAAGTAGCAATGATACCAACATCAAAATGATCTTCTTGAAGTCCTTCCAGAACTTCGCTAGTTAACGCTTCCTCAAAAACCAATTTCACATTAGGGTGTTTTTCTGAAAACGGTTTTAGGAAAAGCGGAACCAAATATGGAGCAATGGTGGGTATGATTCCAATTCGGAAAGAACCTCTCAAATCGCCGTCTTTTACAGATACCATATCTTCGATGTGCTTCGCTCCACTCAAAATTACTTTTGCCTGCTCTATAATCTGCTCACCAATTGCAGTAGGAACTACCGGAGATTTAGAACGGTCGAAAATGAGCACACCCAATTCGTCTTCAAGCTTTTGAATTTGCATACTTAAAGTAGGCTGGGTGATGTAAATATTTTGAGCTGCTGCAGCAAAGTGCCTGTATTTGTCAACAGCAACGATATAAGAGAGTTGAGTAAGGGTCATGTCTAAATAATGTTTTGTACAATCTAAATACTTATTACAAAAAAAGCTCTCCCAAAAAGAGAGCTTTAAAAGCAGGAGATAAAAAGTTACTGAGCTTCTGCATACTTCAGAATGGCAACTACTTCATTCTTATCTTTAAAACTAAGATTATTTTCTTTAGCATATTTTTCAACCTTTTTTTGATCTTTCTTGTCAAAAAAACTAAGGATGTCTTTTCTTTTCAGCTTAGTTTCAACATATTTTTTATTAGCTGTATAGAAATAAAATTTAGAATAGTTTTTATAAACATCTTCCTGATTGGCGGTACCATAAGTAGCTACTGCTTTAGTTAAGCTGATATAATTTTTTTTTAATAATTTAAAATCACCATCATAGATAACTTCAAACATAGTATCTTTGTCAATGTTCTCTTCTTCATTGGGAGCAAATCCATTTTTAAATACTGTTTTTTCTGGACTTATAAAATCAACGCCTTCAATACGATAAGAATCAATTATTATAATGTTAGTCTCTGTTTGTACTTCAAATGCATTTTCAGCAAGATTAAACCGCAACGGCATTGCTTTGGACTTTGTTCCTGCCGCATATAAATACCCTAGACTCCACTCTTTGGATAAGTAGGGATCACCCTTAACAACAACTGTTCTCTTTTCTGCTAAATTAGATGAAATTCCAGTACTGGAACCATTTAAAGTTTTAAGAAAATCATTGAAATCAATCTGTGAATATCCGTTAGAAGAAAAAATTAGAATTATGGGAAGTATTAAAAATATTTTGTTCATGACTTTGCTTTGGTTTTTTTATAAATATGGATGACTACTAAAACTATTGTAATATAACAAACTGTTAACTATTCGTCTTTATGATTATTATATAGTATGTATTTAATCTTCGATACCGAAACAACCGGACTTCCGCAAAATTTTTCAGCACCCATCACAGATCTTGAAAACTGGCCAAGGTTGGTTCAGCTTGCCTGGCAGCATCATGATCACACAGGGAAATTACTCTCAAGTGGAAATTTTATTGTTAAACCGGAAGGGTTTTCCATTCCCTTTAATTCTGAAAAAATCCATGGGATTTCCACAAAGCGCGCTCAGGAAGAAGGAGAAGATCTTGAATTCGTACTTCATGAATTCCGAAAAGCGATGGATGAAGCCCACTTTTTGATTGGGCATAATGTTAGTTTCGATGAAAAAGTAATGGGAGCGGAATACATCCGTAAGAAGATTCCTTCTGCCATCATGGACAAAGCTAAGATCGATACCAAAGATGATGGAACCAACTTTTGCAAGATCAAAGGAGCCCGTGGTTATAAATGGCCTACACTTACCGAACTTCATTGGAAGTTATTTGATAAAGGATTTGAAGACGCTCATGATGCGGCAGCTGATGTAGAGGCTACAGCTCGAATATTTCTGGAAATGGTTCGTCGTGGCGTGACCAAAGTAAATTTCCCGATGGATGCCAAGTTGTACGAGCCTTCAGCAAGCTACATGAAGCGGGAAAATTACATTACTCTCAGATCTCCCTCTCGCATCAAAAAAAAAGATGAGGAAGTAGAAGAGTCAGATTCAGAAGAAAATGAAATAGATCTTAAAGTTGAGATCGACGAAGATATCGCCTTTACTCATCTTCATTGTCATTCAAAATTTTCGGTACTACAGGCAACAGCCTGTATCAAAGAACTGGTTGCGAAAGCTAAAAGTGAGGGAATGCCGGCTGTTGGGCTTACCGATCTCGGGAATATGTACGGAGTTTTTTCATTTGTTGAAGCAGCAAATGATGCCGGAATAAAACCTATTGTTGGTTGTGAGTTTTATGTAGTTGAAGATCGGCATGTTAAGAAATTTACCAGAGATAACAGAGATAAACGTTATCAGATTCCGTTATTGGCTAAAAACCAGAACGGATATAAAAATCTGGCTAAACTCAGCTCTGTTGGGTTTACAGAAGGATATTATTACAAATACGCTCGTGTTGATAAGGAAGCAATCAAAGAATATGCGGAAGATCTTATTTGCTTAAGCGGCGGCATTCGAGGTGAACTTGCGGATTTGATTCTTAACAAAGGAGAAGAGTACGCTGAAGAATCTCTGCTTTGGTGGAAAGAGGTATTTGGTGATGATTTTTATCTGGAAGTCATCAATCATAATCTGGATGAAGAGCATAAAGTGAACGAGGTTTTTAAAGAGTTTGCTAAAAAGCATGATGTAAAACTGGTTGCATCGAATAATGTGTTTTATTTAGAACAGGAAGATTCAGAAGCGCATGACGCACTAATTTGCATTGATGACGGAAAACTGAAAAGTACGCCGATCGGTAGAGGGAAAGATTTTCGTTGGGGATTCCCGAATAACGAGTTCTATTTCAAAACCACAGAAGAAATGAAGGCGCTGTTTCCGGATATGCCGGAAGCCATATTAAATTCTCAGGAAATCGTAGATAAGATTGAACCGATTAAGCTTTCCAGAGATGTAATTCTCCCAAACTTTGAGCTTCCTGAAGGATTCGAAACGGAAGACGAATACCTAAAACATCTGACTCTGCAAGGTGCAGAATCACGATATCCGGATTTTAGCGACGAAGTAAAAGATCGCATTGAGTTGGAGCTTGGCATTATCGCTGATATGGGATTTGCCGGATATTTTCTGATCGTTCAGGATTTTATTGCTGCAGCACGTGATATGGGCGTTTATGTTGGACCCGGACGTGGTTCGGCAGCCGGTTCAGTAGTAGCATATTGCACAGGAATTACAAATATAGATCCGTTGAAGTACGATCTTCTCTTTGAGCGGTTTTTGAACCCTGAGCGTATTTCCATGCCTGATATTGATATTGATTTCGATGATGATGGCCGCCAAAAAGTGATCGAATATGTAGTTAATAAATACGGTAAAGATCAGGTTGCTCATATTATCACTTTTGGTTCAATGGCGGCGCGATCTTCCGTTCGTGATGTAGCTCGTGTGTTGGATCTTCCGCTATCAGACGCAGATCGCTTAGCGAAACTAGTTCCTGAACGTGCCGGCACTTCTTTGGACGATGCTTTTGGTGAAGTAAAAGAGCTTCGTGATATGAAAGCAGGGGAGGGGTTGGAAGCTGAGACGCTTAAAATGGCGCATGTTTTGGAAGGCTCCGTTCGGAATACCGGAATTCACGCAGCGGGTGTTATCATTGCTCCGGATAAACTCACCGAATACATTCCGATCAGCACCGCAAAAGATGCAGATCTGTATGTAACTCAGTTTGATGGCAGCGTTATCGAAAGCGCCGGAATGCTGAAGATGGATTTTCTGGGATTGAAAACTCTTTCCATTCTTAAAACCTCCATTGCTTTTGTGAAAGAAAATCATGGCAAAGAATATAATCTGGATGATATTCCTCTCGATGATGAAAAAACCTACAAACTCTACCAAAAAGGAGGTACACTAGGAACGTTTCAGTTTGAGAGTGAAGGGATGCGTAAGTATCTAAAAGACCTTAAGCCAACTACGATCAATGATCTTATTGCGATGAATGCATTATATCGCCCGGGACCAATGCAGTTTATTCCGGATTACATCAAGCGAAAACATGGAACAGAAAAAGCGGAATATGATCACGATTTGATTAAAGATATTTTGGAGCCAACGTTTGGAATTATGATCTATCAGGAGCAGATCATGAATGTAGCACAGAAAATGGGTGGTTACACTCTTGGTGGTGCAGATTTACTTCGTAGAGCGATGGGTAAGAAAAAGCACGAAGTGATGGAAGCTGAAAAGCCAAAGTTCATAGAAGGTGCAAAAGCTCAGGGAGTCGATGAAAAAACAGCAATTTCAGTATTTGAGAAGATGCAGATGTTTGCCAGTTATGGATTTAATAAATCACATTCGGCTGCATATTCCGTAGTTGCTTACCACACGATGTATTTCAAAGCAAATTACCCGGCTGAATATATGGCTGCGGTAATGAGCCACAACATGAGTGATATCAAAAAAGTGGCATCGTTTATTGAAGAATGTCAACGACTGGGAATTGAAGTTGATCCTCCAAATATCAACACAGCCCGAGGTAAGTTCGTAGCGAAAAATGGCCGGGTTCAATACGGAATGTCGGCAATTAAAGGAGTGGGTTCATCAGCTATAAAACAAATCGTGGAAGAAAGAGAATCAAAAGGATTGTTCCGGAGCATTTTTGATTTTGCAACAAGAATTGATTCCAGAGTGTGCAACCGAAGAACGCTGGAAAGTTTAATTGCCGCCGGAGCATTTGACGAGTTGGATGATAATCGTGCTCAGTTGATGATGGGAGTGGAAGATATTCTCCAGTACGGCGCTCGTAAGCAGGAAGAGGAGAGGTTGAGCCAAGTGAATATGTTTGGTGGTGGAGCCGGAGGTTCGATATCGCAAGAACCAAAGCTGAAGCCTGTACCAAAGTGGAGTAGTATTGAGCGTTTGAATCATGAGCGAGAGTTGATTGGCTTTTATTTGAGCGGACATCCACTAACAAAGTATCAGGAAGATATTAAGCTTTTTGGTAGCCAGAATTTGAGCGATGAGAGTATGAATAAACTCCGGCACGAATCAACCATTCGCTTTATTGCAATTATTACCAGCAAGCGGCAGGCAACTGATAAAAAAGACAGACCCATTGCGTTCTTGCAAGTTGAAGATCTGCATTCTTCTATGGAATTAGCGGTGTTCAGCAAACAATTCGATCAGTTTTCAGCATTACTTGAAGTAGATAATGTGGTGTTTATTTCCGGTAAATTTGTGAAACGTGATCGAGGAGATAGCGTGATAGTAAATAATATTGAGCGGGTTGAAAATCTACGGGAGAAACATCAGGATAATTTAAATCTGAGATTAAAGCTTGATACCGCTGTACTAAACGATGATATGCTAGATCAAATGGAAACATTGTTTACTACAAACAGAGGAAGTACAATGGTTAAAATGACTGTGCACAGCAAAGAGGCTAACGGTCCTATCAGAATGAACATGAGAAACTTCGTGGTGGATCCTAATCCTGAGCTTATGAAAGGCTTACGAGATATTTTAGGAGAAGAAAGTGTAGAATTAATGATGGGGGTTTGATAAAGGGGTACGATGAAGCTGATAATTACAAACAATGTGATTAGTTGATAGAATTATTCGCATATTATGCCCAGTTAATAAAGACATTTAATTTAATTTTTTGAACCATGGGAAAAGCATTAGAATTTACTGACAGCAACTTTGAAGCTGAAGTACTTAACTCAGATAAGCCTGTTTTGGTCGATTTTTGGGCAGAATGGTGTGGTCCTTGCCGCATGATTGGACCGGTAGTTGAAGAAATGGCTGGTGAATATGATGGAAAAGCCAAAATTGGAAAAGTAAACGTGGACAACAATCCTGAGATTTCAGTGAAGTATGGAATTAGGAGTATTCCGGCTTTATTGATCTTTAAAAATGGTGAAGTTGTAGATCAAATCGTTGGGGCTGTTCCAAAGCCACATTTGACTAAGCAATTGGATGCTCAGTTAGCTTAAAAACTGATCATTAAGATAAGATTAAAAGCCATTCTGTTAGTTCAGCGTGGCTTTTTTTTATACTTACTTTTTTGTGAAACACCATTAACTCATCCTCAGGATTGTATATGTTAGGCAATTCGTTGACAAAATTTCTTTAAACTATCTCGAAAACCAAAATAGGGTCATCCCGAATTCATTTCTCCGAAGGAGTCCTATGGACGGGATCTTACGGAAAGGCTATTAGCTTAGTAACAGATTAGTTCTTGTTTAGACAATGAACTAAGTTATCAATCTAGGTCAATAACTCTCTAAATTTTGTATTCAATTAGCTATCTACCTGAAATCATGGATGAAATTCGATGTGATATAGTCATTGAATAGTCCGAAGATAAAAGATCGTAGTCTTTGTTGATTATAACTATCTAGCATTTAGCATTGGTTCCTCACAAAGATCCCGAAATGAATTCAGGATTGTATATGTTAGGCAATTCGTTGACGGAAAAATGAGAACATATTGTAAGCCTACGCCTTCATGGACACCCCGGATTCAACCGCTAAACGCAATTGAATCATCCCCTCTGGCAGAGGGGAATTACTCCAGATAAGGTTACACAGCTCTTTATTGACAATACACTAACGTTCCCCTCTTTTAGAGGGGATAATGAAGCACGGGGCATACCGGGCTTCATTCGGGGTGTTTTTTAACGGACTTAACGTGCATATATAAAAACCTCCTGTAAATAGTGTCATCGAATTATCTAACATCTACAGGGATGACCCTTTACTTTTACCTTGAATTAAAACTGTCAATGAATCACCTGACTTCTACTAGAATGTCAGAAGTATTAATAAAAGCAATCAACTGGTTATTCTTCTTTCTTTTTTACGAAATACCAAACTCCCCAACCTATCCCAAAAATAATTAGTGCGATTCCAAATCCCCCTAAAAAAGCATACAACAAGTAAGGAACAATAATACTTACTACAATTCCGGTAATTGCTTTGAGGGGAGAAGCAGCTACTCCGGCTGCTCCGAGAAATGATTTTAAAACACGTGCTAATCTTGCTAACATGATGTCTCCTTGTTTATAAACTTTTGGAGAGTACGAGGTAAGTTTAAAAAAGATTCGTGGTAATATGATCACTAAAACTCAAAAGCATTATAACTGACTGACAAAGGCGTAGCTACGTCTTTGTCAGTCAATTTGAGGCGAAGGTAATTTTTTTGTGTTTCTGTGAATTTGTGGCAGAAATAAATCAAGCCAAAGCAAAAACATCTTCTTCTTTAAAGTTGAGAAGAATTTCGAGAATAGATTCCATCGTAGAATGCCCCATGAGTTGCATTCGGAGCTTTTTCCCGTTTCTGATGCCTTTGAGATACTGGCCATAATGCTTTTTCATAATAATGACCCCATATCGTTCCCCTTGGTGAGCAACTGATAATCGTAACTGTTCAGCACATACATTCAGCTTTTCTTCCAGAGTAGGTTCAGGTAATAATTCTCCGGTTTCTAAATAATGGTGTGATTGTTCAAAAATCCATGGATTTCCTATTGCGCCACGACCGATCATCACCCCATCAACACCGGTTTCGTCAAACATTTTTTTTGCTAACTCAGGTGAAGTAACATCACCATTTCCAATAATAGGAATTTCTAATCCTGGAGTATTTTTGAGTTTTCTTAGCCATTCCCAGTTTGCATCGCCTTTGTATTTTTGGCAACGAGTTCGAGCATGAACAGTCAATGCTTTCACACCTAGTTTTTGAAGCATAAGCGCTACTTCCTGAATGCGGATAGTATCATCATCCCAACCTAAACGGGTTTTCACCGTAACGGGTCTGTCGGGAACAGCATCCACTACCGTTCCTGCCATACGCTCCATCATGGCCAAATCTTTTAAACAAGCTGCTCCGGCACCTTTATTCACGACTTTATAAACAGGGCAACCAAAGTTGATATCTACTAAATCGGGATTGTTATTTAACGCTACTTTTGCAGCGCCATGCATGGCTTCTTCCCGACCACCAAAAATCTGAATTCCAAAAGGTCGTTCGCTCTCCTGATAGCTCATTTTATGAAGGGCAATATCTGAATCACGAATAAGAGCCTCAGAACTAATGAACTCAGTAAATACTATATCGGCACCTTTTTCCCTGCATATTTGACGAAAAGGAGAATCCGTAACGTCTTCCATGGGAGCTAAAAAAAGCGGTTGTTTGGGTAGTATTATTTCATCAATCTTCATTTTACTAAGATAAGTAATGAAAAGCGAAATTTTGAATATCGATTTTGGAATGTGTGTTAGTCATTTCGTTGATTAACTGCTATATTTTAGTCTTTCAAAATTAACATCAAATTTAGAGAAACTATGTCATTTGGATCAAAGAATATCGAAGAACTTTTAGGAGATGAAGCATCTTACTTACTAAGCCACACCAGCCAAACAATTAAAAAAGATCGGTTAACTAAACCATCCGGAAATTATGTAGATGAAGTTTGGTATCATTCAGACAGAAACAACAGAGTATTAGGAAACCTACAATGGTTATTAGGTAACGGAAGACTTGGTGGAACAGGATATGTTTCTATTCTTCCGGTTGATCAGGGTATTGAGCATTCTGCCGGAGCCTCCTTTGCAAAAAACCCGGATTATTTTGATCCGGAAAACATTATAAAATTAGCGATTGAAGCTGGTTGTAATGGTGTAGCTTCTACTTTTGGTGCCTTAGCATCAATGTCGCGGAAGTATGCTCATAAAATTCCATTCATTGTAAAGATAAACCACAATGAGCTGTTGACATACCCGAATACATTCGACCAGATTATGTTCGGAAATATTGAGCAAGCATACAATATGGGAGCGGCTGCGGTAGGTGCAACCATCTATTTCGGATCTGAAGAATCAGGCCGTCAAATTCAGGAAGTGGCTGAAGCTTTTGCTTATGCTCACGAACTTGGAATGGCGACTATACTGTGGTGCTACACTAGAAATAATGCGTTCAAAGTTGGTGGAGTAGATTATCATACTTCAGCAGATTTAACGGGACAAGCAAATCATATTGGTACTACTCTTGGTGCAGATATCATCAAGCAAAAATTACCAACTAACAATGGTGGGTACAAAGCATTGAATGCAGGCGATTCCAGCTATGGAAAATTGGACGAGCGTATTTACACAGAACTAACTTCTGATCACCCGATCGATTTAGCTCGTTATCAAGTAATAAACTGCTTTGCCGGTAGAGCTGGTTTAATAAACTCAGGTGGAGCTTCAGGCGATAACGATTTTGCTGACGCTGTTAAGACTGCTGTAATCAACAAAAGAGCCGGTGGAATGGGATTAATTACTGGTCGTAAAGCATTTCAAAGACCAATTAAAGATGGAGTTAAGTTATTGAATATGATTCAGGATGTATATCTTGATGATGCTATAACTTTAGCGTAATTAACTCGTAATAATTTGTGCCTTGTCGATTTTCGGCAAGGCATTTTTTTTATCTTACCACAAATAAATAGGATTTTTGAGTTCTGAATCTATAAATACCACGCAGCCACAAAATTTCATTTCTAAGAAATACTTAATTATTTCCGTCAGTTTGAGCGTGGCAACAATGGCGGGGGTAATTTGGTATACCTATACTCCGGGTGTACTTACACATCTGGCTCCCAAAAGACTTCCGGGGTTGTTCATAGCTTTGCTTGTGTCTTTTCTGAGAATCTGGTTTTCAGCTGCAAAAATCCGTTTTCTGGCAGAAAATCAAATTGGTTGGTTAGCAGCGTTCCGCGTTGTACTTGCCTGGGATTTTACTTCCGCGGTTTCTCCTTCAACTATTGGTGGAGCGCCTATGGCTACCTATGCAATGACCAAAGAAGGCATGAAACTTGGTTCAGCAACGGCGATCGTTTTATACGGAGTGTTACTTGATCAGATTTGGTTTGCAACTGCAATTCCTATACTTCTGATAGCGGGAATATTTTATGAGGTAGTTCCTCCTGAAATTGGATTAGTAGGCGAAGCTTCGATGATTATTTTGTATGCTTCATTGCTAGCTTATGCAGGTCTTTTGGCTTATGGCGTTCTTATAAATCCGACCGCTATTAAGAAAGTAGTTTTGTTTGTATTCAGATTGCGTTTCCTTAAAAAATATAAAGACAAAGTAGCCGTAGAAGTAGAAAATTTGGAAGAATACGCTCATCAGTTAAGAAAAAAGCCGCCCAGCTTTTTAATCAAAGCTTTTATTCTTTCTACATTGTCATGGCTTTGCAGGATTGCGCTGGCAACCATAGTGATTCTGAGTTTATTGCCTGCACCGGAGGTACTTTCAATACTTCGTAGTTTAGCCATGAACTTAGCATTTTTAGTTGTTCCAACCCCGGGAGGAAGTGGAGGAGTGGAAGGCCTGTTCGTACTATTTCAAGGTCCGTTAATTTCAAGACCGTCATTTATTGGCCTGGCAGTTTTCCTATGGAGAATAATCAGTTACTACATAAGCATCGCTTTTGGAATGATGGCTACAACGTGGTACATCAATCGTTCTGTGGTAGAAAATAAAATTATCAGAGACTGATTTGGCAAAGCAGAGAACACAATTTGAATGTACCAGTTGTGGGCATACCTCAGCTAAATGGTTGGGAAGTTGCCCCTCTTGCGGGAAGTGGAATACTTTTGAAGAATCTAAAGTTGAAAGCAAATCTGTAACTCATAAGGCCAAGGTTGAAGGGCTTGAAAATGTCGATAAACCTAGAAATCTGAATGATGTTGAAACTTCAGAGAAATCCAGATTTCTGAGTAATATCAAAGAATTTGATCGGGTTTTAGGTGGCGGATTTTTACATGGTGCTTATATTTTAATTGGCGGAGAACCGGGGGTCGGCAAAAGTACACTTACACTTCAGATAGCTAAATCTAATCCCGATCTAAAGATTTTATATTGTGCAGGAGAGGAATCTGCCGGACAGATTAAACAGCGAGCGCAACGATTAGGGGTCAAATCAGATAAACTGTTGGTTTATAATGAAACTCAAATCAATAAAATCATTGAAGAAGCCCAAAGGATAAAACCGGATTTGTTGATTGTCGATTCTATTCAAACTGTTTACAGGACCGAATTACAAAGTATGCCGGGAAGCATTCAACAAGTGAAAGAATGTGCGGCACTTTTTCAACAATTAGCCAAGAAGAAGAATATTACGACGATTGTAATCGGGCACGTTACTAAAGAAGGAGATATTGCCGGACCTCGAGTATTAGAGCACATGGTTGATACGGTTTTACAGTTTGAGGGTGATAAAAATTACACCTATCGATTACTTAGAAGCTTAAAAAACAGATTTGGTCCGGCTCAGGAAGTAGGTGTTTTTGAAATGAAAGAAGATGGCTTGATTGAAGTTTCAAATCCTTCAGAACTTTTTATTTCAGACAAAACAGAAGGAGTAAGTGGGAACGCTATAGTCTGTACCATGGAAGGCTCAAGACCTCTTCTGATTGAAGTACAAGCATTAGTTAATCCTTCAGCTTATGGGATGCCACAGCGAACCTCAAATGGATTTGATCGTAACCGATTGGCGTTGTTACTGGCAGTTTTAGAAAAAAGAGCAGGATATAGTTTTTCCAATCATGATGTGTATTTGAATATTGCCGGTGGATTCAGGCTAAATGACCCTGCCGGAGATTTGGGCGTTTGTTGCGCATTAGTTTCCAGTTTAATAGACAAGCCCATTAATCAACAAACCGCATTTATTGGGGAAGTTGGACTTGGGGGAGAAGTGCGGACGGTTCCACATGTTGAGCAGAGAGTAAAAGAAGCTGCAAAATTAGGATTTCAACATTCGATTGTTCCTCAGGGAAAGGGATCAGAAGGAATTCGTTACGTAAAAGAAGCCATAAAAAAAGCCCTTGGATAAAAATCCAAAGGCTTAAATTTGTGACGACAACTAGAATTATCTAGTAATTCTCTCGTTGACGGCGACGTTGTTCGCGCACAGCTTTTTTCATAGCTTCGCGACGCTCCATAGAGGGCTTAGTAAACTGTTGCCTGTCCTTATATTCATTAAGAATACGAGAACGAGTAATAAGTTTTTTAAACCTGTTTATCGCACGTTCTACACTTTCGTTGTCTTTAACTTCAACACCTAGCATTGAGTCTCACTTCCTTTCGTTTTTTTAGTCCCATAATTGGGAGCACTAAATATACGAATAATTTTGGTTGAATAGAAGAGTATTGAAATCATTAATTATCGGTTTTATCCTCAAAAGCATACATGAATTGAATGGGATCGTCGTCGATAAAATCTGGTTTTTCGATTTGTTCGACTAATGCATCTAATACAGGCTTAAGTTCTAATATCTTTTTTTTAGATAAGGGACGAGGCATTGATTAGACTTCGGATTGTAGTTGAATAGACAACTTATAGAGCTTAATTCGATTATAAAAATGGGCTTAATTATTAGGACTATCAAAGCTCTTCTTAAAATCGTACGGACTAAAGATTTTATTGGTTTACTTGAATAGAATCTCTTTAGAATATCCTATCATGTCGAACCGGAGGGAGACATCTAAAATAAAAATATTTGGTTCTTATAACGACCCCGTGCTTAAAACGCTTGTTAGGTGTTGACAATTGTCAACGAATTTACTATAATAACTTATGCCCGTAGGTAAACACCCAACAAAAGAGATTCAAGAAGCCATTGAACATGCAGTAAATGAAGGATGGAGAATAATTGAGCCAGGAAAATCATCGCATGCTTTTTGCCGGCTTTATTGTTCAGAAAAAAGCCGAAAAGGCTGCAAAATATCAGTATGGAGTACTCCTAGAAATAGCGGGACTCATGCAAAGCAAATTATAAGACAGGTAGATAACTGTAGCCATTAAGATTATGAAAAATAAGAAGACATATAATTTTACTCTTACTCTAGAAGGGTTTGTTGAACCTTCTGAAGAACTTGAGGATGCACTTTTTCAAGCAAATTGTGACGATGCTATTCTCTATTTTCGAAATCAAGTTGGTTATTTAGAATTTGAAAGAGAGGCTGAATCACTTGAGGTGTCTATAATTTCTGCTATTAAAAATGCGGAGACTGCTGGTGTTAGAACTAAAATTGCAAGAGTGGAACCTGCAGATTTAGTTACTAGTGCTGAAATTTCAAGGAGATTAAACAGATCTAGGGAATCAATAAGATTACTAATTAACGGAGCAAGAGGAGAAGGTAACTTTCCTGTTCCTATTGCTGGTGTTACAAGTAAAACTCTAATATGGAGTTGGGCTGATGTAACAAATTGGTTTTACACTAATAAGAAAATTGAAGATCCATTTATAGTAAAACAAGCTCAAGTTATTAGAGAAATTAATGAAGCTCTAGAGGTAAGGAATAAGCCATTTGCATATAAAAAGATAAATTTTTTTCTAACTCAAATAGATGAAGAAAGAAAATACGCCTAACGGCCTGGCAAAAAGTCATCGTTTTCTCCTATTTCCAACTCAACGGAATAATTCAGGGTTTCCAATGTGGAGAAATCAATTTCGGATAGTTCTTTTTTTTGAGATGAATTATTACAAGAAATTGTGAAAGAAAGAATAAGTATGGCTAAAAGAAAAAACATACTCTTAACCGGCATTAAAGGACTATTCCTATACTGATGATTTGTTTATTATGGAGTTATAGAATAGACACCCAAGCCAAACAACGCAAAATCATATTTCGCAGGATCTTTAGGATCCAGAAGTAATAGTTTGTTTGTTAATTCCTGAACTGCTTTCCAATCATTTTGTTTTCTTTTGAGAATTCCCAAAGACCTAGCTTGCCTTGCCACATGCACGTCCAGAGGAATTTTGAGTTCAGAAGGATTCATAAAGCTCATTGTTTGCAGATCTACAGGACCTGGCCGAATACACCATCTCAAATACATATACAATCGCTTGCAGGAACTGTTTTTTTCCGGATTTGAGATATGTTTTCTGGTTCGTTGAGGCATTTCCGGATGAAAGGCAAAAAACTCTTCATTGAAAACGGCAATCAACTCTCGCTCATTTTTGCGAGCTTTGTTGTAACATAATTCCCAGAATGCTTCGAAAGTATCGTGCTTTTTTAGAATACTTTGCAGCGTTTTAATCAACCAGTAGATATCAATGGGTTTAAATGTTCTGTGCTTAAAACCGTCAAGTTTGGGAACATCACTTTCACTAAAATTTAGAATGAACTCAGCCGGTTTGTAATTCATTCTTTTAAGGAGATCGTCAACTTTTGCAATGACGATGTCTCTTCGTCCCCACGCCATTATAGCTGCAAAGAAACCTGCTAATTCTTTATCGTTTTTATCCTCGAAAGCGTACATAAACTGGATGGGATCGTCGTCGATAAAATCTGGTTTTTCGATTTGTTCGACTAATGCATCTAATTCAGGTTTAAGTTCTAGAAGTTTCTTTTTAGACATGATTTATGTTGCTTTATCAGCTAACTACCTTGTAACGGTGTATCGCAATTCTTGGCTGTTTTGAGTTTTAGGTCAAACCAAAGTACATATACTTAGAAATTACTTTTTTACTTTTGTGCCGACAAAAGTAGCAAAAGCTCCCGGCTGGATGACTTCCGGGCATTCAATCTCCCGAATTCTACCTAAAACCAAATGCCCGCAAGCGGACAGGTTTTAGGGTTTGAATTCTAAAGTTGATTGAATGCTATTCCTACACTTATCCAAGGCCGAACTCTTATTATTTGTCATTTCTGCCATAGGCATCTCTTTGAGTGAACGAATGTGAGAAATCTAAGGAATCTTCTTGGTTTATGATTTTCAGATTTCTCACCTTTTTCAGAGGATTCTAAATGACAGAGTTAATTTGTTTTTTTTCTAGGTCACATACTCGGGTTGGTACTAAAATGTAGTAAGTCCACTCATCGCCTATCAACCTTTTTAGTCAATATTTTATTCGTTTTGGGAAAAAAATAATCTTGAATTCCCTATTTACTTACTTTTGTGCCGACAAAAGTAGCAACGCCGAAGGCATCTCGATGGGGAAACTCCCGGCGGATTACCCGACATCTACAGAAATAACAGCCAAAAAAAATCACCTATCACCTTTCATTTTATCACCCATCAACCTCTCCGTTAAAACCTTATTCGCTTTCGGAAAAGGATATTCTTTTAACTCAGATTTTTTAACCCATCGAATTTCCTGGCTGCTTTTCGGTGTAGGAGTTCCTGAAATCAACGTACAAAACCAGGCGTGCATCGTAATAGAGAAATGAGAATAGGTGTGTTTTAAGTTCATTAACTCTTTGTAGGCATGTACTTCAACATCAAGCTCCTCATGCAGCTCCCTTTCTACAGTTTCAGAAATAGATTCTCCTTTTTCTTGCTTGCCACCAGGAAATTCCCAAAGTCCACCGAGCATTACATTTTCTGGTCGTAATGCAATTAGAACTTTACCATCTTCGCGCTCAATAATACCAACACCAATCTCTTTATGAGGTTTCTTCTTTGCTTTTGATTTGTAAGGAATGGTGTCTGTCTTTGTTAGTTTTGTGGCAACACAACCAACTTGAATTGGACAGTTTAAACAATCAGGTTTTGTTGGCGAGCAAACGGTCGCGCCCAATTCCATCATTCCCTGATTAAATTCAGCAGGATTTTCATGACTGATCAGTTCATTAACCAATTCCTGAACTTGCTTTGTTGTTTTTGAACTTCTTACATCATCTTCAATTCCATAATAGCGTGTAATTACACGGATCACATTTCCATCAACTACCGCATTTGGTTTGCCGAAAGCGATACTGGTTATAGCTGCTGCGGTGTAAGGGCCGATTCCTTTAAGTTTGATGATCTCATCATAAGATTCCGGAAGTTTTCCGCCAAAATCCTCCACGATCATTTTTGAAGCAGCATGAAGATTTCTCGCCCGGCTGTAATAACCTAAACCTTCCCAAGCTTTTAGTACTTGTTGTTGATCGGCTTTAGCCAGATCATAAACAGTAGGAAATTGCTTCATGAAGTTTTCAAAATACGGCCAAGCCTGATCAACGCGTGTTTGCTGCAACATAATTTCAGAGATCCAGATTTTGTAAGGATCTTTCTCACCACGCCAGGGCATTTTGCGTTGGTGATTCTGATACCAGACTAATAGATTTTCTGCGAATTCTGAATTTGAAAGTTCTGCCAAATCTAGTTACCGTCTCCTCGTACAATATCCAAAACAGTCAGTGTTATATCTTGTGAGGAAGCCGCACCAAGTTGATCAGATGCAATTATACGAAAGGTGAAATCACCAACTTGTCTTGCACTGGGCGTCCATTTAAACAGTCCGGTTTCTTCATTTATAGTAGCACCTTCAGGAAGATCAACACCGATATATCGGATTAATGAACTGGTAGGTTCTTCTGGATCAATAGCTCGAATTTGAAGAGAAAAAGGCTCGTTTATAGCAATATTGGAAACTCTATTAGGGCTAAATCTTGGTGGAGTATTGAACGAGCGTACATCCACTTTAAAACTGGTGCTGTCTGTTTCTCCATTTGAATTAGTGCCCACGATTGTAAACCAATTTATTCCAATTTGACTTGGAGCTGGTTGCCAATAGAACCCCTGTTTTTTGATAATTGAATTTGTAACTCTAGATCGAATCGAGAACTTAACATCGTTAGCTGAATGCCCGTTTTCTACTTCTAGCCCAAGCAAAAGAGCGTTTGGATAAGTAAGAATTTGATTTGGTATTTCTTTAAGAGCAAAAGGGCCGGTTGGTTTTGACTGAAGATTAGGTTCAACACTTGATGTGGCAACTTTAGTAACTTTATTATTCTCAACCACCCACAATTTATCTCCACTTTTTGCGATGAAGTTTCCGGCTTGGGTATCTGTTTTCCAGGCGATCAAATTTCCCTTGTTTTTGGAATACCAAAGCTTTCCGGTTTGAGTTCGAATAAACGTGTAATCTTCCCAAAAATGAATGGTTTGTACCTTTTCTTTAACCGATCCTACTTTTCTACCCAATCCATTTGCTGTAATCTCAAAAACATCCCCATTATCAGTAGATCCCCAAAGTCTGTCACCATCTATAAAAAGATCAGTTAAGCGTTGGGTAATATTCAAGCTATTGCTGAAAGTGAGAGTATTATCATCGGAGATGAAGACATCCAGTTTAGAATTTCCGGTTAGCACAAAAAGTTGGTTCGTACTTGGGGAAGCTACCAAATCAATAACGGAAACATTTTTACCGACAGCAGTAATTAGGGTAATCTTTGAATCTACTGTTTCTGGTGTTTCAAGAGAAAGGTAACCCAGTCCTTCTTCACCAAGCGCTACATATAATTTATTTTGTAAACGGACAGCAGCATGTGGTTTGGATGGGAGTAAAGTCGCAGAATAAACACCCAATACAGAAGTAGGCTCTAAAATAGTTAATCTGCGAGTTTCTCCATATAAATAAGCAAAACGAACATCTGCAGAAAGTTGATAACCTCGCCTTTGCATCCCTGAAGAAGTGTAAAGCCACTGTAGTTCATTTGGCTTAATTCTAAAAACAGCCATTCCATCCTGTTCAGATAAAATATAAAGATGGGTTTCTGATGTTTCAATTGCTCTAACTGTCGGAATGCTCATCAATTGTGAATAATCCTGAACTAGTGCTTCATCCTGAGCTTGCAGATTAAAAGTGATTAGTATTAATATTAACGAGCTTAAAACTGTAGTAAATCTCTTCATAAATCTTATAACCAATTATGTTTTTGATACCAGTGTATGGTTCTGGAAATTCCTTCTTGCAATGATACTTTGGGCGCGTAGTCTAGTTCCATTTCTGCTTTTTTTGACGAACAAGTCCATTCAAGTACTAACTCCCTTGTTTTCTCTTTGTTCACAACGGGATACTTACCAATTAATGATGCAGCTTTTTCAATAAAGCTCCCAACTTTTTTTGCTAATGCTGGTTTTATTTTCAATTTGAATGCTTTTTTGCCCATTACTTTAGAAGTGATGGCATGGATTTGATTCCAATCATAAGTATCAGGTCCGGTAATAAAATAAGTATGAATACCTTCATCTTTTTTCTCTGAAGCTTTAATAATTCCATCTACTAAATCATCCACATACACCATAGAAAGGCGTGGATGAATTCCATCACCGACAATGGTACTTAGTCCTTTTTTAAACATTTTGAAATAAGCATAGATCTGATCTTCACGAGGACCATAAACAGCAGGTGGACGAATGATTTTAACAGAATCTTTATTGGTTGCTATTTCATGGATGGTTTCTTCCATGTCTCTTTTTGACCTGCCATACATGCTAACCGGTTTGCAAACTCTAGTTTCATCAATTGGTGTTCCATTACTTGGTCCGGCAGCAGCTAGTGAAGAAAGAACTACAATATTATGTACGCCATTTTTTTGGGCAATTCTGAGGATGTCTTCCGTAGCACTTACATTTGCGAGAGTAAATTCTTTTTGGGTCGGAGCCAATACTATTGCGGCCAGGTGAAAGATCACATCCGCACCTTTAATTCCTTTTGTAAGCGCAGTGATATCATTTAAATCTCCTGAGATACGCTTGAAATTTTTCCCTTCCAGCCATTTATCCTCAGAACGTACTAAACAGCGTACTTCTGTGAAGGCATCATCAGCTATTAAGCGATCTGCAAGATGACTTCCAATAAAACCTGTTGCTCCAGTTATAAAGGCTTTCATTAATTGCTTATATTCGTCAGTTAATTTTTGGAAAATTTTTAATCAGAGATCGTTAAGATACGCATCTGCTATTTGCTTTTAAACTTTTATGAAAGAACTTCGAGTTGCTCTTTTTACGGGCAATTACAATCACATTAGAGATGGTGTTTCTCTCACATTAAATAGACTGGTAAAATACCTCGAAAGTGAGGGCATTCCAGTTCTGGTATTTGGGCCTTCTATAAAAAACCCCGTATTAAATCATTGTGGAGAATTAGTGGTTACTCCATCCATTCCTATGGTAGTGCCAGGGCGTGATGAATACAGAATTGCTCTCACTTTTCCTGAATGGGCAAAACAGAGGCTGGAGGAATTTAATCCAACAATCGTACATTTGGCAACACCAGACGGACTTGGCTACAAAGCGCTGAAATGGGCACAAGTAAACCGAGTGCAATTGGTTGCATCTTACCACACTCATTTCACTTCGTATTTTCAGTATTATGGATTAACACCTATTGAGTTTATTACATGGAGATATCTAAATTGGTTTTATTCTCAATGCACTCACACCTATGTGCCATCACAGTCTATGATTGAGGAGCTTGCCGAACATGGAATAAATAAAGGAATGAAAGTTTGGACTAGAGGTGTAGATACTTCGTTATTCAATCCTGAAAAACGAGACTTGGAATTTAGAAGATCTATTGGATTTAAAGATGATGAGGTTGTAATTACTTTTGTTTCTCGTTTAGTATGGGAAAAAGAATTGGGTACGTTCGTGGAAAGCGTGAAACGAGTAAAAGCAAAGAATCCAAAAGTAAGAGCAATGGTTGTAGGCTCGGGGCCTGTAAAGGAAGAGGTTGAACAATTATTACCGGAGGCTCATTTTACAGGATTTGTGAAAGGTGATGAGCTTGCAAGAGCATATGCAAGCAGTGATGTATTTTTATTTCCTTCACACACAGAAACCTTTGGTAACGTTACGCTGGAAGCTATGTCTAGCGGCCTGCCATGTATAGTTGCAGATGCCATTGGTAGTAAATCATTAGTTGATGACGGGGTAAATGGTAAATGGGCGGAAAAGGAGAATGTGAAAGATTTCACAGAAAAATTAGAGTGGATGCTCTCAGATAAAGCTAGGAGAAAAGAAATGGGCAAGAAATCCCGAGAAATGGCAATGAGCTATGAATGGAATACGATCAATTCAGGCTTGGTAAAAAATTATAGAGAAGCACTTGAGATGCCAAAACCGGAATTAAAATTTTAATAGATTTGCGAATTCTTTACATCTCACATCTTCATCCACCTGAGAACGCACCACTTGATAATATGGGCGGGATGCAACGGGTTAGTATGCAGCTGGTTGAGGAACTCAAAGCCAGAAAAGACATTGAAATAAAAACGGTTATCCAACACGCACCTTGGAAAGGAATTGAGTTAAAAACGACTTTCTTCTTGCTGAAATTAGTTTTTAAACTCCCAAAACTAGTACAAGATTTTAAGCCCGATGTGATTCTTTTTTCATCTATGGTAACTGCTTCTTTAGCAAAGTTTACCAGAAAGAAAATTTCAGTACCGATGGTTACCATCAATCATGGCCAGGATGTTAAAATGCCGGTTGGGATATACCAACGTTTTGTACCCAAGATATTTGAAGCTTTAGATGGGGTAATATCTGTTTCTGAAGCAACGCGCCAAGAATGCATAAAACGAGGAATGAATCCTGAAAAAGGAGTAGCGCTTCCTAATGGTTTTGATATAACGGATTTTAAAGAAGCTCCTGATAAGTCATCCGCAAGAAAGGAAGTTGAAAAAGCATTTAATATTGATTTAAGTACTACTTTTTTATTATTAACAGTGGGAAGGCAGGTAAAAAGAAAAGGGCATGAGTGGTTTATAAAAGAGGTGCTTCCCAAAATCAGTTCCAATGTGTTATATCTAGTGATTGGAGAGGGTCCGGAACATGAACGATTGAAAGAGATAGCTGAGAGTTCATCAGTACAAGAAAAAATACTTTTGGCGGGAATACAACCTGACGAAGTGTTGAAAAATGCTTACGCAGGATCTGATGTATTTATCATGCCAAATATTCCAATTGCGGGAGATATGGAAGGTTTTGGAATTGTGTTATTAGAAGCCAATTTAGCCGGAACACCTGCAGTGGCAACCGATCTTGAGGGAATAAAAGATGTTATTGAAAACGGCAAGAACGGGTTTAAGATTAAAGTACGAGACAGCAAAAGTTTTGCAGAAACAGTAGATAAAGTGCTTGAAACAGAATTACAAGAATTAAGTGCTTCTGCAAGGAACTATGTGCTTGAAAACTTCGCTTGGAATAAAGTAGCACAACAATATATTTCTTATCTTAAACATATAGTTGAAATTAAGGACACATCAACCTAGCAGATATCAATTTAATCAAAATTTGATGGAATCTTAATACTAGGTATATTTCAATGTTATAAAAGAATTTTTTTTAAGGATAACCCCGCATGGCAGACACGAAAACCGAAGTAGCCAAAAACGACATTTTTGCAAAAGCATTTAACTTCACAAAAGCAGATGAAGTTAAAGAAATGGGATTATACCCATATTTTAAGCCTTTGGAAGCTACAGACGGTACTATCGTTGAAATTGAAGGCCATAAAGTCATTATGGCAGGTTCTAACAACTATCTTGGTTTAACTAACGATAAAAGAACTATTGAAGCTGCCCAGGCAGCGCTTACCAAGTACGGCACAGGCTGTACAGGATCTCGCTATTTAAACGGAACACTGGATATTCATCTTGAGCTGGAAGAAAAGCTCGCAAAGTTTATGGGAAAGGATAATTGTGTCCTTTTCAGTACAGGATATCAAACCAATGAAGGCTCTATTCAAACAATTGCCGCAAGAAATGATATTATTTTCTCCGATAGAGATAATCACGCTTGCATTGTTGTAGGTACAATGTGCTCTAATGCTAAAACGATGCGTTATCGCCACAATGATATGGATCAGCTTAGAAAAATGTTAGAAAAAGCAGATCCGGATGCTGGTAAAATTATTATCAGCGATGGTGTTTTCTCCATGTCTGGTACGCTAGCTAAAGTTCCTGAGTTGGTAAAATTAGCAGAGGAATTTGGTGCAAGATTGTACTTAGATGATGCTCATGCAGTTGGTGTGATCGGAGATGGCGGTCGTGGATCAGCGTCTGTATTTGGACTTACTGATGAAGTAGATCTTATTAGCGGTACATTTTCAAAATCTTTTGCGTCTCTTGGTGGATTTATTGTGGGCGACCACGCTGTGATCGAATATATCCGCCATCACTCTCCGGCACATATTTTCAGTGCTTCAATGCCTCCTGCAAATGTTGCCACAGTGTTAAAAGCACTAGAAATATTGCAATCAGAGCCATGGAGAATTGAACGGTTAGAAGAGATCTCAATTTATATGCGTACCGAACTAAAGAATCTTGGCTTTAATGTTTGGTCGAGCGAATCTCCGATCGTTCCGGTTGTGATAGGAGAAATGATGGATTGCTTTAAATTCTGGAAAGACCTTTTTGAAGAAGGTGTGTATGCCAATGCAGTCGTTCCTCCGGCAGTACCCCAAGGTCAATCACTGTTAAGAACCAGCTACATGGCAAGTCATACAAACGAACATTTAGATAAAATTCTGGAAGCATTCCGCAAGGTTGGTTTAAAGCACGGAATTATAGATCAAAATGGCCATTCAGCTAAATAAATCTTATTGACGTATGAATACTAATGGGGTTACCATCGTAACTACAGACGATGAACGGAAGAAATTTATAGAATTCCCTTACCAACATTATGCCGACAATGATGTTTGGGTTCCACCTCTTAGAATGGATCAGAAAAAACTGATCAATACCAAAAAAAATCCCTATTTCGAAAATGCTGAAATAGCTCTGTTCATTGCTGAACACAATGGAGAAATTGCAGGGAGAATATCAGCAGTTGTGGACCATAGATTTAATAAACATCATGGTACAAAAACCGGACATTTTGGTTTTTTTGAATGCATTGATGACCAGGAAACTGCGAATTTACTTTTCAGAGTTGCGTGTGACTGGCTCAAAGAAAAGGGAATGAAGGATGTTATAGGCCCCGCAAGTCCCGGAATGATGGACACTATAGGGCTTTTGGTTGATAGTTTTGATAAACAGCCATATTTATTGATGCCATATAATAAACCTTATTACGAAAAACTGGTAAAAGGCGCCGGCTTTAAAGAAGAGATGGACTTACTCGCTTTTTATGTAAATAAAGAGGATATCGATCTTACCCGTTTTGAACGAGCACTAGAAATTGTGTACAAGAGAAATCCGGGTCTGAAAATTCGTGAGGTGAACATGAAGAAATTGAATGAAGAAGTAGAGATTGTACGAAATATTTATAATCAAGCTTGGAAAGATAATTGGGGATTTCTTCCACTTACTTACGAAGAATTGCAGCATACAGCTAAAGATTTTAAAATGATTCTTGATACTGATTTTGCACATATTGCAGAAATAGATGGGGAACCGGTCGCATTTTCAATAGCATTGCTGGATTATAATCAGCTCTTTAAAGAAATGGATGGGAAGCTTTTTCCATTCGGTATTTTTAAAATCTTATTTGGTAAAAAGAAAATCGACAGACTTCGTACCGCATTATTAGGTGTGATACCTGAATATCGCGGAAAAGGTATAGATGCCTTACTCACTCAAAAAGCAATTGAGAATGGCACCGAAAGAGGAATAACCCAATCCGAATTAAGTTGGGTACTGGGAACCAATACAGAAATGATAAGACTTGCCGAACGTATTGGAGGCACTTTAGATAAAACATACAAAATGTATAAAAAAGAGCTTTAATGAATTTTCTTAGCGTTGAAGTAGCTAAGGGTTAATGTTTGGCTCGTTTATACCGTGATTTTAATTGTTTTAGTAGCTCTTCATTATTGACTTGAAAAAGCTTAATCTTTTCTGTGGTAAGTAAATTGAGTTGATTAGTTCCCGGTTTTGCCACTTAGATTCACCCACAATGGCAATACGATCAAACTCACCTATAAACTCGGCATCAAGTTTCAAATCTTCCCAAAAAGCCGAAACATCTTCCCATCCTTTAAACCGTTCTAAAATCATTAATAAATGAGAATCTTGGCTACGCTCTGCAAAATCCTTGAGAGCCGGAGCTAATTTATCGAAGTCTTTTTTGCTTAAGGTCTTTGATGCTTTTACGGCAATAATGCTGTTCTCTTTATGAGTCTTGATATTAATCATAACTGCTCTTTTTGTTTATTCAACTTTCAACAAATAGTAGGACTAATTTTATTGAATAAATTGCAGATTAATGTAAATCTCATGCATTATTACGTTAAATCTGATCTATTGAAACTCTCTTATTTTCCTTCACTTCCTTGAAATGTGAGGGAGATAATCCGGTTTCTTTTTTAAACTGCCGGGAGAAATGTTGCTGACTGCTATATCCCAGTTCATAGGCAATTTGGGTCAGGTTCTGCTCTCCATATACAATGAGTTCTTTTGCCCGTTCAATCTTTTGAAGGATATAATATCGCTCAATAGATTTTCCCTCTACGTTGGAAAACAACCTGCTTAAATATTGATATTCTTTATTTAATTGAGAGGATAGATATTCTGACAATTTACCGTTCAATTCCTTATTGGTACGCACCAATTGAATGATAAGCTGTTTGATCTGTTCGACCAATTTACTACCCTGGTCGTTTATAATCTCAAAGCCATTGGTGTTGACGACTTTAATGAGCCTTTGATATTTAACATTAGTAATCGGATTAGCGAGTGTTAACTCTCCTAACTCCATTTTTTTGACCTTAAAATCAGCAGATAATAATTTCTCTTCCAATACCTCTGCACAATGGCTACACACCATGTTTTTTATGTGAAAATGCTGTTGTTTCATGTTGTATGGTTATATTTTATATGAATTCTAATATCTGTAGCATAATGGTCTATATTTAAGTTATAAATTTCTTTTTTTCATTTCTGCTTTCGCAATTGCCCGATCGATAGCTTCTGCCTTTGTGCATTTTTCATGGACGTAGAATTCTTCGGCATATTTTAAAACCAGCATCCTGATATCCTTATCCAGTGCGTTGAGACGGTGCTTATAGTCTTTGAATAAATGCTCTTCCATAGATTAAAAAAGTTTTAAGACAAAAAACGCCATGATCAATAAATAGGCGACATAAGCTGCATCAAATACGAATATTTGCCATTTGCTAAAGCCATGAAGCTGCTTGTTCTGATGGACAAAAACCGAATAAAGCAATGGCATCAATCCTACAAAAGCCAGGTTGACCCAATACAATTGAAAATCCTCCACTGGGGTAGTTACTAGGGCCAAAGGGAAAAATGCAACTGTCATGGTTATGGCATTGTCAGCTATCACGCTGGTGGTTCCTGCGGTAACCTCTCCACCTTTTACCACACTCCAGGTCTTAAATACTTCAGGGGCAGTGGTCATAATGCCGGTGATGAACAGTCCTCCGACAATCTCTGATATACCCAAAACCGAAACGATGTTCTCAGTGGCTTTCACAATGAAAAATGCCCCGGCTGCTATGGCAAATGCCCCGGCAATAGAAAGCCATATTTTCTTTAGTGTCCATTCTACTTTTTCTCCTTCTTGTCTTCCTTTAACGATAGCATGGATTAAAAAAGCACCATAAGCCCCGAGCATGATCCATCCGTCAATCGGTTGCAAGCCCCGCCAGGCTTTCGGTAAGGTTAACACAGCTACCAGTGCAATTATACCCAAATAGGGCAGTGACAAAACAGATACAGAACGCTTGTTTAAAGCCAACAGATTAGCATCCAAATGTTCCTGATGCTTGGGCTTGTTTTTGAATTGTTTGCGTGACGCAAAATAGGCTATCGTAACCATGAGGGGAATGGAAATAATATTGGAACCTAGTAAGTTTCCTGAGCCTATATTTGAAACACCCCGGGCAGCACTGGTAATGTTGATAGCTACTTCGGGGCTTGCTGTTACAATCGCAAGAAAAGCAGCTCCTGCCGAAGCGGTAAGCCCCCATTGTTTCCTCAGCATTCTGAGCGGTGTAAGCAATTGGTCTGCGCCCTAATGTGCAGCCCAGGCGGCTGCTACTAAAACTCCTACCCATAACCATGTACTCATTCTTCTGTTTTTATCGGTTCTACTTATTTAGCTAATTTCAAAATCCTTACAGCCCCGCGCATCACGAATGCGAAAACAATTGCCCCAATGGCCAAATCGGGCCATTTGCTGTTTAGGAAATAAACCAACACCCCCGCCAGGATGACTCCGCCATTCACTATAATGTCGTTAGAGGTAAATATGGCGCTGGCCTGCATGTGGGCCTCATCGCTTTTGGCTTTATTGATCAACCAGAGTGAAACCAGGTTGCCGATGAGGGCTAGTACTGATATGATGATCATCCATTGAAACAGGGGTGTTTCGCTTTCGCTGAAAAACCTGCGCAATACTTCTGAAAAGCCTAGTAGTGCCAGTCCCATCTGAAAATAGCCACTAAATTTAGCTACTTTTTTCTTTCTGTAAATAGTACCGCCAATCGCAAACAGACTTAGTGCATATACGATGGAATCGGCAAGCATATCGAGTGAGTCTGCTATCAAACCCATAGAGTTTGAAATCCATCCGGTGGTCATCTCTACTACAAAGAACCCGAAATTGATGCCCAGCACCCACCACAATATTTTTCGCTGTTTTGACTCATCAGCAGCCAATGGCAACTCAGCTTCATCTTCCGTAATTTCCAACTGGTCGTTGAGCTTGAGTTCACTGAGCGCTTGATGGATTTTTTCAACTTCTTCGGTGTGATATACCTCCAGTTTACGATTGGGGATATCAAAAGAAAGTTGCTTTACCTCATAAAAAGGTTCCAGCTTCATGCGGATCATCTGCTCCTCGGAGGGGCAGTCCATTTTGCTGATATGGAATGTGGTTTTTTTCATTTTTACTTTTTATAAGCCAACAATCGCAGCGCATTGAAGACTACAATCAAAGTTGCACCTTCGTGAATTAATACGGCGACCCCAATGCTGGCTAGTCCAAAAATAGTTGATGGGATCAGCAAAGCCACGATTCCTAAACTAACCCAGAGGTTTTGCTTGATAATGCCTTTGGCCTTTCTGCTTAAACCGATGGCAAAAGGCAGGGTTTCCAGCTTGTCGGCCATCAGGGCAATGTCGGCAGTCTCCAGGGCTACATCACTGCCTGCTGCTCCCATGGCAATACCTACCGTGCTGTTGGCCATGGCCGGGGCATCATTCACGCCATCACCTACCATGGCTACTTTAGATTCTTGTTCTTTCAATTTTTTTATGGCATCCACTTTTTCTTCTGGCAATAGACTGCCCCATGCGTCTGTCAGCCCAATTTCTTTGGCCACCGCATCGGCTACTTTTTGGTTATCTCCGGTAAGCATGATCATGCGCTTGATGCCAATCTTCTTGAGTTCTTCCAGGGTATTCTTGGCTTCCTTTCTGGGTGTGTCCATCAGGGCAATAATGCCAATGTAGTCGTCATTTTGTCTGATCAGCATAGTGGTATTGCCTTCTGATTCCAGTGACGTTACTTTTTCTTCTGTTTCCTTCTCCGGCTTTTTATCATCCAGGGATTCAAACAGGTCCAGATTGCCGATGTATATTTTGTCATCACCCAAGGTGGCTTTGATCCCTTTCCCAAGCACCGCTTCCAGATCTTTCGCCTCGGGTACGTCAACACCATCCAATCGCTCTTTCCCATCCCGCACTACTGCTTTAGCCAGAGGATGGTCGCTCAAGTTTTCTACGGCTATGGCTATTTTCAACAGTTCTTCCTCGCTTACATCACCCAAAGCAATGACTTCGGTGAGCTTGGGCTTACCTTCTGTAAGTGTTCCGGTTTTGTCAAAAGCCAGGGCGGTAAGTACGCCTAAATCTTCCAACGGACGGCCACCTTTAATAAGCACCCCGCTTTTAGCCGCTCTAGCAACTCCGCTCAGCACTGCACTCGGGGTGGCTATGGCCAAAGCGCAAGGGCTGGCTGCCACCAATACGGCCATTGCACGGTAGAAGCTTTCACTAAAACTCTCATCGATGACCAGAAAAGCGAAATTGAGCAACACGACCAGTACCAATACGGAAGGCACAAAGTATTTCTCAAATTTATCAGTAAAACGCTGTGTAGGTGATTTTTGGGTTTGAGCTTCGTTCACCAGTTCGACTAACCGGGAGAGGGTAGAGTCTTTGGCTTCTTTAATCACTTTGATTTCCAAGGTATTATTGCCGTTGATGGTACCTGAAAAAACGCGGTTATTATCTTTGATATCATCCTCTTGCGTCCAGTCCTTATCAGGATTATCAACTGGTTCTTTATCTACCGGCACACTTTCTCCGGTAATAGGAGCCTGGTTAACGCTACTTTGACCGTTCACCACCACGCCATCAGCAGAGATTTTACTGTTCGGCTTCACTACAATGATATCACCAATGCTCAATTTTTCTATACCGACTTCTTCTGTTTTGCCTTTTTTCTTAAGTAGTGCAGTTTTGGGAGCGAGTTCTGCTAAAGCAGCGATGGATTTACGGGCTTTATTCATGGCGTAGTGTTCCAGTGCATGCCCCATGCTGAACAGGAATAACAACAAGGCACCTTCTGCCCATTCGCCCAGAATAGCCGCTCCAATGGCTGCCACAAGCGTAAGAAAGTCAATTTCAAAACCCCCTTTGGCCACTGTTTGAATGGCTTCTTTGGCCGTGAAATAGCCGCCAAAGAAATATGCTGCGATGTAAAGGGAAAGGCTTACCCAGAAAGGAACGGCACCCAGGTAAGAAAGCCCAAATCCAGTGCCCAACAATATCCCACATATAATGGAGAAGATCATCTCTGTATTTTTGCCGAAGATCCCGCCATGCGAATGGCCATGATCTTCACCCTCCTCATGATCATGTTCCTTGTGCCTCTCTTTTTGATCTTCGCCTTTTTCAATTTCTTTTACTTTCTCAAGAAATCGTTCGGCACTTACCTGGGTACCCGGTATATCAAGCCCCTCTTTTCTCAACGCTTTCAGGATTTCCGCTTCATCAACTTTGGCTTTATCAAACTCAAGCCGCACCATGCCAGATGCCGATACGGAGGCCTCCAAAATACCCTCTATCCCTTGGAGGTTACGGGCAATATTTCGAGCATGGCGTGTATGCCGGATTCCATCCACTTCTATGAGTTTATGTCCAAATTTCTGCGTGATTTCCGCCCCGGTTTGCTTCGCCAACGACTGGATACGGTCTATGGAGATCATCTCCGGATCGTAATGGAAGCAGAGTTGGGAAACACCGTGATCTTTTTCGTCTGCTACATGTACTTTTTCCAGACCTTCTTTGTCCTTAAGCTGCTGTATGAGTTTTTGAACACACTTATCCTTCTCATCCGGCACCTCGGGCAAGAGCAATGGTATTTTTATTTGTAACTTTTTCATGTGTATTGTGGTTTGTTAGTTATAAAATTTTAAACTCAATAAAATGATAACCTACTTTTACTATACTAAACTAAATCGTTACACAACTCGCTGAGGCTCAATATTGGCAGTAAATGCTACGTAATTATATCTAAATTTCTCTGGAATCAAGTAGGAGTTTAAATATGTTTTTTGCTTTTTTTTCCTATTCATAATTAATTTTTCCGTGTTAGATTTTCATTGATATACTTAAGTGCTTCAGGTATGTCAAGCTCTCGTGTGCCATTACCTGTACGTATATAAAAATAAGAACGGTCATTATCTCGTAGATATACTGGTGAATCACTTTTTAAGATAAAGAGATGACAGATATCAACCCCATCCATTTGGAATAAAGATACATCTACCTTAGAGCAAAAATTAGTACCTAACTTAGTAGATACTAATTGCATAATATATTGTTCAAAGCTATCTCTATCTGGTTTCTTCAGAGTTGCATAATCTTCCTGTAAACCAAGAAGGTTTCCGTCATCATCAATACCAATAAAAAGATGTCCTCCCTCGGTATTCATAAACCCGGCAATTGTTTTTGCTACAGTGTACTCCAAAGCTTTATTTGTCTTAGATTGTCTTAAGTCCCACCTTAAGGTAGATTTAAATTCTACGTGTTGGTTTTCTCCAGTCTTAATCAATTTTTTTATCTCTTTAAGCTTTTCTTGAACACTGTTAGATTTGAATATTTTTTGTCTAAACATATATATAATTGACAGGGTTACACCAAACAAACCAAATAAAGCTTTAGTAATAGTCTGATCCAAATCCCAAGAACCAACAACCTGTTGATAAGAAGTAAGTAGAAGTTCCCACCAACTTTCGTAATCTCCTTGAATGTCAAATATTTGGAGCGTAATAGCCAAGGGTTGTATTATAAATACACCAATGACTATTCCACAAAGGATAAACAAAAGCAATTTTTTTTTATTCACTGTATTCTGTTTTAATATGGCTTAAGAATGTTTTTGATATGTTAATGAATGAAAGCTATTTTTCTAAAATTTTAACAGAGATTGGAACCATTTTATCTTCCATTTTTTTAAGCTCAACTTCAACTTTTGTACCTTCTTTTAACTCAGCAAAAGGAACTGTTTCTTCGTTTTTTGTAAGTGTAGTTTCAGCAATAAAATTTAAACGAACTAAAGAATCATCATTTAGTTTTAGATAGAATTCCCGTGCAGGTTCAACCGCATCAGTAACTTTGCCGGTATAAGTTCCCGAACTAACTAAAACAGTATTTTTTTCCTTCCCACAAAATTGCAAGATAGTTAAGCTTATTAAAATTAGAGCCAAGAAAGCTAAAGGTGTTCTTATTCTTTTTTTTATTTCTTTAGGTTCAAACATAGATATAAAATTTTAAGTGTTAGGATTAGACCAGATGCAAAGGCTCTCCGGTTTTTACCCGATATGCTTCTTTTATATCCGTTACATAAATAATCCCATCAGCAGGGTTCGTTGTTTTGGCATGTTTGCAGATAAGAGCTATCACAGTTCCTACCTCCTCATTGTGGCAAACAAGTTCTAATTTTACAATCGGGCTGTCTGTAAAGTGAAAGTCCAAAGATGGAGAAGCGTCAGGGTTTTTGTAGGCTCCCGTTCCTTCACCTTTAGATAATGTAACACTGTCGAAACCTTTCTCTTTTAAAGATCCAACCACTGTTTCTACTCTTTTTGGCTTAATAAATGCTTTTACTTCTTTCATATTTCTGGTATTTAGTTTGACCTAAACCGGTTTTTTCTGCCGGTTAAGGTTCTTTATTTCTATTCTTTAATTAATGGCCGTGAGAAGTCTGGCTTTTTTTCATTTCCGCGATCAGGGAGTAAGCGTTATTCCAGGCAACTTTTGTGTCTGGTGGCAAAGTTTCTAATAATTTTATTTCAACCCATCCGTCTTTCTCCAGGCCTGTTTTTATTTCAATTGGAGTGAATTCCCATTCTGTTTCTCCATTTTCCTGATGCTCTTCGGCACTAAACATATACGTTTTACCTTCGTCATCAATAATGGCTTCTTCCGGTAACGCGAATACTTCTTTGTCTGTGGTATAAATACTGCCATTGATATACATTCCGGGAATTAAAAACCCTTCTTTCTGATCAATTTCAGCATGTACATGAACCGCTTTCGGGTTTTGCTCGAACTGTTTTCCCACAGAATAAATCTCCCCCGTTAATCTTCCATCAGGGATAGATTGAACAGTAAAAGAAACTTTCTGTCCCTTTTTAACCTGATACACATCTTTTTCAAAAACCATAAAATCGGCATGTATATGTTCGTTGTTAACAACCATAAACAATTCTGTTTGAGGTTCGACATATTGGCCGATTTGAATATTAACGTTCTCGATATATCCGTCAATAGGACTTACAATGGGTACCGCCTCGTAAATATCCCCACTTTTGATTTTTTCAACGCTCAAGCTCAGTTGCTTTAGGTGTGCTTCATACCCTTTAACTTCGGCAACTGTAGATTTATGCTCTGCAACCGTTTTTTGTAGTGTCTGACCAGAACCAACTTCTCCTTCATACAGCCTTTGTTGCCGGGCAAGTTCTTTTTCCAAATACAACATTTGCTCGTATGTACGCACGTATTGTGTTTGGATATTGGTAAGATTAGGATGAGCGGCGTAAGCAAGCACTTGATTTTTGGAAACTTTATCCCCTTCAATAACCTCAATAGAAGTAATATTAGCGCCTAAAAATGCGGTTACGGTAGCTTTATGTTGTGGAGGAACTTCCAGCTGTCCGTTTGCCTTTATGATACCCGAAAGATTGCGGGTTGGAAGAGTATCTACATTTATTCCAAGGCTGTTAAATTTTAGTTGTGATAGGTGTGCTGCATTTGCTTCTTCATTTTCTTCACTCTGCACTAGTGATGTATTTTCGGTTTCTATGGCTTCGTTATCTTCAACTTTTGATGTGTTGCAAGCCGCAAAAAAAGAAAGAAGAAGGATTAGTACGATTATATTTATTCGTTGGATATTCATGATATTGGTTTTTAAAAAATTAATTACTGGTTAGGAGTATTCAGGTAGTATTCTAATTCATATCGACTATTCAGATAATTGCTGAAAGCATCCCATGAATCAACTTCTATTTGTATGGCATCTCTGATATTTTGAAGAAACATCACATAGTCAATAGCTCCTTCTTTATATGCGGTGAGTGCACCTTTTCGTTGTTCTTCAGCCAATGGCAAGGCCTCTTCTTTATAATATTCCCAGGAATTGAGCCACTTTAAATAGGTTTCCTGCATACTGTTGTACCGGCTGTTCAACTCCTTTTGAGCCTGATCGAGATTTTGACGGGCAATATTAGTTTGAATTTTAGAGGACTGAGTTTTTCCAAGGTTTCCCCAAAAAAGTAATGGAAAACGAATACCTAACTCATAATTATAGAAACCGGATTGATTTGCGATTTCCTGTAATCCATACCGCGCACTGAATTTCGGCAAAAACCGGCTTTGATCTTTCTTAACCACTGCTTCGGCCACCTCAACTTTTTGCTCCATCATAGTTAAATAAGGATGATTATTAAGAGTAGTTTTATCAAAATTAATTCGCACATCTAACTCTTCAACCGATACATTTTTTGCCGTATAAAGAGAATCGCCTTCAAACCATTTATTAAGTTTTCGAATTGCACTTAGATAGTCTCTGTATGCTTGTTCTTTCTGAATCTTAATTTTATTAGCCTGATTAAGTGTTGAAAGATATTCCAATCTGGAAGTGGATTCCGTTTCAAGGCGCAATTCTGCGGCTCGGGAAATATCAGTAAACTGAGCAAATAGCTCATCCAGTACATTATATTTTTGTTTAGTACTGAAAACATCGGCCCAGTTTTGCTTTACCATCAATGCTACCTGAACGTAAGTGAGTTCGGCACTTTGTTCTGCAAGGCGTTCATTTTCTTTTTGAAGTTTCACTCGTGAGGGAATTCCCAAAAGGTCAAACTCCTGAGAAACTCCAAATTTAGTTGTAATTCCATCCGCGCCGTTGCCCACTTCTTCCTTGCCGGTAAACACCTGAGTATCACCGATTTCCCAAGCGGTTTTCCGTAGTGCCTGTTGACTTTCTATTTCAAGTTGTGCTGCTTTTATAGCGGGATAGTTATCCATTGCTTTTCTCACAGCTTGTTCTAAAGAAAGCTCCTGAAGATTAGTTGTTTGCAACGGCTGTGCTTGTGCCACACCTGACATAAATAAACTTCCGGTCGCCATTAAAAGAACCACAGAAGCAGTAATTGACTTTTTCTTTAACTTTTTCAGGTTTCTTTTTTCAACAAAAGAATATAATACAGGCAGTATAATCAGTGTAAGCAAGGTTGCACTAATTAACCCACCAATTACAACCGTTGCTAAAGGTCGCTGAACCTCGGCACCGGCGGAGGCTGAAAAAGCCATCGGGGTGAACCCCATAATAGCTGCAATAGCCGTTAATAAAATGGGACGAAGTCTTTCTTTGGTTCCTATTAAAATCCGTTCTTTCAAATCAGTAACTCCTTCTTCTTTTAATGAATTAAATCGGCTTATGAGTACGAGCCCATTGAGTACGGCTACCCCAAAGAGTACAATGAATCCCACTCCTGCGGAAATACTAAAAGACATATCTCTGAGTGCCAGAAAGAATATTCCGCCAATTGCGGCTAATGGTATAGCCAGATAAATCATGACCGATTGAGAGAATGAATTCAGTGCAAAATAGAGCAGGATAAAAATTAGAAACAGGGCAATAGGTACAACAATTGATAATCTGCTTTTTGCTCGTTGCAGATTTTCAAATTCACCCCCATAGGTAATATAATATCCTACGGGAAGCTCTAATTCTGCATCCAGTTTTTGCTGTATATCATTAACAACAGATTCTACATCACGGCCGCGGGTGTTTATACCGACAGACGTTCGCCGGAATGTGTTATCACGGGAAATCTGCATGGGACCGGGTTGGTAACTGATATCTGCAATTTCTTCTATAGGCACTTGTGAACCGCTCGGCAGGTCAATATATAGTGAGCGTAAATCTTCGATACTTTTACGGTTCGCCTCATCAAATCGAACTACTAAATCAAATCTTCGCTCCCCTTCAAATACAACACCTGCTGTGCCGCCTGCAAAAGCAGTACTTACATAATCGTTTAGTTTGGTGATGTTAAGACCATATTGAGCTACTTTCTGTCGGTTATATCTTACCGTCATTTGTGGAAGCCCCGCTGTTTTTTCGGGATTTACATCTCCCACACCCGGTACGGTTTGGATTAGCGTGGACATTTCTTCTGCTTTCTGTGCAAGAATGTCAAGATCGTCGCCATACAGTTTAACGGCTACATCTTCTCTGACACCTGTAATTAACTCATTGAATCGCAGTTCCACCGGTTGGCTGAATACCAAATTAACTCCTACAAGTTCTTGGTTCAACTTATCTTTAATCTTCGCTATTAACTCATCTTTGGAAGATACGGTCGTCCATTTGGTTTTGTCTTTTTCTAAGATAATTGCCATATCTGCGATATCCATGGGCATAGGATCAGTAGGGATATCTGCGACACCAATTCGAGATACTACAGTTTTAATCTCAGGAAAATTGTTTAATAGAATATCCTGAGTTTTTGTAGAAATATCGATGGCTTCACTTAATCCGCTTCCGGGTCTGATTAATGCCTGCATGGCAATATCTCCTTCATCCAGTTGTGGAATAAATTCACCACCCATGCGGGAAAAGGTAAATAGTGATCCTAAAAACAGAATCACAGCGGCACTAATTACAATCAACTTTCTCTTTAATGCTAATTCTAAAAGAGGAGTGTAAACGCGTTGAAGCGCTCCAATGAGCTTATTGCTCAATTTTTCAAGAGCTTGTTCAAATCGTGCAAACCATCCATTTTTATTGGCAGAAGGCTTCATAGCCAATGCAGAAATCATGGGTACGTAAGTAAGGCAAAGAATAATAGCTCCTATTACTGCATAGCCAAAAGTAAAGGCCATTGGGCGGAACATTTTTCCTTCTACCCCTTCCAGAAAGAGAATAGGGGCAAATACAATGAGTATAATCAGCTGGCCAAAAAAAGCAGAATTCATCATAGTGCTGCTGGCTTTATAGGTAAGCTCATCCATTTGACTCTTGCCAAACTTACCTTTGCCGGATTTCACTCTTTTTTCTATCTCATGTACCGTGCCTTCCACAATGATGACAGCTCCGTCAACAATAATTCCGAAATCTATGGCTCCAAGGCTCATCAAGTTTGCCCAAACTCCGGTTGCTTTCATCATAATAAAAGCAAAAAGTAAGGATAGGGGGATAAGAGATGCAGTAACTAAACCTCCCCGTAAACTTCCAAGTAAGATCACTAAAACAAATACTACTATTAACGCCCCTTCAATTAAATTTTTGGAAACCGTACTTGTTGTTCGTGCAATAAGATTACTTCTATCCAAAAAGGGTTCAATTTTCAGCCCCTCCGGAAGAGAAGATTGCACACTTTCGATTCGTTCTTTTACATTTTGAATAACATCATTAGGATTTGCCCCTTTAAGCATAAGAACCATCCCGCCTACCGCTTCATGACCATCTTGTGTGAATGCTCCATATCGGGTTTGTGTGCCAAATTGTACTTTTTCGGCAACGTCATTGATCAGAATAGGAATTCCATCTTCGTTTTTTATTACAATATTACCGATATCATCTAAAGATCGAATCAGTCCCTCTCCGCGGATAAAATTCGCCATTTTATTTTTTTCGATGTAAGCCCCACCGGTATTTACATTGTTCATAGCAAGGGCATCATATACTTCAGAAATGGTAACTCCCATAGCGTTCAATTTGTTGGGATCAATCGCTACTTCGTACTGTTTGATACTTCCCCCAAACGAATTTACTTCAACAACTCCTTCAACCAAGGTCATTTGACGTTTAACAATCCAATCCTGAATAGTTCTTAATTCAGTAGGTGAATATTTGTCTTCAAATCCTGGTTGCGGAACAATGGCATATTGATAGATTTCTCCTAATCCGGTTGTAATAGGCCCCATATTCGGGGAACCGAATTTTTCGGGAATATCTTCTTTAACTTCATTGAGCTTTTCTTGCACTAATTGCCGGGGCAGGTACGTACCCATATCATCATCGAAAACGATGGTTACAACGGAAAGCCCAAATCTTGAAACAGATCGGATTTCGGTTACTCCCGGAAGATTTCCCATTGCCAGTTCTACAGGATAGGTCACAAATTGCTCAATATCTTCGGTAGCTAAATTCTGCGAAACAGTGATTACCTGTACCTGATTATTAGTTATGTCAGGTACAGATCCCAAATTAATGGTCATCATGGAGTATGTTCCAACTCCAATTAAGGTTAAAATGAATAAGCCGATGATGAACTTATTCTTTATTGAGAATGAAATAATTTTGTTGATCATAAATAAATAGGATGGTTTCCTCTAAAAGGAAATCAATTAGAAAATTCAGACTAACCAGAGTAATCCCAAAAAGTCTGTGTATAGGTGAAGACTAAAAACTCTCGAAAAGATGCATGAAATACAGATTCCTGTGAGTCACATACAATTAGAGCTTAGTAAATAAGGGGAGTGGCTAGTTCAGCAGAACTACCGTTCGCAGAGAAGCTAAATCTTGCTGTTCGATTATAGGTGGGATAAACTCAGCTAGTTGTTTACTTGCCGTATTAGGTAAGATAGAAACCGACTGATAAAGATCATTACTAATTTTTTGTACAGCTTTAGTTTGATCGAAACGATTTACCCTATTTTCCATAGTACAAGTTTCCGATAGCGAAAAATCGTTGTGGTTATCCGGTGTTTGATGAATATCGGCGGTAGTGTGTTCGTGGTTTATAGAGTTATGAAGATCAGCTTTGCTTTTATATGCTATTGAAAATGATGCATTCGACTCTATATTAATTTCTCCATCCGCTTCAGTGCAGTACACTAAAGATTCCATAAACCCATGTATGCTAAGGGTATGCAAACTCATCACCAGTAGCAAAAGTACAGAAGAGTATCGAATAAATGGTTGATTTTGTATTTTGAGCATTGAGGGCATAGAATCTATTTCTGAATCCAAAAGATAACGTTTTAAAAAGTAGTAATGCAAGCCATTAAAAAATTGGTTTACAAAACTTACAGAATGTATCGCAAAGAGCTTAACTGATCACAGAAGTATAATATTTATCAAAAGCTGTGTAATATTTCTCTTTTTATAATGATAAAAGTAAATCTTTTTGTATAATTGCGTTGTGAAAATTTCAACATCATATAAATACATCTCAACACTGCTAAGCTTAAGCATTATAATAAGCTTTACAGTTTCTATTTGCTCTATGAGCACCATGGAACAAGTGTGTGAGCAGATGATTATGAGTTCTGTCACTGAAATGGAGTACCCTGGCGATTATATGGATATCGTTCACGGTACTAATTTCCCTGCCAATTCAGAATGTGAGATGACCGTTGACTGTAATTATTCTTATAACTATATAATTCAGGGAACCATTACACCCTCTGTTTTTCTTAAAACGAAAACGGTTTCTGCTCTAACTTTTATATTTGAAACTCAGCAAGTAGTACAGAAAATTTCTCAGTCAAGTTTTCACCCCATTCTTAAAAATTCCTATTCACCACCTCCACTTTTTCTGGTGAATGAATCTTTCCTTATTTAGGGACAGCTATATTTTTTGTCATTTCTGCCAAAAGCATTCCTCCGGAATAATAGATTGTGTTTTGTAGTCTATGAGAAATCTTATAATACCCTATGAGGCCTTTATCAAAGTAATCATCGCCTTCATATATTTTTAGATATCTCCCTCTTTTTAGAATGACAAACTTAGGATTTAAATGTGAAAAAGAACTCAACACATTTATTAAATCCATGATTAGCCACAAATAAAACTTAAAGCAAACTGTATCAAACCCAGAAATATAAAAAAATGACCAACCATAGTTTCAGAGGACTGATATTGAGCCTTTTTATAATATTATTGTCGTCCTCATTCATTACAGCACAAACACCCGATTCTGTATTAGTTTTGGATACAGTAATCCAAAAAGTACTCACTCAAAACCCGGAGCTTCAATCATCCTATGAGGGCTGGAGAGCCAGTAAAACACGCATTTCACAAGAAGAGGCTCTGCCTGATCCTACTCTGGGACTCAATATGATGAATCTTCCGGTCAACAGTTTTTCGTTCAGCCAGGAACCGATGACTGGAAAGCAGATAACTTTTATGCAGCCTTTTCCATTTCCCGGAAAGCTTGGTTTAAAAGGTAAAATTGCTGAGAGTGAATCAGAAGTAGCATTGCAGCAATATCAGGAGTTGCAGAATCAGTTGGTTAAAAAAACCAAGCAGGCTTATTACGATCTTTTTTATATAGACCGCGCCATTGCAACGGTGAAAAGCAACCAAGAGCTGCTCAAAGAATTCGTTAAAATTGCTGAAACCCGTTACAGTGTCGGCAGTGGTTTGCAGTCGGATGTATTAAGAGCTCAGGTAGCTCTGTCAAAAATGATTGACAGGGAACTTAAACTGCGCCAACAGCGAGAGTCAGTACAAGCAAACCTCAACGCTCTTATGAATGAGCCGGCTGACAGGCCTCTCGCAAAACCATTTGTACAAGTAGTAACCAACCAGACCCTAAACCTGAACTCGTTGGTTCAAATGGCTGACAGCACAAGCCCTTTATTAACTGCCTGGAAAACAATGATAGAGCGTAGCAGCCAACAGGTAGAGCTTGCACGCAAAAGTCGTTATCCGGATTTCTCGGTGGGAGTGGCCTACACACAGCGCAATGAACTTGAAAGTGGCATGAAAGGATATGACTTCTTTTCGGCCATGTTCAACATTAAAGTTCCACTTTATCAGAATAAGAAGCAGGATAAAAAGATACAACAGAGCCAGATTAACCAATCCTCTGTAGAATACCGTTATCAAAATATAGAACGATCCCTGGAACAGCGTCTCCAGCAATCCCTTACCGATGTAGAAAAAAATAAACGGCTTCTTGAACTATACGAAACCGGCATCATTCCACAGGCTGAAGAATCCCTTGAATCATCACTGGCAGGTTATCAAAACGGTAACGTGGATTTTCTTTCTTTACTCGACAGCGAACTTACACTATTTCAGTTCCGCCTCGATTATAACCGCTTTCTTGCTGATTACTACAAAACCATAGCTGAACTCGAAGCCCTTACCGGAACAGAGCTATAACCTTTTTACATAAACTGAAATGAAGAGTACCATTATGAATACCAAAAACTTATTCCTCACCCTCGGCCTTTTAGCTGCATTTACATTCGGCGGATACTGGTTAGGATCTAAATCAACATCTTCTGAAACATCCATAAGCCAGAACGAAGCTAATATGCAACAAATGGAAATGGATGGAGAACCAGGTTCTAAAACAACAACCGGGAATCGGAAAGACCGTGAAATATTGTATTGGCAATCACCAATGAATCCCAGTGAAATCTATGACAAGCCTGGAAAATCCAATATGGGTATGGATCTTGTCCCGGTGTATGCAGATGAAGCTAACAGTTCAGATGGCTTAGTGAAAATTAATCCCATTGTAGAACAGAACATGAATGTTCGCACGGCTTTTGTTATACAAAAAGATTTATCGACCACAGTAAACGCAGTGGGTAAAGTTGATTATGATGAGCAAAAACTTCATAACGTAAATTTGAAAATATCCGGCTGGGTCGAACAGTTATTTGTGGATTACACGGGTAAAATGGTAGAAAAAGGACAGCCTTTATTTAGTATTTATTCTCCGGAACTTGTTACTACACAGAGAGAATACCTGTTGGCGCTCAATACCCAGAAAAAAGTAGGATCCAGTACTTTCCAAACTATTCGTGATGGTGGCAATAGCCTGCTGGAAGCAACACGTAAACGCCTGGAATATTGGGATATTCCAGAGTCAGAGATAAAAACGTTGGAAGAAACAGGGGAAGTTATTAAAGCGATTACATTAAAAGCACCCGCAACAGGCGTTGTGCTGCACAAAAATGTTATTGAGGGTGAATTTATAAAGGCCGGAACCCCTGCCTATAAAATAGTTGACCTTTCTACCGTTTGGGTGCAAGCCAGTGTGTATGATTATGAAGTGCCGTGGATTCGTGAGGGACAGCAAGCGCAAATGGAACTTTCCTACCAGCCGGGTAAAATATATAAAGGTACTGTTGCTTACATCTACCCCAGCCTGGATCAAAAATCAAGAACGGTACAGGTTCGTCTGGAATTCCCCAATCCTGATTTAGGATTGAAACCGGGAATGTTTGCCAATGTTCGCATTAAAACCCTTCCCAAACAAAATGTAACGGTGATTCCGAATGAAGCCATCATCCGTACAGGGGAAAGAAACATTGTATTTGTAGCAAAAGGTGAAGGAATGTTTGAACCCCGGGAAGTAATACTGGGCATGGAAGGCGGAAATCGCAATAATGAAATTCAAATTCTTTCCGGCGTGAACCCCGGTGAAAAGGTAGTGACATCTGCTCAGTTCTTGTTTGACAGTGAAAGTCGCCTTCAGGAAGCTATCCAGAAAATGCTTCAGCAAAAAGACCATGTTGGTGAGGATAAAGAAATTATGAACCATGACGGTATGGATATGCCGGAAGTGAACATGGAGAGCACGAGCTCACAAGACATGGAAATGTCTGAACAGATGAATCAGGAAAGCAGCTCTTCTGCTGATACTACTGATCATTCAAAAATGAATATGTGAAACCCGGCTTGCTGAATATTCAGCAAGTAAAAACTCATTAACTGATTTTGGAGACTTAAAGAAATGCTACAGAAAATTATAGAACTATCTATTAACAACCGGATGATGGTCATCATTGCCAGCATCTTACTGGTGGTAGGAGGAGGATATGTAATGTACGATACTCCGGTAGATGCCATCCCCGACCTGAGCGATGTGCAGGTCATTGTATTCACTAAATACCCTGGTCAGGCACCCCAAGTTGTGGAAGACCAAGTAACCTACCCACTAACCACAACCATGATGTCGGTTCCCAAGTCCAAAGTAGTCCGTGGGTACTCCTTCTTTGGCCTCTCCTTCATTTATATAATATTTGAAGACAATACCGATATGTACTGGGCTCGGAGCCGTGTACTCGAATACCTAAACACGGCCGGCAGTAACCTTCCCGAAGGTGTAACTCCAACGCTTGGGCCCGATGCCACCGGGGTAGGCTGGGTGTATGAATACGTGCTGGACGGAGGAGACAAGTACGATCTCCAGCAATTACGCTCCATTCAGGACTGGTTTCTCAAATATGAACTCCTGAGTGTGGATGGTGTAGCCGAAGTAGCCAGTGTAGGCGGTTACGTAAAACAATACCAAGTAGATGTAGATCCGGATAAGTTGTTAGCCTATAATATTCCTCTTTCTAAAGTAAAGATGGCGATTAAACGCAGTAATAATGACGTAGGTGGCCGATTAGTAGAGATGAGTGAAACTGAGTTTATGGTTCGCGGAAAAGGCTATATACAATCGGTTGCTGATATTGAGAATGTTCCTGTTAGCACCAATGAGAACGGTACCCCTATTTTAATTAAGAACATCGCAAATGTACACCTTGGCCCTGATCTTCGCCGGGGCGTTGCTGATTGGAACGGAGAAGGGGAGACAGTTGGAGGCGTAATAGTTATGCGCTTTGGTGAAAATGCACTGGAAACCATCAAAAACGTTAAAAATAAATTAAAAGAACTGGAAAGTGGACTGCCTGAAGGCGTAACGATTAAAACAGCTTACGATCGTTCCGGCCTTATTACCAGAGCAATTGAGTTTCTGGAAGAAAAGCTGCTGGAAGAGAGTCTGGTCGTGGCTTTGATTACATTGATTTTCTTATTGCACTTTCGCAGTGCCTTAGTAGCTATCATAAGTTTACCCGTTGGTATTTTAGCCGCTTTTCTGGTGATGTATTTTCAAGGCATAAATGCCAATATCATGTCGTTGAGTGGTATTGCTATCGCCATCGGCGCCATGGTTGATGCCGCCATTGTGATGGTAGAAAATGCCCACAAGCACTTAGAAAGAGATAAGGGTAAGAAAAGTCATTGGCAGATCATTGGCGATGCTTCCAAGGAAGTAGGCCCGGCGTTATTCTTTTCTCTATTGATCATCACTGTTTCCTTCATCCCCATCTTTGCCCTTCAGGGACAGGAAGGCCGTCTGTTCAAGCCCCTTGCTTTTACCAAAACCTATGCCATGGCTGCTGCAGCATTGCTTTCGTTAACACTTGTCCCTGTATTAATGGGATACCTTGTGCGAGGTAAAATAATACCCGAACATAAGAACCCTGTTAACCGGTTTTTAATCTGGATTTACCGACCGGTTATCAATTTAGCACTACGGTTTAAATGGACGACCGTAGTGGCCGCTGCCGTAATACTTGTTGTTTCTATCATTCCCCTGCAACGACTTGGTTCAGAATTTATGCCGACAATCAATGAAGGAGATTTGCTGTATATGCCAACTACCGATCCTGGTATCAGTATAACTAAGGCAAAAGAAATTCTTCAACAAACAGATAAAATTATCGCCAGCTTTCCCGAAGTAGCAACGGTTTTCGGAAAATCAGGACGGGCCCAAACATCAACTGATGCTGCTCCGCTTTCTATGTTTGAAACCATCATTCAGCTTAAACCTGAGGAAGAATGGAGGGATGGAATGACCATGGAAAAACTAAAGCAGGAACTAAATGCAGCCATACAAATCCCGGGCCTTACCAATGCCTGGACCATGCCGATCAAAACGAGGATCGACATGCTTTCCACGGGTATCAAAACTCCTATTGGTATTAAAGTAACCGGCCCCGATTTGCAAACCCTTTCTGAGTTGAGTCAGGATATTGCCTCTGTTACAAGGGGAGTTCCTGGAACTCTCAGTGTGTTTGCAGATAAAACTACAGGGGGAAATTACCTTGATTTTGACATAAACAGACAGGAGGCAGCCCGTTATGGGTTGACAGTGAGCGACGTTCAGGATGTTATCCAATCTGCTATAGGCGGAATGAATGTTACACAAACCGTAGAAGGTCTTGAGCGATATCCCGTAAACGTACGTTACGCCCGGGAAAAGAGGGAAAATATTTCAGACCTTGAACGGGTGCTGATTCCTACACCAACCGGGGTCCAGATTCCTCTTTCCTATGTAGCTGACCTTAGAATCAATAAAGGAGCGCCGGTTATCAAAACCGAAAATGCGCGATATTCGAGCTGGATTTACGTAGATCTTACTACTTCAGATCTTGGTACTTATGTAAAAGAAGCCCAAAAAACTGTAGCCGAAGAAATTGATCTGCCTGCAGGGTATAGCCTTACTTGGAGCGGCCAATATGAATACATGGAACGTGCAAAGAAACGACTGCAAATTGTAGTACCCATCACCTTACTGATTATCTTCCTGCTGCTTTATTTCAACTTTAAGAACTTACAAGAAAGTTTAATTGTGATTCTAACCTTGCCCTTTTCACTGGTAGGTTCCTTCTGGCTTCTTTATTTGCTGGGATATAACCTAAGTGTTGCTGTAGGAGTAGGGGCTATCGCTCTTGCCGGAGTTGCGGCAGAAATTGGAGTGATTATGCTTACTTATCTTGATAATGCCTACAAAGACCGTAAATATCACGATAATATGAATTCGATGGACGATTTGAAGCAAGCTATACTGGAAGGATCTGCACAACGAATCAGACCAATTTTTATGACGGTTTGTGCAATTATAGCCGGCTTACTTCCAATCATGTGGGGTACGGGTACAGGCGCCATCGTTATGAAGCGAATTGCGGCCCCTATGGTGGGCGGTATGGTTTCAGCTACACTACTAAGTTTAATTGTACTTCCGGTCATCTATTATCTCTGGAAAAGCCGGGAAGTAAAACAGTATATTGCTAATAATAAAAATGAAACAAATAATTAAATAAATTCAGGCTTCGGATGTCGGAGCCTGGAAATTTTCTTAACCCAATAAATGGAGATATTATGAATGAAGTCAAAGCTTTTATTCGAAAACAAAAGGCAGGAGAAGTTGTTAATGGCTTGGAGGCCCAGGGGTTTTGTTGCATGACTCTTATTGATGTTATGGGACTTGGACGGATGTCTGATCCTGAAAAATCCCAACTATCAATCAGTATTTCAGAACGCTTTTCAGATATTGTAAAACTGGTTATAGTATGTGAAGAAGCCGATACAGATAAGGTTGTTGAAATTATTCGTGCTAGTGCACGGAGCGGGCGGGCAGGAGATGGTATCATTTATGTTAGCCCCGTAACAAAATCTGTTCACATTCGCACGGGTACTTCCGCATCAAATTTTTTGCAAACAAAGCCAAAAACGAGAGATTCAGAATAGTCCGTCTTCATTAATTCTTCATTTTTATACATTAAAATGATGACAAAACGTAGACACACACTTAATCTATAAACTGATTGAATTTATGGAACACGAACATTACCACGAGCACAACCAAAAAAGTGATCACGAAAGCCATAGTAAAAAGCATGAAGATCACAGTAATTATCATGCGCATAAGGCTCAGAATTTCTTAAAGCGTTTTTGCACTTTTATAGCTTTAAGCGTTACTATTAGTGCACTTTCACCTCTGTTTAAGGAATTTTTTGGATGGAGAGATAGTTTATCCTTCAGCGGTGATGGTTATGTTTCAGCATTTCTTTCCAGTGTTGTAATATCCTTTTTTGGAATCATTCTGAATCCGGCAGTGGAGTGTAGGTTTGCTGTCTATAAATACCGTAGTAATTCCTATAAATTAACGTTTACTAAAATTTACCAATGAAATTTCTAAATCAAAATAAGAGACTTATGAAAAAAGAAGAGAAGACCACCACCAAAATTAGCAGAAGAACATTCTTCCGTTATACAGCAACTATTGGCGCTGTAGCGGGTATGTCTACTATTCTGCCTGCATACGCTTTTTCAAATTTTAAAGAAAGAGATGTACTGGAACCAACCGGAGCAGAAAATATTCTGGATTTGACCATAAGCGAGATTCCAATAAATATTGATGGAAAAAAATCTAAAGCCATCGGAATAAACGGGAAAGTTCCGGGACCACTTATTCGTTTAAAAGAAGGCGAAGATGTTCTGCTTAGAGTTAAGAATGAGCTGGATGAGGATACTTCCATTCACTGGCATGGAATTATTTTACCGTTTCAAATGGATGGTGTACCGGGCGTTAGTTTTGATGGTATTAAACCCGGAGAAACTTTTGAGTATAAATTCCCGGTAATTCAAAACGGAACATACTGGTATCATAGCCATTCAAAATTACAGGAACAGCTGGGACATTTTGGACCTATGATCATTGAGCCAAAGGATAACGATCCGGTAGAGTTTGATCGGGAGTATCCGGTTATATTATCAGACTGGACATTTGAGAGTCCTTATGATGTGATAAAAAAATTGAAAAAAATGGACGGCTACTATAATTTTCAAAAGCGAACTTTTGGTGAGTTTTTCAAAGATGTTTCGGAAGATGGTTTTAGTAACGCATTTAAGAACTACCTAGCTTTTGGACGAATGCGTATGAGTGCAACTGATCTTGCAGATGTTACAGGAGCCACCTACACCTATTTAATGAATGGCCGTGGGCCGGAATCGAACTGGAATGCTTTATTTAAAAAAGGAGAGAAAGTTCGACTGCGATTTATCAATGCTGCTGCAGGGTCTACATTTGATGTCCGTATTCCGGGACTAAAAATGACGGTAGTTCAGGCAGATGGGCAGAATATTGAGCCAGTATCTATTGAAGAGTTCAGAATTGGCATCGCAGAAACGTATGATGTAATAGTTGAACCAAAAGAAGAAAAAGCATTTACCATTTTTGCAGAATCAATAGATAGAAGTGGGTTTGCACGCGGTACATTAGCTCCCGGTGAAGGAATGGCTGCAGCTGTTCCTGTTCTTCGTCCAAGACCAAGTCGTTCCATGAAAGATATGGGCATGAAGATGGACATGGGCGATATGAAGATGGACGGCATGAAGATGGATGGCATGGAAAAGAAAGACAACGCCATGGAAGGAATGGATCATGGAAACATGGAAGGAATGGATCATGGAAACATGGACCATAACATGATGGGTATGTCAGGAATGAGTTCTGAACCGGTAAAACACGGTCCTGATCGACATGGACTTGGTGCGGCAGCCATAGCCGATTATCAGTTCGACAGGATGGATGAACCCGGCATTGGTTTGGGAAATGACGGCAGGAAAGTTCTGGTTTATCGAGATCTTAAAAGTCTGGAACCAAATGTTGACAAAAGAAAACCCGAAAGAGAAGTTGAGCTTCATCTCACGGGAAATATGGAACGGTACATGTGGTCATTTGATGGCAAGGAATTCAATGAAGTAGATGGACCTGTCGAGTTTGGGCATAAAGAACGTATTCGATTAACGCTTGTTAACGACACTATGATGGAGCACCCGATCCACCTGCATGGGATGTGGATGGAAATGGAAAACGGAAACGAGCTCTATAATCCCCGTAAACATACACTGCTTCTGCAACCTGCCCAGCGCATATCAGCTCTTGTTACTCCAAATGACAAAGGAAGATGGGCTTTTCATTGCCATATTTTATATCACATGGAAATGGGAATGTTTCGTGTTGTACAGGTTAGCGATAAAAATGGAGGGATCTACTAATGAAACCACTAAATAACACAATAAAGCAAACCCAAAAAAATTTCAGAGATAATAATATGTTAAAGCAAAATATTAGAAAAATAGTAATGATTCTGTTGCCCATACTGGTTTTAACCGGTATCTCGGTAAAGGCTCAAATAGCTCCGGAATTTAGTAATAAGATTCTTCCCGACAATGAAACCTATTTCTTTTTTATAGCAGACAGGCTTGAATATTATTCTATAGAAGGCCTCAACCCCATCATAGGTGATGTTCAGGGTTATATCGGAAAGGATTACAATAAATTCTGGTTTAAAGCAGAAGGGGAAGCACTTACTGCAGAAAAAGAAGGAGAAATGGAACTTCAAGGACTCTACAGCCGCCCGGTAGCTACCTACTTCGATGTTCAAGTAGGGCTTAGATATGATGTAGCCTACAATAGTGTTAGCAGCAATTCAAGAGGTTTTGCGGTTCTGGGTATGCAAGGTTTGGCTCCCTACCTGTTTGAAGTAGATGGAAGTATCCAACTAAGTGAAGATGGGGATCTGTCCGGTAGTTTTGAGGGAGAGTTAGATCTGTTAGTTACTCAACGGCTTATCATTCAACCCCGACTTACCACAAGTGTTGCTGTGCAAAAAGTAGAAGAGTTTGGCGTGGGTTCCGGGCTCAACAATATACAGCTTGGCTTAAGACTGAGATATGAGATTAAGCGAGAGTTCGCTCCCTATGTGGGAATTTCCTGGAATAGAAAATTAAGTGAAACAGCTGATCTGGCAAAACTTGAAGGAGCAGATATAAGCGTATTTGGAGTTGTTGCCGGTGTAAGGCTTTGGTATTGAAAAACAACTAACTAATAAAAGAAACATGAGAGTGTTTATACACCTCTACGCAGAGTTAACAAAAACAGATCTAGTTTTTTTCTGGTAATCGGGTTGGGTCTTTATTTTTGGGGTATTTCGTTTCCGAAATACCCCAAAATTCAATACCGAACGTAATATTTTTACCTGTAAGTGAAGCAATAGTAAATATTAACAACAAAAACTAAAGCTCAAAAAAATAGACAGAATCATGTTGTCTATAACGTAAGTTCCCAAAAAGTGATGCCCTTGGCAGATTTTAATATAGAGTAAAATAGTGTTTAAAAGTCATTCCTGCGAAGCCTGCCGGCAGGCGTTTCGCTGGTGCGGTTTATATACTCTTTCCATCCAAGCGGGTTGCTTGAACTGGGCTTGAGTTCGATAATGGCTTGTAATCCAAACTTCGCTTATCAGGCATTGCACACAGAAGACAACATTGGAACCATGCTTCCCTGCAATGTAATTGTGGAAGAGCATGAAGATGGAAAAGTTGAAGTTTCCACTGTAAACCCAATGGCTTCTATGCAAGCAGTAGAGAATAAAAAATTAGGTTCTATTGCAGAAGAGGTTCAGTCCGGTTTAACTCAGGTAATTACTAACATATAATAGAGCAGAATGAATAGAAAAAAATTTATGCGAAATATAGGCTTAGGAGCAGGAGTCTTTGCTTTTTCTCCGATCCTATCAGCTTGTTCCGGTGAAAAATTTATTACTAAAGGAGACTTCAAGGTTTCCTTGCCTATTCCAGACGAAATTAATGCGGCCTCGTTTTCATTATCCGCTACTAAAGCAACTACAGATATTTCAAAAGATATTCGTTTGTCAGGCTTTAAAATTAACAAAAGCTTCCCAAGCCCAACCATTCGAAAGTCTAAAGGTGATTCAGTAGAGATTTCCTTTAAAAATGGAATGGGACAAGAAAGTATTATTCATTGGCATGGATTTATTATTCCACCCGATATGGACGGACATCCTCGAGATGTAGTTCCTTCAGGTCAAAACTATGAGTACAAATATACGCTGAACCAGCGCGCAGGAACCTACTGGTATCATCCTCACCCGGATAAACTTACCGGAGAACAGGTTTACAAAGGAATGGCAGGGTTTTATATTATTGAAGATGAAGAAGAAAAAGCTCTTAACTTGCCTTCAGGAAAATTTGAAATACCGTTATTGATTCAAGACAGAAGGGTGAACGGTTCCGGCGAAATTGTATATAATCCTTCCCGACCGGAAAAAATGATGACGGGTATTCTCGGAGATCAGATATTAATAAATGGAGCACCTACTCCCTATCATGAAGTTGAATCATCGGTGTACAGGTTAAGACTATTAAATGGCTCAAATGCCAGAATATATAACCTAGCGTTTAACGACAATACGCCATACACTGTTATTGGCGCAGACGGTGGCCTACTTCCATCAGCCGTAGAAACAAAAGAATTGCTACTTGCACCGGGAGAACGAGTTGATATCTTGGTTGACTTTTCAAAGTTTGCGAATAAAAATGCAAAACTTATTAGTAAGACTTTTGAGATACCATCTTCTGGTGGAATGATGGGTAATATGATGGGATCAGGAGGTTCGGAGCAGGGAACGGGTTTTTCGCTCATGGAATTTAGAATTGATAAATCCACTATCGGCGCTCCGTTTTCAATTCCTGAAAAACTTTCAGAGTCGAATTTCCCCACTCGGTCAGAAGCTTCAAAAACTCGTCAAATACACCTTTCAATGCAAATGATGCAAGGTCATACTATTAATGGAAAACGGTTTAGTATGAACCGAGTGGATGAGCAGGTAAGACAAGGAGATACTGAGATTTGGGAGTTTGTTAATGAAACGAACCAACCTCATCCAATGCATGTGCACGCTGTACAATTCAAGGTGCTTGAACGCTCGGGCAACAGAGGGCTAAAACCCACTGAAAAAGGGTGGAAAGATACCGTTTTGGTAATGCCTGATGAGAGAGTTCAGGTAATTATGAAATTTACCTCTGAGAAAGGATTATATGTTTTTCATTGCCACAACTTGGAGCATGAAGACAATGGAATGATGGCAAATTTTGAAGTTGTTTAATTGTAGAAATTTAAGGAGGGGTTATATAGACGATAAGAGA
>TARA_R110002110_G_scaffold107320_3_pt1 | contig 50379 bp, 44 predicted proteins | sample TARA_R110002110 | Tara Oceans TARA_R110002110 (sample SAMEA4397330) | marine metagenome | biome: Polar Biome; feature: [SRF] surface water layer (ENVO:00010504); material: water (ENVO:00002006), including particulate matter (ENVO:01000060) such as... | depth 5 m | reverse complement strand
TATCGGAGTCCCCGTCTCCCGGAGCGACGCAGCGGCCGCCAGGCCGCTCCGCGAACGAAGCGATCCAAGGGGCACTCCCGGAGCTACGCAGGGCCGGGACGCGCAGGCCGCCAGGCCGCCGGTGGAACGGAGCGATCAGAAGTCACCCGTGCCGCAGCAGCAGATCCCCGAGCCTGTCGACTTCAGCGATATCCGCCGTCGCCGGTACCAGGAAGACCTCCTCGCAGCCCGCTGCCTCGGCATTGTCCAGGGCCTCGAGAATGGCATCCCCGGAGCTGCGGTGCACCGACTCCGCCATCATTTTGGCGATCTCCGGCCCGGCGATGGCGAGGTAGTCGTAGACATAGTCGTACAACCGCTGCGGGCCGTTGTCGGCCAAAGTGCACCAGAAGCCGCCGAGACGGTAGGGCTTGTGTTCCCGGCCCGCGGCGGCCCAGGCCTCGTCGGCGAGGCGGAAGGCGTTGGCCAGTTCGGCCCGTTCGCCGTTGCCGGACCAGGCGTAGAGACCGTCGGCCCACTGGGCGCAGCGGGCAATACTCTTCGGACCGAGCGCACCGGCCAGCAATTGCGGGCCACCGTCGCGGGTGGGGAGGGGGCCGATGGCGCCGGCGCCGGGAATCACTTCCTGCTGGTTCCAGACCTGCCTGAGAGTGGCTACCTGCTGGTCCATGCGGCCGTAGCGGCCCTTGAAGGGCGCTTCGACCGCGGCATAGTCGGCCTCGCGGCCGCCATAGCCGACGCAGACGTGCTGTACGCGGCCACCGGAGAGGATGTCCAGGCTGGCCACCTCCTTGGCCACCTGCACCGCGCTGTGCATGGGCAGCACATACAGGGTCGGGGTGATCTGCACCCGCCTGGTACAGGCGGCCGCCGCTGCCAGCAGTACACGCATGTCGAATGTGGGACCGTGGACGCGCTCGCCGCAGGAGACGCTGTGGAAGGGGCCGGCGTCGACGCGCTGGAACCATTGCAGATAGTCTTCGCGGGTCAGTCCGGCTTTCATGTAGGGCAGGCAGATTCCGGTTTTCATCGTTGGGGTCCTCCAGTCGAGTGGGCGATTATGGCGCAGACTGTGGGCGCCAGCGCGCCCGGGCGTACACCTATCTGTACCAGCGACGGGCCTGTCGCGCGGCGGCTGGGCAGATTGGACCTCGCGACGACATTGTCGTGGCCGAGTCGCGACGCTCTGCGCTATAACCTCCGCTGCCGGCAGGGTTCGCCGTGCGAACATTGGAGAGTCAAGCAGTGACGATAAAAATCGACGGGCCGTTCTATGCCCAGTTGGGAGGTGCGGCCGCCGAAGCCCGGCGTCTGGCCGCGATCGGTTATGACGGGGTCTATACCCTGGAAGGCAGCTGGGACCCGTTCCTGCCGTTGGTGTTGGCGGCGGAGCACGCGCCGGGGCTGGATATCGCCACCGGCATTGCGGTCGCCTTTCCGCGCAATCCACTGCACCTCGCCTACCAGGCCTGGGATCTGCAGCGCTTCAGCGAGGGCCGCTTTCTGCTCGGTATCGGTTCCCAGATCAAGGCGCATATAGAGAAACGCTTCGGCATCGACTTTGACCCGCCGGCGACACGCATGCGCGACTATATCCTTGCCCTGAAGGCGATTTTTGACTGTTGGCAGAACGGCACACGGCTTTCCTATGAGGGCAAATTCTATCGTCATACCCTGATGACGCCGATGTTCAACCCCGGCCCCAACCCGTTTGGGGTGCCGCCGATCATGCTCGGCGCCCTCGGCCCGCGGATGACGGAAATCGCCGGCGAGGTGGCCGATGGCCTGATCGTCCACCCGTTCAACAACGAGCGTTTCCTGCGCGAGCAGGCGCTGCCGGCGGTGGAGCGGGGGCTGGCACAGGCCGGGAGGTCGCGCGCGGATTTCACCCTGCAGGTCAACGCCATTGTCATCACCGGAGAGGATACCGCGGGGCGCGAGGCCGCCGCCGCTGCCGTGCGCGGGCTGCTGGGGTTCTATGCCTCGACGCCTGCCTACCTGCCACCCATGGCGGCGATTGGCTACGCCGACCTGCAGCCGGAATTGAACACGCTCTCCAAGCAGGGGCAATGGGACGAGCTCGGCAAGCGCATCGATGATGAGTTTGTTGCCGCTTTCGCCGTCAGTGGCCATCCCGGTGATATCGCCGCGGCCCTGCTGGCGCGCTACGGTGACTGCGCAGACCGGCTGGCGATCTATGCTCCCTACGCGGCACCCGACGCCATGTGGCGGGAAATCCTGCAGGACCTGCGCCGGCTGCAGGCAACGGCCTGAGCGCTTTCGCCATTAAGTTTGGCCGCGGGCCCGCCTGCACCTTCAGGCCGCTGCGGTTATCATCTGTCCAGCAAACGCCCGGAGCCTGAGATGAAGATACAATTTACCCCTGCCCAGCTTGAGCTGCGCGACGAGCTGCGCGCCTATTTTCGCGAGCTGATGACCCCGGAGTTGCGCGCCGAATGCGAGCGAGACATGGGCGAGGGCGGTGGTCCCCTGTGGCGCGCGGCGCTGGCGAAAATGGGTCGCGATGGCTGGATCGGCCTGGGCTGGCCCGAGGAATACGGCGGCCGCGGCCTGTCGCCACTAGAACAATTCGTGTTCGTGGAGGAGGTCATGCGGGCGGGCTATCCGTTCCCGTTCCTCACCACCGAGTCCGTGGGCCCAACGCTGGCGGAGCACGGCAATGCCTGGATCCGGGAGGAAATCGTGCCGCAGATTCTGCGCGGCGAGCTGCTGGTCTCCATTGGCTATTCCGAGCCCGGTGCCGGCACCGACCTGGCTTCCCTGCGCACCAGCGCGGTGCGTGACGGCGACGACTGGGTCATCAATGGGCAGAAGATGTGGACTTCCCTGGCCCATTTCTGCGACTACACCTGGCTGGCCGTGCGCACCGATCCAGAGGCGCCGAAAAAGCACAAGGGCATCTCCATGTTCCTGGTGCCCAACAGCGATCCGGGCTGGAGCTGCACCCCGGTGCACACCCTGGGTGGTGTCCGTACCAACGCGACTTTCTACGACAATATCCGGGTCAGCGACGACCACCGGGTCGGGGAGCTGAATGGCGGCTGGAAGCTGATCACCAGCCAGCTCAACCGGGAGCGGCTGAGCCTGATCAATTTCGGCCCCATCTCGGAACTCTTCAATCAGGTGGTGTACTGGGCGCGTGCCATGATCGCGGATGATGGCCAGCCGCTGGCAGCGCAGTCCTGGGTGCAGGCCAATCTGGCGCGCAGCCGGGCCCTGATCGAGTGCATGAAGCTGATCGTCTACAAGCAATCCTGGGCCATGACCGCGGGCACTCTCGGAATGGCCGACGCCTCTGCGGCCAAGGTCTTTGGCTCCGAGGGTTTTATCGAAGTCTACCGCCTGCTCGGGGAGATTGTCGCCGAGGCCGGCCTGCTGCGCTCACACTCGCCCGGCGCCCAGGAGCAGGCCGGTCGTATCGAACGCCTGTATCGCACCGCTTCCATCATTACTTTTGGTGGTGGTGCCAACGAGATCCAGCGCGACATCATTTCCGCCGCGGGGCTGTGGATGCCCCGCGCCAGCCGCTGAGAGGAGCCCAGGTATGGACTTTGGACTGTCCGACATTCAGGAACAGCTGCGTGGGCTTGCCCGCAAGATCCTCGACGATGCGGTAACTCCCACCAGCCTGGCGGCCTACGATGAATTCAAGGTTGCCCGTTTCGACCGGGAACTCTGGCAAACGCTACTCGAAGCCGGGTTGCCTGCCGCGGCGGTGGCGGAGGAATTTGGCGGCATGGGCCTGGGCTTTATGGAGCTGGGACTGTTTATCGAGGAACTCGGACGCAGCGTGGCGCCGGTGCCGGTGCTGGCCCACTGTGTGTCGGCACTGCTGCCGCTGCAAAAATTCGCCCCGGCGGAGCTGCGTGAGCGAATCCTGCCTGCCGCAGCCCGTGGCGAGCTGCTGCTCACCGGCGACTTCTGGACCGGGTTGAGCAGTGCGGATCCGACCAGGGTCCAGGCGCGGCAGCAAGGCGATACGCTGATACTGGACGGCGAATGTGCCGCGGTACCGTTTGCCCGCGAGGCCGACTGGCTGCTGCTGCCAGTACGTCAAGGCGGCGCCACTGCCGTGGTTCTGCTGGACACCCGGACCGCGGGCGTCAGCCTGACCGACCTGCAGATGACCCACTTCGAGCCGCACTGCCGGGTAACCCTGGCTACTGTCACTGTACCGCTAGCGGACGTTGTCATGGCAACCGGTGGCGAAGAGCTGTTGACCTGGACCCGCGAACGCTGCGCGGCTGCGCTCTGTGCCCAGCAACTGGGCGCCGCCGACCACGCCCTGCGCATGGCGGCCAGCTACACCAGTGAGCGGCAGCAGTTCGGAGTGCCCATTGCCACCTTCCAGGCGGTGGGGCACCGGCTGGCGGACTGCTACATTGATGTCGAATGCCTGCGGCTGTGCACCTGGCAGGCCCTATCCCTGCTCAGCGACGAGCAAGCAGCGACCACCGAGGTGCAGATCGCCAAGATCTGGGCAGGGGATGTTGGCCACCGCGTCAGCTATGCCTGCCAGCACGTGCATGGCGGCACCGGTATCGACCGCGACTATCCCCTCTGGCGCTACTGTCTCTGGCTGCGCTACAACGAGATGGCACTGGGTTCCAGTGGCGCCCAGGTCGCCGCCCTCGGTCGGCGCCTGGCTCTGGGGGAGGGGCTGTTTGCTTAGGCTCAACCCCCTGCTGTAAAACCGGCGCCTGGGTTACACTGGGCGCCGATGAAAGCTCTCGCCAATGCCTTGCCCGCTCTCCTGATCCTGTTGCTCGCCGCCTGCGCGAGCCAGGAACAGCGCCAGCCTGCTGCCTCCCGCACCGGTGTCGACTTCAGCGGCAGCTGGTCTCTGGACTACGGCCAGAGCGACAATATCCAGGTGCGTCTCAATGGCCTGGTCCGGGAGCTGCAGCGCGAGGCGGAACGACGGGCCCAGGCCGCCGGCAGCGAGCGGCGCGGCCCCGGCGCTGCGCTGATGGTTGGAGGCCCAGGCACGGACAGCGGTGTCTCAATCATTGGCCTGGCGCAGATGGCGGACCTGGTGACCAAGTCACAACTGCTGGATATCGAGCAGAATCCGCGCCAGATACGTGTACGCCGGGAGGGCGATTTTGCCCTCGACTGCGACTTCCATGACGGTCGACCCACGGTGGTCGAGACACCGCTGGGCAGCGAGTTTTGCGGCTGGGATGGACACCAGCTGTTGTTTGTACTGGCACTGCCCGAAGGCCTGTCCATTCGCCATCGCCTGACTCTGGGACCCGCTGGCCAGATGCTCAATATTGCCACCACGGTCAGTTCCGACCGGGTGTCCTACCCGTTCACCCTGAACCGGGTCTACCGCCGCATGGATCCTGAGGCCCACGGTTTCTCCTGCGAACAGACCCTCACCCGAGGCAAAGTGTGCACTACCGAAACGCCCTGACGTTGTTGCCGTGCCTGTCTCTGGGCGTGCTCCTGCTGTTGACTGGCTGTGCGAGTACGCCGGGGTCGCAATCGCCCCAGCCGCTGCCCATGGCGCTGCAAACCTGGCCTCCCCCGGTGGGGGCGGTCGCCCTGGAAACCCTGCCGGCGCCACCCCGGCCGGCGCTGGATCTGGCACTGGTGAGCTTTGACCCGGGCATCCCCGAGCAGACCGCGGGGCTCAGCCGCCAGGGCATTTTTCCCGACATCCGCCGGGCCGAGGCCCGCTACCTGCCCGTGCGCCTGCGCCAGGTCCTGCAGGCGAGCAACGCCTGGGGTGCGGTGCGGGTACTGCCGGAATCGCAGCCGGCCGCCACGCTGCAGCTGGAGGGCGAGATCCTGCATTCCGATGGCCGCTTCCTGGTTCTGCAGATCCGCGCCGAGGATGCCAGCGGCCGGGTCTGGCTGGACCGCGTCTATGCTGACGAGGCGCAGGGCACGGACTACCCGGTAGCGAACGACAGCGATCCTTTTATCGATCTCTACCGCCAGGTAGCAAACGACCTGCTGGCAACCTACCGCAGCCTCCCAGCCGCGGAAGTGCAGCAATTGCCCGAGATCGCACTGCTGCGGCAGGCGGCCTACCTGGCGCCGGAGTACTTTGCCGGGTTCGTGGCGGAGGATGCAGCGGGGCGCCAGCAGCTGCTGCGGCGACCCGCGGCCGATGACCCGATGCTGGCCCGGGTGGAACTCATTCGCAGCCAGGAGTTCCGCTTTATCGATACCGTCGATGAACAGTACGTTGACCTCTACCAGACCATGCAGCCCACCTACAACCTCTGGCGCCAGTACGGCCGCGAGCAGGCCCTGTACCGGGAGGACTACCAGCGCCGACTGGCGCAGCGCGACCGCGCCGGTGCCCGGGGAACCTATGCCGCCATGGAGCAGACCTACAACGCGTTTAAATGGAGCAAGATCCAGCAACAGGACCTGGAAGATCTGGCGCGGGGATTCAACAATGAGGTTTTGCCAACGGTCCTTGAGGTCAGCGGCAGTGTCTACCGACTGAACGGCAGTCTGGAAAACCAGTACGACGAGTGGCGGGGGATTCTGCGGGAGATTTTCCGGCTGGAGTCAGGGCTGTAACCCAGCTTCCCGTGCAAGCGCGGTCACATGCAGATCTGTCACATGCAGATCTCGGCAACTGCCGCGGGTTGGGCTAAGCTGTAGCCATGGCAGACAAAAAACCACAGGGCAACGACACCGAGAGCCTGCTGGCGGGCCTGATGCGCTTTAGCGGTCAGGTGGCCGGGGGGACACTGGAAATCGCCCGCCACACGGCCACCATGACCGCGATGTTCGGCGAGGGCTGGCTGCGCAATACACTGCTCAACAGTTTCGAGCCGGAGCGCCTGGAAGCGATGGCCGATGCCGGCCACTTCCTGCGCGACGCCCGCGAGACCGCAGGCCTGTCGCTCAAGGAGCTGGCCGACAGCCTCGGCGTTTCCGACAAGTCAGTGCTGGAAGATGTCGAGAGTGGGGAAAAAATCATGCCCCTGGAGCTGGTGCTGCGCAGCGCAAGCCTGCTGGCGAGGCACGATCCGGTGCCTTTTCTGATCAAGTTCCTGCGCACCTACAATCCCCAGCTGGAACAGGTTCTGGAGCAGTGGGGCGTAATGACCCTGCCGCGGCAGTATGAGCGCGAGCGCCGCTTCGTCAATGTCTATCGGCAGCACGACGAGCTGCGTACACTGACCGATGATGAACACGAGCGTTTTATCAGCTACATCGACAGTGCCGCGCAGCTGGTGCTGGATGTAATGATGAAGGAAAAGCTCGCCAACGCCCCGCCGCGGGCCCCTGTGCGCAAACAGGCGCCCGCCCGGGCGCGCAAACGGGCGCCGCGCAAGCGCAGTTAGCACCCCGACTCCTGCATATCGGGACATTCCGGGGCCGACTTTCCGGTACACTGGGCGTCCTTACCAGTGCCCTTCAGGATGGCCGGCATGAGCAGTTCCACCCAAGATAACGCAGCCCCCGCGAGCCTGTCCGCCAGTGCCACGCGGCAGTGGTTTGCCACCTGCCCCAAGGGGATTGAGGGCCTGCTGTTGGCGGAGTTGCTGGCGCTGGGCGCCAGCGGGGGCCGGGAAACGGTCGCCGGGGTCTATTTCGACGGCCCGCTCGCGATCGGCTATCGGGCCTGTCTGTGGTCGCGGCTGGCGAATCGGGTGCTGCTGCCGCTGGCGAAATTCGAAGCCCAGGATGCCGATGCGCTCTATGCCGGGCTGATGCGGGTGGACTGGACCGGGATCATGTCCGCGGAGCAGACCTTCAGTATCGATTTCAGCGGTGAGAACACCCATATCCGCAACACCCAGTTCGGCGCCCAGCGCTGCAAGGACGCCATCGTCGACTGGTTTCTCCAGCACGGCGGCAAGCGGCCCTCGGTGGAGCGGGCCGACCCGGACCTGCGCTTCAATGTGCGCCTGTCCCGGCACGGCATCCTTCTCGCCCTGGACATCTCCGGCGGCAGCCTGCACCGGCGCAATTACCGTCTGCAGGCCGGGGCGGCGCCGCTGAAGGAAAACCTGGCGGCGGCCATCCTGCTGCGGGCGGACTGGCCCGGGATGGCGGCGCGGGGCGGCGCCCTGATCGACCCGATGTGTGGCTCTGCAACCCTGCTGCTGGAAGGCGCCATGATGGCGGCGGATATTGCTCCCGGGCTGGCGCGGCCCCGGTTTGGCTTTGAGCGCTGGCAAGGCCACAGTGCACCCCAGTGGCAGGCCCTGCTGAGCGATGCCCGCGGCCGCGCCGAGCGCGGCAAGCAGGCGCGCTTGCCGGAAATTCGGGGTTATGATGCGGACCCGAAAGTGATACACCGGGCGCAGGAAAATATCGCCAGCGCCGGCCTGGAAGCGGTGGTGCGGGTCAGCTGCAAACCGCTGGCGGAGCTGACCCGGCCGACCCACCTGCCGCTGCCGCTGGGCCTGCTGATCTGCAATCCGCCCTATGGTGAGCGCCTTGGGGACAAAGACAGCCTGCAGTACCTGTACCGACAGCTGGGCGAAACCATGCTGCGGGAATTCCCGGGCTGGCAGGCGGCCATTTTTACCGCCGACAAGGACCTGGGCCGCGCCACCGGCCTGCGCAGCCACAAGCAGTACAAGCTATGGAACGGCGCACTGGAGTCCAGCCTGCTGTTGTTCGATCTGAGTGACAACCGGCTCAGCGACAAGCTGCCGCGGGCGCAACCGAACACGACCACCAGTCCGGCTGCGGAGCTGTCGCAAGGGGCGCAGATGTTCGCCAACCGGCTGCGCAAGAACCGGCGACGGCTGGCCAGCTGGGTCAAGCGCGAGGGTATCGAGTGTTACCGGCTGTACGATGCCGATATGCCGGAATATGCTGTCGCAGTCGACATCTACGGGGATCAGGTACACGTGGCCGAATACCAGGCGCCCAGGGATGTCGATCCCGCGGCAGCTGCCGCACGCCTGGCTGAAGTACAGGCGGCGCTGCCCGCCGCGCTCGACGTGTCGCCGGAACACATCGTCTACAAGTTGCGCCAGCGGCAGCGGGGGGACGAGCAATACGGCAAGCAGGACAGCAGCGGTGAGCTGGTCTCGGTGCGCGAGGGCAGGGCGCAGTTGCTGGTCAACCTGCGCGACTACCTGGATACCGGCCTGTTCCTGGACCACCGTCCCCTGCGCCTGCGCCTGGGGCGTGAAGCCGAGCGCAAGGATTTCCTCAATCTGTTCTGTTACACCGGTGCGGCAACTGTACACGCCGCCTTGGGTGGCGCCCGCAGCACCACCAGCGTCGACCTCTCCAACACCTACCTCGGTTGGCTGCGGAAGAACCTGGCCCACAATGGCCTCGACGAAACCCGCAACCTGCTGGAGCGCGCGGACTGCCTGGCCTGGTTGCAGGCCTGCGGCCGCCGCTTCGACCTGATCCTGCTGGACCCGCCGTCGTTCTCGAATTCCCGCAAGCTGTCGGAGTCCTTCGATGTGCAGAGGGATCACGCCGGCCTGGTGCGCGCGGCAATGGCGGTATTGCGTCCCGGTGGGGTGCTGTACTTTTCCAATAATCGCCGGGGATTCCGGCTGGACCCGGCGCTGGAGGCGGATTACCCGTGCGAGGATATTACCCGCAGTACCCTCGATCCGGACTTCCAGCGCAACAGTCGAATTCACCAGTGCTGGCGGCTGGTGGCTCCGGCCACGCTGCCGAGACACGACAGTCCCTGGTCTCGGAGGTAAGCGGCTGCAAACCCGCAGGAAATACACTGTCCACATTCCTTGACACCCCGGAAGCCGTGTGTAGAGGGTGGTTTTTTTTCAGTGATCATTTCAGGTAGTTGCTTTAACCGCATGAAAAATATGAAGAATGTTGCTTTGTTTTCCGGTGCCTCCCGGCACCTGCCAGTTGCTCTCGCTGGAGTCGGAGGCGCTTTGCTGGCAAGCTATCCCCACAGTTATCCACAGGCCGATCTGTGGATAAGCGGTGGATGAGAGCGGATTTGATGGGGGTCTCTATGCGCACGCTGTTGCTTGTCTACCATAGCCAGAGCGGTGCCAGTGCACAGCTGGCGCAGGCCTGCTGCGGCGCGGCCGCAACCGTGGCGGGCTTGCAGGTGAGAGTGCTGCGGGCCTGGGATGCCGGCAGCGCCGATCTGTTGGCGGCGGACGGCCTGGTGCTGGTGGGAGCGGAAAACTCCGGCAGCCTGAGCGGTGGTATCAAGGACTTCCTCGATCGGACCTTTTACCCCGTGGGAGAGGCGGGTCGGGTACTGCCCTATGCGCTGCTGCTCAGCGCCGGCAATGATGGCCGCGGTGCCCGGGAACAGGCGCGGCGGATTCTCTCGGGCTACCCGCTGACGCCCGCGCTGGAACCGGTGATCTGTCGCGGCGAGGTGACTGCGGAGCATCGCCGTCAGGCGGCGGCAATGGGCGAGGCCTTCGCCACCGGCCTGGAGATGGGGATTTTTTGACCAACAATGAAGAGGTGAGCATGACGGGCAGTACATTGCCGCCGGGTCTGCCGCAGGGTTTTGAGCCCCTGCCTGCCGGGCTGGGTTTTACCGACACCCTGCAACCGAGTTTCCGTCGCATCGATGGCGCAGGGGTCAGTTTCGGTCTGTGGGTGTGCGAGCAGCACTGCAACGTCATGGGCATCTGCCACGGCGGTGTGCTTACCACGCTGGCGGATATCGCCGCGGCCACCGGGGTGAACCAGGCCGCCGGGCGGGTGGCGGGCAGTCCCACCATCAATCTGGCGCTGGATTTCATCAGTGCCGGTCGCAAGGGCGACTGGCTGCAGGCGGATGTACTGCAGGTCAGCGTCAAGCGGCGCTTCGGCTTCAGCAGCGGGGTCATCAGCGGCCCCGAGGGTGTGGTGGCACGCTTCAACGGCACCTTCTACCTGCCCGACCACGACGGGATCTGGCGGCAGCCACCACCAGAGTCTGGCCTGCTCCCCGGAGAGTAGGTTCAGTCGCCGTCGGCGAATGCGTCCAGTACTGAGACGAACGCCTGCGCCGCCCGCGACAGGCTGCGGCTGCGGTGGTAGACCAGCCCCAGGGTGCGTTCGAGTTCGACAGCGGCAACCGGCAGCGCCACCAGGTCCGGGTCGAGCATGGTCTGCGGCAGTACGGTCCAACCGAGGCCGACGGAGGCCATCATCCGAATCGTTTCCAGATAATTGGTGGCCATGGATACCTGCAGGGACAACCGGTGATCCGCGAACAAGCGCTTCACGATCTGGCCGGTGTAGGTGTTGAGTCCGGGCAGGATTGCAGGGTGCCGGGCGAGATCCGCCAGCCTGCAGGCGCCCCTGGCGGCCAGGGGGTGATCGGCCGCCACCATGAACACCAGCGGGTCCCGCCACAGCGGCCGGGTGATCATGCTGTCGTCGGCGACCGGCGCCAGGGTAACGACGGCCAGCTCCGAACGGCTCTGCATGATCAGGTCGTAGGCCTGCTCGGAGTCCATGAAGTCGATGTCGATATTGGCCTCCGGATAGGCTTTGCTGAAGGCGCTCAGTACGGGCGGCAACCGGTGCAGCCCGATGTGGTGGCTGGTGGCCAGGCGCAACTGGCCCGCAACCTCCCCGGACAGATCGCGCACGGCCTGCTCGGCGGTGAACAGCTGCTGTACGATAGCCTTGGCGTGGGGCAGCAGGGCCTGGCCAGCCTCGGTGAGGCCGATGTGGCGGCCAATGCGGTCGAACAACTCGCAGCCCAGACTCTGCTCCAGCAGCGCGATGCGTTTGCTGACGGCGGGCTGGGACAGATGCAGCCGTTCTGCGGCCAGGGAAAAGGAACCTTCCTCCGCTACCAGCAGGAAAGCCTGCAGGTTCTGGATATCCACTTAAATTACCTTTAGGAATGCTTTGGATAAAAATAATAAATTTGAGTTATCCGATGGTCAAGTTTATTATTGGAGTATTGCATTCACTGGCAGGCGAGGGTTCTCATGGCCGGGCTGACACTCTACGACAAACTCTGGCGCAACCATCTGGTTGCACAGCGGGACGACGGTTCCGCCCTGATCTATATCGACCGCCACTTGATTCACGAGGTGACGTCGCCGCAGGCTTTCGAGGGGCTGCGGCTGGCCGGGCGCAGACCCTGGCGCCTGGACGCCAACCTGGCGGTGCCGGACCACAACGTGCCGACCTCGGCGGCGGAGCGCGCCGGCGGCGTTGCCGGCATTGTCGACGAGATCTCGCGCCTGCAGGTGCAGACTCTGGACGACAACTGTCTCGCCTTCGACATCACCGAGATTCCGATCAACGATCTGCGGCAGGGGATCGTACATGTGGTGGGACCCGAGCAGGGCGCAACCCTGCCCGGCATGACCGTGGTCTGCGGCGACTCCCACACATCGACCCACGGCGCCCTCGGGGCCCTGGCCCACGGTATTGGCACGTCCGAAGTTGAACACGTGCTGGCGACCCAGTGCCTGGTGCAGCAAAAGATGAAGAACATGCTGGTGCGGGTGGACGGGCAGCTGCAGCCCGGGATCACCGCCAAGGATGTGGCCCTGGCCATCATCGGCCAGATCGGCACCGCCGGCGGTACCGGTTACGCCATCGAGTTCGGCGGTGAGGTGGTCCGCGCCCTGAGTATGGAAGGACGCATGACCCTGTGCAATATGTCGATCGAGGCCGGCGCCCGCATGGGCATGATCGCGGTGGACGACACCACCCTGGAGTACGTTCGCGGCCGCACCTATGCGCCGAAAGGTGAATTGTGGGACGCGGCCGTCGCCGCCTGGGCCGACCTGCACAGCGACGCCGATGCCCGGTTCGACAAGGTGGTCACACTGCAGGGAGAGGACATCCAGCCGCAGGTGACCTGGGGTACCTCGCCGGAGATGGTGTTGCCCGTCGACGGCATCATCCCGGACCCGGCGCAGATGGACAACGCCTCGCGCCGGGAAGGCACCCGCCGCGCCCTGGAATACATGGGTCTCAAACCCGGCATGGCGATTACCGATATCCGGCTGGACCGGGTATTCATCGGTTCCTGCACCAACAGCAGGATCGAGGACCTGCGCGCGGCCGCCGCGGTAGTCCAGGGCAAGCGGGTGGCGTCGACCATCAAGCAGGCGCTGGTGGTGCCCGGCTCCGGTCAGGTCAAGGCCCAGGCTGAGGCCGAGGGGCTGGACCGGATTTTCCTCGACGCAGGGCTGGAATGGCGCGAGCCCGGCTGCTCCATGTGCCTGGCGATGAATGCCGACAAGCTGGGCAGCGGCGAGCACTGCGCCTCCACCTCCAACCGCAATTTCGAGGGGCGCCAGGGCATCGGTGGCCGTACCCACCTGGTGAGTCCGGCCATGGCCGCGGCCGCCGCGATCGCCGGCCACTTTGTCGATGTACGCAGCCTGCAGGAGACCAGCGCATGAAGAGCTTTACCGTACTGGAGGGCCTGGTGGCGCCGATGGACCGGGCCAATGTCGATACCGACATGATCATTCCCAAGCAGTTCCTGAAGTCGATCAAGCGCAGCGGCTTTGGCCCCAATCTGTTCGACGAAATGCGCTATCTCGACGAGGGCCAGCCTGGTCGCGACAACAGCCAGCGGCCGCTGAACCCGGATTTCCCCCTCAACCATGCCCGCTACCGGGGTGCCTCCATTCTGCTGGCGCGGGAAAACTTCGGCTGCGGCTCCAGCCGCGAACATGCGCCCTGGGCGCTGGAAGACTACGGCTTTCGCTGTATTATCGCCCCCAGCTTCGCCGACATTTTCTACAATAACTGCTTCAAGAACGGCATCCTGCCGGTGGTATTGCCGGCGCAGCAGGTGGAGGAGCTGTTCTCGGCCCTGTACGCGGAAGAGGGTTACCGGCTTGAGGTTGACCTGGAACAGCAGCAGGTTCGGACCCCGGCGGGGGAAACCTTGCGCTTCGAGGTAGACCCGGCGCGCAAGCACTGCCTGCTGCAGGGTCTGGACGACATTGGCGTCACTCTGGAAAGCGCAGATGCCATCCGCAGTTTTGAACAGCGCTGGCGGCAGAGCTCACCCTGGCTGTTCGGTGTCATCGGGCAGGAGCAAGGCTGACATGAGCAAAAGAATACTGGTTTTGCCGGGTGACTACATCGGTCCGGAAATCATGGCGGAAGCTGTTACTGTGCTGGAAACGGTTGACCGCCGCTTCGGCCTCGACCTGGAGCTCGAGCATGGCCTCCTGGGTGGTGCGGCCCTGGATGAGCACGGGGTACCCTTGCCGGAGCAGACCCTGGCCAGTGCGCGGGCGGCGGATGCCATTCTGTTGGGTGCAGTGGGTGGGCCGAAGTGGGACAACGTCGAACGCCACCTGCGTCCCGAGCGCGGCTTGTTGGGCCTGCGCTCGGCGCTGGAGCTGTTCGGCAACCTGCGTCCCGCCATTCTCTACCCGCAGCTGGCGGCCGCCTCGAGTCTCAAGCCCGAAATCGTGGCGGGACTGGATATCCTCATCGTGCGCGAGTTGACTGGCGGTATCTACTTCGGTGAGCCGCGCGGCATCCGCACGCTGGAAAATGGCGAACGCCAGGGTTTCAATACCTACATCTACAGCGAATCGGAAATCCGCAGGATCGGCCATCTGGCCTTCCAGCTGGCCAGGCAGCGGGGCCACCGCGTCTGCTCGGTGGACAAGAGCAACGTGCTCGAGGTCACCGTGCTCTGGCGCGAGGTCATGGAGGAGGTGGGCAGGGAATATCCCGATGTGGAGTTGAGCCACATGTATGTGGACAACGCCGCCATGCAACTGGTGCGGGCGCCGAAACAGTTCGATGTCCTGGTCACCGGCAACATGTTTGGCGACATCCTTTCGGACGCGGCCGCCATGCTCACCGGCTCCATCGGTATGTTACCCTCGGCATCCTTGGACAAGAACGGCCGCGGGATGTATGAACCCTGCCACGGTTCGGCGCCGGACATCGCCGGGCAGGGCAAGGCCAACCCGCTGGCGACCATTCTGTCCGTGGCGATGATGCTGCGCTATACCCTGGCCGCGCCGGCCGCCGCGGCGGCGATCGAGGACGCGGTCAGCGCGGTACTCGATCAGGGTTTGCGTACGGCGGACATTCACGGCGAGGGCATGACCCCGGTCTCGACCCGGGAGATGGGCGCGGCCGTGGTGGCCGCCCTGCAGGCCTGATCATTCACTCCGGAATACAGAGGTATTTATGAGCAAGCTTTACGATGTCGCCGTTGTCGGCGCGACCGGCGCAGTCGGTGAAACCATGATGGCCATTCTCGAGGAGCGCAATTTCCCGGTCGGCACTCTGTACCCGCTGGCCAGCGCGCGCTCTGCGGGTAAAACCGTCACCTTTCGCGGCAAGCAGGTAAAGGTGACGGACCTGGCTGATTTCGACTTCAGCAAGGCGCAGATAGGGCTTTTTTCCGCCGGCGGCAGCATCTCGGAAGAGTTCGCGCCCAAGGCCGCGGCAGCGGGCTGCGTGGTGATCGACAACACTTCCCACTTCCGCCGCGACGAGGACATCCCGCTGGTGGTGCCGGAGGTAAACCTGGAGGCGTTGGCGGGGTATGCCACCCGCAATATCATTGCCAATCCCAACTGTTCCACCATCCAGATGTTGGTGGCGTTGAAGCCGATCTACGATGCGGTCGGTATCGAGCGCATCAACGTCTGCACCTACCAGGCAGTATCCGGTACGGGCAAGGAGGCCATCGAAGAGCTGGCCGGGCAGACCGCGCGCCTGCTGAACGGCAAGGAAATCGAGTGCGAGGTCTATCCGAAGCAGATCGCCTTCAACGTGCTGCCCCATATCGACATCTTCCAGGACAACGGCTATACCCGGGAAGAGATGAAGATGGTGTGGGAGACCCAGAAAATCCTCGGCGACAGCAGCGTCCAGGTCAATCCGACCTGCGTTCGCGTGCCGGTGTTTTTCGGTCACTCCGAGGCCGTGCATATCGAAACCGCCGAGAAAATTTCCGCGGCAGACGCGCGCAAGCTGCTTGCGGCCTTCCCCGGTATTACCGTGCTGGATGAGCACGCTGACGGCGGCTATCCGACTCCAGCCACGGATAGTGCCGGCAAGGACCCGGTTTTTGTCGGCCGGATCCGCGAGGATATCTCCCATCCGCGGGGCCTGAACCTGTGGGTGGTATCCGACAATGTGCGCAAGGGTGCAGCCCTGAACAGTGTGCAAATTGCCGAGGCACTGATCAGTACTTATCTTGATTAAAAACTTGCGTTAAAACATACTTCGGGTATCTTCAGAAGCGTCATACAGGGGCTGGGACCGAGGGGAGACCGGCTTGAGTGATGCCAGGGGAAGGATAACAAGGCGTGTTTATGGCTCGTAAGAAACGTTTGGCAGCAGCACTGGTGTCCCTGGGTTGTCTGCAAGCGGGGTCGACATGGGCCCTCGGCCTTGGCGAATTGACCCTGGAGTCCTTTCTCAATGAGCCGCTGAAGGCGCGCGTCAGCCTGCTGGACATCGGCAACCTGCACGAAGACCAGATCCGAGTTCGCCTCGCCGCCGAGGAAGATTTTGACCGGCTTGGGGTTGATCGCGCGTATTTCCTGACCGGCGTGACATTCGAAGTTGACATCGACGGCAGCGGTCGCGGGGTGATTGTGCTCACCTCCGAGGACCCGGTACTGGAACCCTATCTGGATTTCATCGTCGAAGCGCGCTGGCCCTCCGGGCGCCTGCTGCGCAATTACACGGTACTGGTAGACCCGCCCGCCTTCGATACACGGTCCCCGGTGGTCTCCGCGACTGAAACAGTGGCGGCTGTCGAGGGCGCACCGGCTGGCACCGGGGAAAAAAAAACCGGGAGTGAAGCCGAGGATACCGGCACCCGGGTGAGCACGCGCGAGTCCGGGCTGGCTCCCGGCGCCATGCCCCGGCGCGGTTTCAACGCCGACACGGCTGCCGATCCCGCCCCCGGCGCCCGCTACATGATCCGCCGCGACGAGACCCTCTGGACCATTGCCCAGCGGGCCCGTCTGGAGGGCGTTTCCGTACAGCAGACCATGCTGGAAATCCAACGCCTGAATCCGGATGCCTTCATTGATGGCAACATCAACAGGATCAAGGCGGGGTTCATCATCTATCTACCGGCGTCCAGTGACATCAGCGAGGCCGATGTAGAGGCTGCCCTGGCCGCTGTACGGCAGCAGAATGAAGACTGGCGTGCCGGGCGCGCTTCAGCACCTGCCACTGCCGGCCCGGCCCTGCGAATTTCTTCCGGTGAGGAAGCCGGGCCCGAGCAGGCTGCGGTTGCGCCCGGGCAGCAGCAATCCTCCGTGAACGCGGACACCCTGGACGAATTGCAGCGCTCCGAGCGCGAGCGGGCGGAGCTGGGTCAGCGCGTCGCCGCGTTGGCCGAGCGCCTGGAAACCCTGGAACGGGTTGTTGAGCTGAAGGATGCGCAGATCGCCTCCCTGCAGCAGGCGTTGGCGGCCGCCGAGAGCGGCGCGGCAGTACCCGGAGGTCCGGGTCCGGGCGCGGATCCCGGCCTGGCCGCAGCGGAGGAAGCCGTCCTGGATCCTGCGCCCACAGCACCTGCTGTACCGACTCCCGAGCCCGCAGCGGCACCCGCTCCGGCTGCAACTCCCGCCCCTCCGGCACCTGCAGACGGCGGCTCTGGGGGCTGGCTGTACATTGCCGGTGGTGTCTTGCTGGCAGGCTTGCTCGGGCTACTGTTCTGGCGTCGGCGCCAGGCGGACGCGGATGCAGATGATGCAGGCGATACGGTTGCAGTCGGTTTCACGCCGCGTCCCGCCGAGCGCAAGCAGTCGCGGGAGGATGCTTTCGCGGATATCCAGCTGCGGGACTCGGAGCTGGATCTGGACGAAGATGACAGCGCGCCTGCGGCTTTGGCCGCTGGCACGAGCGCTGTCGCTGCCGCGCCTGCCGTCACCGAGGACGAAAATCTCGAGCCGGTCGCCACAGGTCAGCGTGGTTACGGCGAACGCAAGCATGACCAGTATGCATCGGATGTCGAGGCCGGGGACGCCCTCGCCGAGGCGGATATTTATATTGCCTATGGCCGCTATACCCAGGCCATTGACCTGTTGCGCAAGGCGTTGCGTTCAGATCCCGGCAATACTGCCTACCGCCTCAAGCTGCTGGAGCTGGCTATCGAAACTGGCGATCAAAGCGAAGCCGAGACCCAACTTGCCGAACTGAGGCGCAGCGGCGACAGCGACGCCATCGCCAGGGCGGAGGCCATTTCCGCCAGCAAGTTGTCTGCTGCCAACCCCTATCTTGAGGACATCGAGGCAGCCGCCGAGGAATCAGAACCCGAGCCGGAACCCGAGCCGGCGCCGACGCCCGCAGCGGCTCCCGCGGAAGACCTCAGCGGCGAGCTTGCGGACCTCGCCGATCTTGGCTCAGTCGACGGCCGCGATGAGCTGGTCCCCTCGGTAGATGACGAACCCGACTTTCTCGGTCTCGAAATCGAGGACAGCCCGGTGGAAGAGCTGGACGTGTCGGCGGAATTTGACCGGGACCGCGGGCGCAGTGACAGCAGCGACGACGACTTTGTCTTCGCTGACGATGGCGATCCACTCTCGACCAAGCTTGACCTGGCTCGCGCCTATATAGACATGGGCGATGACGATGGCGCACGCCAGATCCTCGAAGAGGTCGTGGCAGAGGGTAGCGACGAGCAGCAACAGGACGCGCGGGAGCTGCTCGACAGACTTGGCTGAGCAGAGTGAAGGGCGGATCTTCTCTACCGATCCGTTGCCCCCCGGTACCCGCATCGCCTGCCGCGTCGAATATGACGGCAGTGCCTACAACGGCTGGCAAGCCCAGCCCCATCCCGGTTCTGTCACGGTACAACAAACTCTCGAAGCAGCGTTGTCAGAGATAGCCGCGGCACCGTTGCGCGTCCACTGCGCGGGACGCACCGACAGCGGCGTGCACGGTCACGCCCAGGTCATTCACTTCGATGCGCCCACGGCCCGCAGTTGCAAGGCATGGGTCATCGGCAGCAACAGCTGTCTGCCCCCTGACATCAGGGTGCACTGGGCACAGCCTGTGTCCGAAGACTTCCACGCGCGCTTCTCGGCCCTGGCCAGACGCTATCGCTATGTGATTGCCAACACTGCCATCCGCCCCGCATTGCTGGGGCGGCAACTCAGCTGGCAGCGTTATCCACTCGATGTCGGGCGCATGCATGCCGCGGCCCGGTTTTTGCTGGGTGAGCAAGACTTCAGCGCTTTTCGCGCCGCCTCCTGCCAGTCCAGTACCCCCTATCGCTGTGTCGACCACTGCGAGGTCAGTCGGCGGGGGGATCTGGTGGTCATCGATATCCAGGCCAACGCTTTTCTGCACCACATGGTACGCAACATTGCTGGCAGCCTGATGGCCGTCGGTATCGGCAGCAGGGAGCCGTTCTGGATAGAGGAACTGCTGGCCGGTCAGGACCGGACCCGTGCCGCCGATACCGCGCCCGCCACGGGCCTGTATCTGGTCGATGTGGTCTACCCGGAGCGATTCGGCCTGCCGGTCACGCCACCGGGGCCTTTGCTGCTGGGGACCTGAAGACACTGCCCCCCGGGTTCTGCTATCATCCCGGCCCTTCAGCAAGCGATAGCCAACACCCGTGTCACGAACCCTTGTCAAGATTTGCGGCATTACCAGCAGCGCCGATGCCCGGGCCGCCTGTGAGGCGGGCGCGGACGCTCTGGGCCTGGTGTTTTACGCGCCCAGCTCGCGCTGCGTGACCCCCGAGCAGGCGCGCGAGATCGTGGCGGCGGTGCCGCCCTTTGTCGCGATTGTGGCACTGTTTGTTGATGAGACGGTGGCAACAATCCAGCGCATCCTCGAGTGCGTATCCGTAGACTGTATCCAGTTTCACGGTGCCGAGACGCCGGCGTTCTGCAGCCAGTTCCAGCGCCCCTACCTCAAGGCCCTGCGGATGCGTCCCGGCGTTGATATTGGCGAAGTGGCCAGTGGCTACAGCAGTGCCCGTGGCCTGTTGCTGGATAGCTGGCAGCCCGGCGTCCCCGGCGGCACCGGCCAAAAGTTCGACTGGACGGCCATTCCCGCGGGGCTGCCGCGGCCGCTGGTACTGGCCGGGGGACTCGACGAGCACAATGTCGCCGCTGCCATAGCCGGCGTCGGGCCGGCGGCGGTGGACGTCAGCGGTGGTGTCGAAAGCGCACCGGGAATCAAGGATGCAGGAAAAATGCGGCGCTTTATTGCTGCTGTGCGCGGCTAAATTCATTCACGGGAGCACACCATGACCACGGAAATGACCAGCAGGATATTTGCGTCAGTGCCTGACGCCGACGGCCGCTTTGGCGTCTACGGTGGCAAGTTTGTCGCCGAGACCCTGATGTCCGCACTGGCGGAATTGGAGGCACTGTACCGGGAACTGTCGCAGGATGCGGAATTCCAGCGCGAACTGGACGAGGACCTCGCGCACTACGTCGGGCGTCCCTCGCCCCTGTATGAGGCCCGTCGCTGGTCCGACCGCGTTGGCGGCGCCCGCATCTACCTCAAGCGCGAGGATCTCAATCACACGGGGGCTCACAAGGTCAACAACACTGTGGGGCAGGCCCTGTTGGCCAAGCACATGGGCAAGCGGCGGGTGATTGCCGAGACCGGTGCCGGTCAACACGGCGTAGCTACCGCCACGATCGCCGCGCGCCTCGGCCTCGAATGCCACGTTTTCATGGGCGAGGAAGATGTCCGCCGCCAGGCGCTCAACGTCTACCGGATGAAATTGCTGGGCGCCACTGTGGTGCCCGTTACCTCCGGTTCGCGCACCCTCAAGGATGCGATGAACGAAGCCATGCGCGACTGGGTCACCAATGTCGACGATACCTTCTACATCATCGGTACCGTGGCCGGCCCGCACCCGTACCCGATGCTGGTGCGGGACTTCCAGTGCGTGATCGGGCGCGAGGCCCGGGCCCAGTCCCTGGCCCGCACCGGGCGTCTGCCCGATGCCCTGGTGGCCTGTGTCGGCGGCGGTTCCAACGCCATCGGCCTGTTCCATCCCTTCCTGGAGGATGAGGGCGTGGCCATGTACGGCGTCGAGGCCGGCGGCCACGGCGTCGCCAGCGGCGAACACGCCGCGCCGCTCACCGCGGGCACTCCGGGCGTGCTGCACGGCAACCGCACTTACCTGATGCAGGACGAGGACGGCCAGATCATGCACACCCACTCGGTGTCGGCGGGCCTGGACTATCCGGGCGTCGGCCCCGAACATTCCTGGCTCAAGGACATCGGCCGGGTCAACTACGTCACCATCAATGATGACGAAGCGCTGCGTGCGTTCCACGACCTGACCCGCACCGAGGGCATCATGCCGGCTCTGGAAAGCGCCCACGCGCTCGCCTATGCGGAAAAACTGGCCGCGACCATGACCCCGGAGCAGCACATTATCATCAACCTCTCGGGCCGGGGCGACAAGGACATCCACACGGTCGCCGACATCGACGGCATAGATTTCTAAGGAGAAGGCACTAGTGAGCAGAATAGCTGGACGTTTCCAGCAGTTGGCAGCCCAGGGTCGCAAGGCCCTGGTGCCCTATATCGTGGTTGGCGATCCGGAGATGGCGCTGACGGTGCCGCTGATGCATGCCCTGGTGGCGGCCGGAGCGGACATCATTGAGTTGGGAGTACCGTTTTCCGATCCCATGTCCGAGGGTCCGGTTATCCAGAAGGCCCACGAGCGGGCGCTGGCCAACGGTGCGCGCCTGCGCGATGCCCTGGACATGGTGCAGAGTTTTCGTGAGCAGGATGCGGAGACGCCGGTGTTGCTGATGGGCTATGCCAATCCGGTCGAGCACATGGGCTATGGCGTCTTTGCCGACCGCGCGGCAAAGGCCGGTGTCGACGGCCTGCTGACCGTGGATATCCCGCCGGAGGAAGTGGCTGCTGTCAACGCCGAGCTGCATCGGGTAGGCATGGACAATATCTTCCTGATAGCGCCCACCACACCCCCGGCACGGATCAAGGCTATCGTCGATCAGGCCAGTGGCTTCATCTACTACGTGGCACTCAAGGGTGTGACCGGCGCCGGCAATCTCGACGCCGCCGACGTCGCCGAGCACCTTGCGCAAATCCGCACGCACACCCAGCTGCCGCTGGCCGTGGGTTTCGGTATCAAGGACGCGGCGTCTGCCCGCCTGGTTGGCGCCAGTGCCAACGGCGTGGTGGTGGGTAGTGCCCTGGTGGACTGCATTGCGCGCGCAGCCAGCGAGGGCGCCGATCACGACGCACTGCTGCAGGCAGCATCGGCGCTGGTGGCAGAGATACGTGAGGGATTGGACGGCATTGCGTCCTAGACCCTGCCTCCGGAAATGGACTGTCGATATTTGGGAGCCAGGGTACTAGTTGCTGCCGCGCAGGTTTATAATGGTGTCACCAAACGGGAGATGCCATGAGCTGGATTGACAAGATACTGCCGTCCGGAGTGCGCAAGGAGGAGGGCGAACGGCGCTCCAGCGTACCCGAGGGGCTGTGGAAAAAGTGTGTCAAGTGCGACGCGGTGCTGTACCGGCCGGATGTCGAACGCAATGACGATGTCTGCCCCAAGTGTGACCACCACATGCGTATCGGTGCACGCCGACGGCTGGACATTTTTCTCGACAAGGAAGGCCGCCAGGAAATCCTGGCCCACATCGAACCGCTCGATCGTCTCAAGTTCCGCGACAAGAAACGCTACCGTGATCGCATTGCGGCGGCGCAGAAATCTACCGGTGAAAAGGACGCACTGGTGGCGATGCGCGGCACCCTGGAGGGTATGCCGGTTATTTGTGTGGCTTTCGAGTTCGCTTTCCACGGCGGCTCCATGGGGTACGCCGTCGGGGAAAAATTCACCCAGGCAGCGCAGCTGGCGCTGCAGGAATCCATTCCCCTGGTATGCTTCTCTGCCTCTGGCGGCGCGCGCATGCAGGAGGCGCTGATCTCGCTGATGCAGATGGCCAAAACCAGCGCTGTTATCGAGCGCATGAAAATCGCCCGGGTACCCTACGTCTCGGTGATGACCGACCCGATCTACGGCGGCGTCTCCGCATCGCTGGCGCTGCTGGGGGACATCAATGTCGCCGAGCCCGATGCCCGCGCCGGGTTTGCCGGGCCCAACATCATCGAACAGACGATCCGCCAGAAGCTGCCCAAGGGTTTTCAGCGCAGTGAATTCCTGCTGGACCACGGCGCTATCGACATGATCGTGCACCGCAATGACATGCGCGATACCCTGGCGCGGTTGCTGGCGAAACTGACCGGGCAGGAACTCGTGGCGGCAACAGCCGGCGAGGATGAAGACGATGCCAGCAGTGCGGATTCAGAGGAGCCGGTCGAGTTCAATCCCGACAACCGGGATGACTGAGTCTGCACTGGCCGCCTGGCTGGCACGTCTGGAGGCGCTGTACCCGCAGCCGATCAAACTGGGCCTGGACCGCGTTGCCGCTGTCGCCAACACCCTCGGCCTGCTGCCAGTGAAGGTACCCGTGGTCACAGTGGCTGGCACCAACGGCAAGGGATCGGTGGTTGCCGCGCTGGAAAGCCTTTTGCACCGGTCCGGTGTTGTCGCCGGCGTTTACACGTCACCTCATTTGCTGCGCTTCAATGAGCGTATCCGCATCAATGCAGAGGAAGCAGTGGATGCGGAAATCGTCGCGGCACTGGAGGACGTTGAAGCGGCACGCGGCGAGATTTCCCTGACCTACTTTGAATACACGACGCTGGCCGCCTTGCTCCTGTTCCGGTCCCGCGCGGTGGAGGTGGTGGTACTGGAAGTCGGGCTTGGGGGCCGCCTTGATGCGGTCAACATCGTCGACCCGACGGTTGCGGTGATAACCAGCATTGCCCTGGATCACCAGGACTGGCTGGGCGACAACCTGGACCAGATCGCGCGGGAAAAGGCCGGCATCCTGCGCCCCGGTAAACCAGCGGTCATTGCGACCATGGAGCCGGCGGGGTTGGTGGCAGCGGTCGCGGCGAGTGGCGCGGATGCGCGCTGGCTGGGGCAGGAATTCGGTTTCGAGCCGGCAGGCGAGGGTTGGGAAGGTTGGCTGCAGACGAGCACCGGAGAGCGTCGGCAACTGCCTGCCGTGAACAATGCCGCCCTGCTGCCGGCCAATCTCTGCGCCGCTCTGCAGGCGCTGGAGTTGCTGGACCGGCCCGCCTCCGATGCGGATATCGCGGCGGTGATACCGGGGCTGCAGCCACCGGGACGCAGGCAACGGTTGACGATGTCCGGTCTGGAACTGATTCTGGACGTGGCACACAATCCCGCAGCGGTTGACAAATTGGTTGAGTTTATAGACATAACCCCCTGTAATGGAAAGACTATTGCTGTTTTCTCTGCCATGGCAGACAAGGATATCAAGGCAATGATCGAAGCTGCCGGCGAACGCTTTGGCGCCTGGTTCCTGGCCGACCAGCCGGGCAATGCACGCGCTGCTCCGGCCGCTGTCATTGCGGGCTTGCTGCGCGACGCCGGGCAGGAGATGATCAGTGTCAGCAAGAATCTGCGCCAGGCCCTGGCCCGCGCCCGCAGCGTGCTGGCGCCCGGGGACCGGCTGGTGGTATTCGGGTCCTTTCATACGGTAGCAGCGGCAATGAGTTGGCTGGCAAAGGAGCAGGGGAAGGGATAACAGGTGAACGATATCCTCAAGCAGCGACTGGTCGGCGCCCTGATTCTGATTGCTCTCGGCGTCATCTTCTGGCCGATCATCTTCGTCGATCCCGACCAGGGGACTGGGATGGAGGAGTTGCGTATCCCGCCGCGACCGCAGGTAGATGCGACACCGATCGCGGCCCCGGATCCTGCCGGCCTGCGCGGCTCCCCGGAACTGGAATACAAGGAGGCGGAATTCGCCGAGCCCGTGCTTGCAGAGGCGGATTCCCGGGAATTCGGCGAACCTGTGCCCGCAGAGAGCATGGCACAGGTTCCGGCATCGGAGCAGCCTTCTGCCGTGCCCGCGCCGCCAGCGCCAGGTGCGACCCGCACGGAGCGGCCGGAGCAGCCAGTGATTGACGCCCAGGGCGTGCCGGTGGCGTGGATGCTGCAGGTTGCCAGCGTCAGCAGCGCCGAAAAAGCGGAACAGCTGCGCCAGCGCCTGCAGGCCCGTGGCGAGAAAGCCTGGGTGGCCCCGGTCACGATCGACGGCCGCACCATGTACCGGGTCAACGTCGGGCCCAAGTTCGAGCGCGCCCGGCTGGAGGCGCTGCAGTCCGGTATCGACGCCGAGTTCGGTGTCAACTCCCTGGTCAAGCGCTATCTGCCCTAGCGCGGGCCACCCTGGTGCTGGCCCCGTGATTTCCCGACTTTCCTTCAGTGGACACCGCCGCTCTGCTAGAATGCGCCGCGCGGGGTACAGGAACCAGAGGGCAGGGCAGGGATGTTGATGCTGGATGCATTTACCTGGGTGGATTGGGTTGTGGTTGCGATCGTTGCCCTGTCCACGCTGCTGAGCCTGCTGCGGGGTTTCACGCGCGAGGCTCTGTCCCTGCTGGGATGGATTGCGGCGTTTGTTATTGCCTATGTGTTCGCCGGTGAACTGGCCTCGCGCATGACCGGGCTTGTCAGCAATATCACGGCGCGCTATATCGCCGCCTGGCTGCTGCTGCTGGTTGGTGTGTTACTGGTTACAGGGTTGCTGAGCATGCTCATGGCACAGATGGTAAGAGCCACGGGGCTCGGTACCCTGGACCGGCTTCTGGGCACCATCTTTGGCTTTGCCCGCGGTGTCATCATCGTGTTGGTGTTGGTGTTCCTGATTCGGGAACTGCTGCCGCCGAGGGACCAGGTGTGGCTCTACCAGGCCCATTTGATGCCACAAATCGATGCCCTGCTGAATTGGGCAATGCAAATGCTGGGGCAGCTGAATAGCGATCGGCTGTCGGCAATCAGGACTTGAAAACGAGGTGGATACTGGATGTGCGGGCTGGTTGGACTGGTAGGCAAGGGCGATGTCGGGCCAGATATTTATGACGCGCTGACGGTGCTGCAGCACCGCGGCCAGGATGCGGCAGGCATCATGACCTGTCGCGGTGGTCGCTTCAATCAGCGCAAGAGTGAAGGCCTGGTGCGGGACGTGTTCCGGCAGGATCACATGCAGCGGCTCAAGGGTCCCATGGGCATTGGCCACGTGCGCTACCCCACGGCAGGCAGCTCCGGGCCGGCACTGGCGCAACCGTTCTACGTCAACTCTCCCTACGGCATCGCCCTGGCCCACAACGGCAACCTGACCAATTCCGATCAGCTGACCCGGGAGCTGTTCCAGGACGACCTGCGCCACCTTAACACCGACTCCGACTCCGAAGTGCTGCTCAACGTTTTCGCCCACGAACTGCAGACCCTGGGCAAACTCAGCCCCGGTGCCGATGACATTTTCCAGGCGGTAAGCGCGGTGCACCGGCGCTGTCGCGGCGGCTATGCCGCGGTGGCCCTGGTGGTGGACTACGGCGTGGTCGGTTTCCGCGATCCCTTCGGCATCCGCCCGCTGGTGGTGGGGCAGCGCGAGACGCCTGACGGCAACGAGTACATGCTCGCCTCCGAGAGTGTAGCGCTAGATGTCCTCGGCTTTCGCCTGATCGACGACGTCGCGCCCGGGGAAGCGGTTTTTATCGACGCCAATGGCAAGCTGCACCGGCGCCAGTGCGCCGACAACCCGCAGCTCAGTCCCTGCATCTTCGAACACGTGTACTTTGCGCGCCCGGATTCCCTGATGGACGGCGTGTCCGTGTACAAGACCCGGATGCGCCAGGGCGAGGCCCTGGCCCGCAAGATCCTGCGCCTGCGCCCCGACCACGACATCGACGTGGTGATTCCCATCCCGGATACCAGCCGCATTGCCGGTCAGGCGCTGGCGTCCGACCTGGGGATCAAATTCCGCGAAGGTTTCATGAAAAATCGCTATATTGGCCGCACTTTCATCATGCCGGGTCAGAACCAGCGCAAGAAATCCGTGCGCCAGAAGCTGAACCCGGTGCCGCTGGAGTTCGACGGCAAGAACGTCATGCTGGTGGACGACTCGATCGTGCGCGGTACCACCTGTCGCCAGATTATCCAGATGGCGCGAGATGCCGGCGCCGCCAAGGTGTATTTCGCCTCCGCCGCGCCGCCGGTGCGCTATCCGAATGTGTATGGTATCGACATGCCGTCGGCGAGTGAGTTGATTGCCCACAACCGCAGCGTGGACGAGGTTTGCGAGTTGATCGGCGCCGACTGGCTGGTATACCAGGATCTCGAGGATCTGGTGCAGTGTTCCCGCTCCGGCAACAGGCAAACCTCTGGCTTTGACTGCTCCGTGTTCAACGGTGAGTACCTTACCGGCGATGTCGACCGCGCCTATCTCGACCGCATCGAAGCCCTGCGCAACGACGACGCCCAGACCCAGAGCCGCACCCAGTTGCTGGCCGAGGGCACGGTGGTCGGCATCCACAACGACGCCAGCTGAGGCCCCATGAGCAACCAGAGCGACGACCCGCTGGCGGCTGCCAAACCCGACACCCTCGCCATTCGCGCGGGGATTCACCGGACCGCCGAGGGCGAGCACTCGGAGCCGATTTTCACCACTTCCAGCTATGTATTTGACTCCGCGGCTGATGCCGCGGCGCGCTTTGCCGGCGACAGCCCCGGCAACGTCTACTCCCGTTATACCAACCCCACCGTGCGCAGCTTCGAGGAACGGCTGGCGGCACTGGAAGGCGGGGAGGCTGCGGTGGGCACATCCTCGGGCATGGCGGCGATACTCAGCACCTGCATGGCGCTGCTCGCTGCCGGCGATCACGTGCTCTGTTCCCGCGACGTCTTCGGCACCACCACCAACCTGTTTGCGCGCTATATGGCCAAGTTTGGGGTGGCGGTGGACTTCGTGCCACTGCTGGACCTGGAGCATTGGCAGGCGGCCATGCGCCCGGAAACGAAGCTGCTGTACATCGAGACGCCCTCGAACCCTCTGTGCGAAGTGGCGGATATTGGCCAGTTGGCGGACCTGGCCCACGCCGGCGGCGCCCTGCTGGTGGTAGACAACTGTTTTTGTACTCCGGCCCTGCAGCGGCCACTGGAACTGGGCGCGGACATCGTTATCCATTCCGCCACCAAGTACCTGGACGGCCAGGGCCGTTGTGTCGGCGGTGCGGTGGTTGGCTCCCGGGCACTGATGAATGAGATGGTTGTCTTCATGCGCACCTGTGGGCCCACCATGAGCGCATTCAATGCCTGGGTGTTCCTGAAAGGGCTGGAGACCCTGCGTCTGCGCATGGAGGCGCATTCGCGCTCGGCGCTGGATCTGGCCCGCTGGTTGCAACAGCAGCCCCAGGTACGCCAGGTCTACTATGCGGGCCTGCCGAGCCACCCCGGTCACGCCCTGGCCAGCCGCCAGCAGCGGGCCTTCGGCGGAGTGCTGTCGTTTGAAGTCCACGGCGACCGCGAGGCGGCCTGGCGTTGTATCGACGCCACCCGCATCATGTCGCTGACGGCCAATCTCGGAGATGCCAAGACCACGATCGTGCATCCCGGCACCACCACCCACGGCCGTCTGACACCGGACCAGCGTGCGGAGGCGGGCATCAGTGACAGCCTCATCCGTATCGCCGTGGGACTGGAGGATGTGGAAGACCTGCGCGCGGACCTGCAGCGCGGGCTGGAAGCGGTTGGCTGACACAGCCCCGGGAGTGTAGACATGGAGATACAGGCCGCAATTGACAGCGCGGTGGAGGAAGTGGGCACCGTGCTGCTGGGCAAGCAAGCACAGGTGCGCCTGGCGCTGTGCTGTCTACTGTCCCGCGGCCACCTGCTGATCGAGGACCTGCCGGGCATGGGCAAGACCACGCTCTCCCACGCCCTCGCGGAAGTGCTGGGGCTATCCTACAAGCGGGTCCAGTTCACCAGCGACCTGCTGCCGGCCGACATTCTGGGCGTCTCGGTCTACAATCGCAACGATGCCAGCTTCAGCTTCCATCCCGGCCCCATCTTTACCCAGGTACTGCTGGCCGACGAGATCAATCGCACGACCCCGCGCACCCAGAGCGCGCTGCTGGAGGCCATGGCCGAGGGCCAGGTGACCATCGAGGGTGAGACCCGGTCGCTGCCGGAACCGTTTTTCGTGATTGCCACCCAGAACCCGATCCACCAGTCCGGCACCTACCCGCTGCCCGAGAGCCAACTCGACCGCTTCCTGATGCGGCTGCAGCTTGGGTACCCGGATCCACAGGCGGAGCGACAGATGTTCCTCAGCAAGCACTCCGGCCAGTTCAGCACCGCGCCGCTGCGCCGCTGCCTGACACCGGAGCAATTGCGCGAGTTTCGGGCAGCGGTAGCCGAGGTGCATGTCGCAGAAACCCTGCTGGACTACCTGCAGCGCCTGGTGGCGTTTACCCGCCAGAGCCGGGAGTTCGCCGTCGGCCTGTCGCCGCGGGGGGCGCTCGCCCTGCTGGACTGTGCCCGCACCTGGGCCTTCATGGATGGCCGCAGCCACGTGGTCCCGGAGGACCTGCAGGCAGTACTGGCGGCGGTGGCCGGCCATCGCCTGGTACCCAGCGGCGACTACGCCGGTGACGGCCAGGCGCTGGTGGATCTGCTGCAGCGCAGCGTGGACGTGATAGGGCGCTGAGCCCGGCGATGGCCGCTTCCGATGAGGCGACAGAGCACGCCACCGAAGCGCCGCGAGGTCGCTTCGGCCGCTGGCTGGAGCGGCGGATTCCGCCGGCCCGTTCGGTGACCCTGGATCAGCGCCGGATCTTCATCTTTCCCTCCCTGCCCGGGCTGTTCTTCGTCCTCCTGCTGTTGCTGATCCTGCTCACCGCGATCAACTACCAGAACAACATGGCCTACGCGGTAGCCTTTCTGCTGGCGACCCTGTTCATTGTCGGCATCCTCCACACCTACGCCAATTTGGCGGGCCTGAGCCTGCACGCGCTCGCTGCCAGCCCCGCCTTCCCGGGGCAGCAGAGCGAGTTCAGCCTGCGCCTGCAGCGCGGCCGCCGCGCTGCCCACTACGGGCTGCGTCTGGCCTGGCCCCGGGGCGGTGATGTTGAGGTCAGCCTGGACGACCGCGACAGCGCCGAGCTGCGGCTGTTCGTGCCGGTGGGAAAGCGCGGCTGGCACCACCCGGGGCGCCTGTTGCTGGAGAGCAGCTACCCGCTGGGGCTGCTGCGCTGCTGGACCTGGGTAGACCTGGACCTGCGGGCGCTGGTCTATCCGCAGCCGCTGACCTCGCCGGAGCTGCCCGGCACCACCAGCGACAGCCCCGAGGGCGCGGCGGTAGCCGTGGCCGGCAGCGATGACTTCTACGGTTTCCGCGAATATCGGCCCGGGGACTCCCTGCGCCAGGTGCACTGGAAGGGGCTGGCCAAGGGCCAGGCCCTGCAGAGCAAGCACTATGCCGCGTACACCGATCGCAGCGCCTGGCTGGACTGGGATGCGTTCCCCGGCATTCCACTGGAGCAGCGCCTTTCCCACCTCTGTTACTGGGCGCTGGCATGCGAGCGCGGCGGCGATGACTACGGTCTGCGCCTGCCCGGAACCGAAATCCCCCCCGCCCGGGGTGAAGCACAGCTGGAACGGGTGCTGACCGCGCTGGCGCTGTTCGGTATCGGGGGGCAGCGGCTGTGAGTTCGCGCAGCGCTGCTGTCAGCCTGATTCCCCGCAACGCCCTGGTGTGGATTATCCTCAGCCAGTTCGCGCTGTTGCTGCCGCACCTGGGGCGGTTGCCCGTATGGGTGGTGCTGGTGTACCTGCTGACGGCAATCTGGCGCCTGCTGGTGTATCAGGGGCGTGTATCCTACCCGGGTCGCTGGCCCCGCATTGCCCTGATCGGCGCCGGTTTCGCCGCCATCTTCCTGAGCTACGGCAACCTGCTGGGACTGGAGCCCACCGTCGCCCTGCTGCTCACTGCCTTCGCCCTCAAGCTGCTGGAACTGGTCAAGCGCAAGGACGCCTACGTACTGATCTTTCTCGGTTACTTCATCTGCGTTACCGCCTTCCTGTTTACCCAGGACCTGCTGCTGGTACTGTACTCCCTGTTTACCGTGCTGCTGGTTACTACCGCGCTGGTGGCCCTGCACCGGCCCGGTGAGCACCGCTTCCGCCTGAATACCCTGCGCCTGCCGGCACTGATGTTGGCGCAGGCATTTCCATTGATGCTGGTGCTGTTTTTCCTGTTTCCGCGCATCGGGCCGCTGTGGACCGTGCCGGTGAAGAGTCACGCCGCCAGGACCGGGGTCAGTGATTTCATGAAGCCCGGGGATATCTCCAGCCTGAGCCAGTCCGACGAAGTCGCGTTCCGGGTGCAGTTCGAGGGCGACATCCCGCCGCGCGCGGAGCTGTACTGGCGCGGGCTGGTGTTCAGTGTTCTCGATGACGGTGCCTGGCGTAGCCTGCGCTATCGCGAGCTGCCGGGGGAAGAGCTGCGGCCGCGGACCGCGGAACTGACGGGGCCGGAGCTGTCGTATTCGGTGCTGATGCTGCCCACGCAACAGAATTGGCTCTACAGCCTGCGTTACGCACGCTCGCAGCAACCAGGCGTGATGGAGACCCCCGACTTCCGCCTGTATTCGCCGGTCGAGGTTGAGGAGCAGCTGCGCTACACGGTCAGCAGTTGGCCACAGACCCTGCTGGAACCCGAGCTGTCACCCTGGCGCAGGCGCACGGAGCTGACCCTGCCAGAGAGCGGCAATCCGCGCACTCGTGAGCTGGCCCGGGAGCTATACGCCGGCAGCGCCAACGACGCAGCATTTGTGGACGCAGTCCTGGCCCACTTCAATCGCGAAAACTTTGTCTATACCCTGCAGCCACCGCTGCTGACGGCTGCGCAGCCGATGGACCAGTTTCTGTTCGACACCCGGCGCGGCTTCTGTGAGCACTATGCCCACGCCTTCACCGTAATGATGCGTGCCGCCGGGGTGCCGGCGCGGGTCGTCGCCGGCTATCAGGGCGGGGAGATCAACCCGGTCAACGGCACCGTGATCGTGCATCAGTTCGACGCCCACGCCTGGTCCGAAGTGTGGTTGCAGGGACGGGGCTGGGTGCGGGTGGACCCCACCGGCGCGGTGTCTCCGGATCGGATTGAGCTGGGGCTGGAGGAGGCAGTGGCCGGGGAGGGCAGCTTCCTGGTCAATTCACCGCTGTCGCCCCTGCGCTATCGCGGGGTCGACTGGGTCAACATGCTGCGGCTGCGCTACGACGCCCTGACCTATCGCTGGCAGAGCTGGGTGGTGGGCTTCGACAGTGCAGAGCAGTACCGGCTGCTGCAGGATCTGTTCGGCAGCGTGCGCGCACGGACCTTCGTCATCATCGTGCTTGCCAGCGGTGCGCTGGTGCTGGTGCCGGTGGCCTGGCTGCTGCTGGGGCGGCACCGGCGGCGGCCGCTGGATCCCGCACAGCAGCTGTACCTGGCCTTCTGTGCCCGCCTGGCCCGGCGCGGCCTGGAGCGCGAGCCTGGTGAAGGGCCGCGGGCATTCTGCCAGCGGGTCGCCACGCTGGACCCGGTGCTGGGTCGCTGGGCGCGGGAGTTTACCGAGGGCTTTGAACAGTTGGCCTACGCCGGCAGCGTGCGGGACGACGGTGCCGGCCGGCAACAGCTGCGAGACCTGCGCCTGCAACTGCAGCGGATGCCGGCGCCGGAAAAGCGCTAAAGCAGGGCGCCGTAATCTGCCTGCAACTGGTCGAAGTTCAGGGAAGCGATAAAGCGCGAGAAGCTCATCCAGGTGGCCAGACCCTGCAGGTCGGCAAAGTGCGGGGGCACGAAGCGGGGCGCTTCCACCACCCCCTCGTCAATCAGCAGGCGCCAGGTGTGGATGTCCTCGAGGGTGATCTTGCCGCAAAACAGCACTGGCAGGCTGTCGAGGCGGCCCTCGCTCATGGCCAGGCGAAGGAAATTGTAGGTCTGGACGAAGCCGCGCATGTAGGCCAGGTCCTTGGTGAAGGGCTTGCCGTCCGGGGTGCTGCCGCGGAACACGCGCATGGCAATGCTCCAGGCATCGTCCTCGCCCATGCCGTGGTCGCGCAGGTAGTGGAACACGTCGACGAAACTGGCGCCGTCCTCGGCCAGGGTCACCGCCCTGACGCGGTTGATCAGCCGGTACAGGCGCGAGGGGCTGGAGCGCAGGGTCAGGATCTCGGTCAGTACCGCGAGTCCCTCCTGGGTAGTGGTGGCGGAGGGTGGGCCCTTGCCGAGAAACGTACAGGCCGGCTGCGCGCCACCGTTCAGGGTGGTACCCAGATGCACCCAGCCCTCGTGCACTTCCAGCACGTCGATGTCGAGACGATTGAAACGGGCGTCGCTGCGGATCTTCAGGTAGTCGGAGCCGGCGGCGGCATCCGCCGTCATCTGGTCGTTGAGCAGGACCCGGATGCCGGCGTCCGGAAATACTTTCAGCAGTCGCTCGTTCAGCATTTCCACCGCTTGCGCGGCGGGAATGTCCTTGGGCGACTCCTGCATGGAACGGTTTTGCAGCAGATTGGTGAGGGTGTCCTCCATCGCCGTGCCCAGGTCAGCCAGGGTCGGATCGCCGGCGTGGAACACATCCGAGGCGGATCCGTACAGGTCCACGGAGATGGTGCCGAAATCGGGCTCGCCCCGTGCCTCCAGCATCTGCACTACGCTGCGGTACTCCCGGCACATGCGGCGCATGATCTGGGCCAGGGGATTGAGCTGGCCCAGCTTGCGGGCGATGTCGCGCTCGATGTCCTGGAATTCCGCGCGCTTGGCAGCGGGTTCGAACTCCAGGGGATTTTTCTCGCGGTAATAGTCGCGGTCTACACGCGGCAGCTCGCGGCAGCCGCGGGCAAAAAAATCCTTGCGCACGGTACCGCTCCACTTGATCGCGTCGAGGATGCGGATTGGGCGCTGGGCCAGCACCATGCGCTCGGACAGCTGCCGCACCAGAGCGAGGTAGTCGGGATCGGCACTCATGGCCTGGCCTTGCGCCGACCCCTGGCCGCCTGTACCACCACCACCGCCCGCAGACGGCTACCGCCGAAGCGGCTCATGGCGGCAAAATCGGCGCGGGCAATGGGCAGGTGCTGGCAGTCCAGCGGTGCCTTGTTGGCGTCCCGGGCCGCATTCGGGCTGCCGAGGTCATCCAGCTCCGGATCGTGAACATACAGGCAACTGTCATCGTAGCCGGACAGTACCACCCAGTGTGGCGCCTTCTTGCTGTCGAGGCGGTAGGTGGAGATCAGGATCAGGATATTGGCACCGGCGTCGAACAGCTCCACCAGTTGTTGCTGGTCGATGTCCTGGTAGTGAACGGGGATATCGTGGCGGTCGCACTGGACCACGAAAGCGTCGTGGACCAGGCTCATGACCCGTTTCTTGTTTTCGTCGCGCACGCCCTCGAGGAACAGCGGGCCCACCGTGTTGACCCAGACTTCGCTGCGGAAGCCGCGGGCATTGGCGGCGATGGCCAGGCCCAGGGGATGGCAGCCGCCGTGGCCGGAAGTCATGAAAATGGTGGTGGCCTGGCGCCAGATGTCGATTTCCTCCAGCGGTGTTGGTTCGTAGCTGCTGTCCAGCCCTGCCATGGCCATCATCAACGACGCCGGACCGCAGGTGAAAGGCGTGGTCTGCGCCAGCCAGGGAATGGAGTGGGAATCGCCGCCGGGCTCGTAGGGGCGGATACACTTCTCCATGCGCAGGGCGTCGCCGTGGTCCTCGTAGTAGTCGTGGTAGAGGCCGAACTGGGTATAGCCAAGCTGCTGGTAGAGCGCAATCGCGGCACCGTTGGTGCTGGCGACTTCCAGGCGCAGGTACAGGGCGCCGGTGGCGCGGGTGTCCAGCTCGGCCTGCTGCAGCAGTCGCCGCGCCAGCCCCAGCCCCTGGTAGTCTGGCGCCACCGCCAGCGAGTACAGCCGCGCCAGCCGCGTACCCTGGCGCAGCAATACCAGACAGTAGCCGGCAAGGTTGCTACCTTCCCGCGCCACCAGGAACACGCAATCCTCGCGCCGCAGCCAGCGCTTGAAACTGCGCCGGGACAGGCGGTCGCTGCTGAAACAGGCGCTTTCGATCGCCAGCAGGGCCTCGAGGTCGGCGGGCAGCGCACGTTCTATGCTGATCCCGGGGCGCGGATCCGAGCGGGCTGTGGCGGGCTGTTTGGCGCTCTGGGCAGGCATGTGTTATCCATGGATTGAATTCCTTTAATATAGTGCCTGCGGCGGGTGCCTGTCATGGATCGCGTCGGCGCAGGTTGAAAACTACCAAACTGGCGCGGTAGTCTGCTGCCCGGGGCTGGCCGGTGGGAATTAGCGCTTGCGTTTACGCTGCAGCGGCCTAAAATCGGCGCCGTTTCCACTACTCACACGACTCATGCCAGTTACCAGCAACAGCTGCACCTGAAGGCACCATTGCCTCCTTGTGCATTGACCCTGAACACGGGAGGATCATGACAGACTCAGCGCAGCCCGCAGCGGGCTGGAGCGTCACCGACAGCGCCGAACTCTACGGCATCAACGCCTGGGGTGCCGGCTACTACAGTATCGGGGACAGCGGCCATGCCCAGGTGACGGTCAATTCCGGTGCGGGCCAGGTCAGCGTGTCGCTGATGGACATTGTTGCCGGGATGCGTGCGCGCAATCTGGAAATGCCTGCGGTGCTGCGTATCCGCAACGTGTTGGACCACCGCATAAAAGTGCTCAACGAGGCATTTGCGGATGCCATTGCCAAGGGCGGTTACCAAAACGTCTACCGCGGCGTATTCCCGATCAAGGTCAACCAGCAGTGCCACGTGATCGAGGAGATTGCCGATTACGGCACCCGCTATCACCACGGTTTCGAAGCCGGCAGCAAGGCCGAGCTTACCATCGCCCTGAGCCAGTTGCGCGACACCGAAAGCCTGGTGGTCTGCAATGGTTACAAGGACTCGGAGTTCATCGACCTGGGCCTCTACGCGCGGCGCATGGGTTACCCCTGTTTCTTCGTGCTGGAGTCGGTCAGCGAACTGCGCATGATCATTGAGCGCAGCCGGGCCCTGGACGTCGAGCCGCTGATTGGCGTGCGCATGAAGAGCTCGGTGAAAGTGGATGGCCACTGGAGCCAGGACAGCGGCGACCGCTCAATCTTCGGTCTCTCTACCCCCGCGCTGATCACCGTTGTCGACGAGTTGCGTGCGGCGGGCATGCTGCACTGCCTGCAGATGCTGCACTGTCACCTGGGCTCCCAGGTACCCAATATCCGCAACGTCCGCAACGGCGTGCTGGAGGCCTGCCGCTTCTACGCCGGACTGGTGGAGGAGGGCGCGGCCATGGGCTATCTCGACCTCGGCGGCGGTCTGGCGGTGGATTACGAGGGTGCCCGCACCAACAGTACCCACTCGATGAACTACCAGCTGGAGGAATACTGCGTCAACATTGTCGAGAGTATTCGCGACACTTTCGATCCGCTGGACATACCGCACCCGATCATTGTCTCGGAATCCGGCCGCGCCACCGTCGCCTATTCCTCACTGCTGCTGTTCAACGTATTGGATGTTCGAACCTGGGAGCCGCAGCATATTCCCGAAGTGTTGCCGGAGGATTGCAACGAGACCCTGCGTCATATCCGCGAAGTGCTGGATGTGGTGGGGCGCGAAAATTTCCAGGAGTGCTATAACGACGCCCTGTTCTATCGCGATGAGATCCGCGAGATGTTCCAGCACGGTCAGGCAACCCTGCGCGAACGCGCCCTGGCGGATGATATCTGCCTCGCGGTGTTGCAGCGCATCGTGGTCATGCTACCGGAGCTGGCACGGGTGCCGCCGGAGCTGGAAAATCTGCCCGAGCTGCTGTCGGACATCTATTACTGCAACTTCAGCCTGTTCCAGTCGCTGCCGGATATCTGGGCCATTGACCAGGTATTTCCGATCATGCCCCTGCACCGGCTGCAGGAGGAGCCGGCTCGGCGTGGCATGCTTGCGGATCTTACCTGCGACTGCGACGGCAAGATCGACAAGTTTTCCCTGCCCGCAGGTGCCAGCAGCACCCTGCCACTGCACGACCTGCGCGAAGATGAAGACTACACCCTGGGGGTATTCCTGGTCGGCGCCTATCAGGAGACCCTGGGGGACCTGCACAACCTGTTTGGCGATACCAACGTGGTCAGCGTCAGCGTCAATGCCGATGGCAGCTTTGACTTCGTGCGCGAGTTCCACGGTGACAGCATCGCCGATGTACTGAGCTACGTGGAATACGAACCCAAGCACATGCAGGAGCAATTCCGCCAGGTGGCGGAAAGCGCGGTGCGCAGCGGCCGCATTTCCGTGGCCGAGCGCCAGGAAATACTGCGTGCCTTCCGCGACAGCCTGCAGGGCTACACTTACTTCGAGCACCACTGAATCAGGTGGCAGTAAAGGAGCAATGACATGTCCAAAGTAATGATTATCGGCGCCGGCGGCGTCGGCGCCGTGGTCGCACACAAGTGCGCGCAGCTGACGGAAGTGTTCAGCGAGATTGTGCTGGCAAGCCGCACCGAGTCCAAGTGCAAGGCCATCGCCGCCCAGGTCTCGCGACCGATCCGCACCGCCCAGGTAGACGCGGACAACGTCGCCGAGCTCATCGTCCTGCTCAAGGCCGAGCAGCCGGAACTGGTGATCAATGTGGCGCTGCCGTACCAGGATCTGACCATCATGGACGCCTGCCTGGCGACCGGGGTGCACTACCTTGATACCGCCAACTACGAGCCGCCGGACACGGCCAGGTTCGAATACCACTGGCAGTGGGCCTATCAGGACAGGTTCCGCAACGCGGGGCTGACGGCCATTCTGGGCAGCGGCTTCGACCCGGGCGCCACCAACATCTTCACCGCGTATCTCGCCAAGCATTATTTCGACGAGATCAATGAGCTGGACATCATCGACGTCAACGGCGGCGACCACGGCTACCCCTTCGCCACCAACTTCAATCCCGAGATCAATATTCGCGAAGTCAGCGCCGAGTGTCGGCACTGGGAGAATGGTGCGTTTGTCACCACGCCGCCCATGTCCAAGCAGGCGCGCTTCGAGTGCCCGGAGGACGTCGGTGCCTACAACATCTATCGCATGTACCACGAGGAGCTGGAATCCCTGAGCAAGCACTTTCCGGGGCTCAAGCGCGCCCAGTTCTGGATGAGTTTCTCGGAAAACTATCTCACGCACCTGGAAGTGCTGCGCAATGTGGGCATGACCGGCATTGAACCGGTGGACTACCAGGGCCACAAGATCGTGCCCATCCAGTTCCTGGCGTCCCTGCTGCCGGATCCTTCCACCCTGGGCCCACGGACAAAGGGCAAGACCTGCATCGGCTGTATCGTGCGCGGACGCAAGGACGGCAAGGAGCGGGTGATGTACCTGTACAACATCGCCGACCATCAGGAATGCTTCCGCGAGGTGCAGTCCCAGGCGATTTCCTATACTACCGGGGTGCCGGCGGTGATCGGCGCCAAGATGATCATCGAGGGGCACTGGCGCGAGCCCGGCGTCTGGAACGTGGAGCAGCGCGACCCGGATCCCTTCATGGTGGACATGAACCGCTATGGCCTGCCCTGGACCGTGGTGGAGCTGGATCCCGGCTTCCGCCTCGACGTGGTCAAGGGCCAGGATATCTAGGGTGCAGATTTTCCAGTTCACGGATTTCAGCAAGCTGGACCTCGCGCGCCTGCCGTCCCCCTGCTACGTGGTGGACGAGGTGGCGGTGGAGCGCAACCTGGCGATCCTCAGGCAGGTGGCCGATGCCAGCGGGGCGAAAGTACTGGCGGCGCTGAAAGCCTTTTCCTGCTGGCGCCTGGGGGACCTGACCGCGCGCTACCTGCACGGCAGCTGCGCCAGCGGCCTGCACGAGGCGCGCCTCGGCCATGAGTACTATCGCGGCCCGGACCAGAGCGGCGAAGTGCACGTATTCGGCGCTGGCTATCACGAAGCGGACCTGCGCGAGATCCTGCAGATAGCCCACCACGTGGTTTTCAACAGCTGTGCCCAGTGGGTCCGGTTTCGGCCGCTGTGCCTCGCGGCACAGCGTGAACGCCCGGCGCTGCGCTTCGGCTTGCGGATCAACCCGGAGCATTCCGAGGGCGACGTACCCATCTATGACCCCTGCGCGCCGGGCTCACGGCTGGGGATTCCGCGCTCACAGCTGGACGTCAGTACCCTCGAGGGGATCAGCGGGCTGCATTTCCATACACTCTGTGAACACGATTTCCCGCCACTGCAGCGGACCCTGGCGGCGGTGGAGGAAAAATTCGGCGACCTGCTGCCGCAGATGGAATGGGTCAATTTTGGTGGCGGCCATCACATTACCCGTCCCGGTTACCAGATCGACGACCTGGTTGCCTGCATCCGCGACTTTGCCAGCCGCTACGCGGTACAGGTCTACCTGGAGCCGGGGGAGGCGGTCGCCATCGGCACCGGCGTGCTGGTCACCGAAGTGCTGGACCTGACCTGGAATGCCCTGGATCAGGCCATTCTCGACTGTTCCGCCACCTGCCATATGCCGGACACCCTGGAGATGCCCTACCGGCCGGAGCTCATGGGGGCCGGGGAGGCGGGCGAACTGGGCCACAGCTACCGCCTCGGTGGGCTCACCTGCCTCGCCGGTGACGTGATCGGCGATTACAGCTTCCCCGCGCCGCTGCAGATCGGCCAGCGGCTGGTGTTCAGGGACATGGCGCACTACACCATGGTCAAGACCAGCACCTTCAACGGCACCCGGCTGCCGGCCATCGTGCTCTGGAACTCGGCAACCGATACCCTGGAAACTGTGCGCGAGTTCGGCTACGAGGATTTCCGCACCCGCCTGAGCTGATGGGGCACGCCTAGTGGCGCACGGCCAGTGGGGCACGCCCAGTGGGGGCACGCCCAGTGGGGAAAAGTCCAGATACCCGAGGGGATCGCTTTCACAGTATCCCCGGCCCTGCTACGATTGGCGATCCCCACAAGTGTCAAGGTGGCGATCCGATGTTTGATCGAAACAGAAACAAACCGCCGGCGGAAGCGCCCGCACCCGAACCGGTCGCCGCGCCGCGCGCGCCCGCAGACCAGACCACGCCGCAACCTGCCGCCACGAGGAACACCGCGATGATTGGACCGAGCATTCATATCAAGGGCACCGTGAGCGGAGGCGAGGACCTGCTGATCCAGGGCAAGGTCGAAGGTACTATCGACCTTGGAGACCACGAAGTCGCCGTCGGCCAGTCCGGCAAGGTGACTGCGGATATCAAGGCCAAGATTGTGAAGATCGAGGGCGAAGTGGCCGGCGATGTTACCGGCAGTGAGAAGGTGGTCATTGCCAAGTCCGGCAGGGTTCGGGGCAATATTATCGCGCCGCGTGTTACCCTTGAGGATGGCGCCATCTTCAAGGGCAGCATCGACATGGATCCGGGTGACACCCGCACTGCACAGTCCCCACCCAAGGTCGAGAAACCCGCCGCCACTGCCGGGGATGCGAGCAAGCAGAGTCCGGGACTGGATCTGAAACACGGTTGAGCCCCATGCCCCGAGTCTCCCTCGGCCCGGCATCGCGCCTGCCCGGGCTGTGACCCCGCAGACCCAGGTTTCGCAGCTGCTGGCGTCGGTACTGCAGCGCGCCGGGGAAGGGGAGCGGGTCACGGTGCTGGACGTCGGCCCGGCCCTGCCGGAAACGGTGGCATTCTTCGCCGCTGTCCCCTGCACCCTGCACATTGCGGATCTTTTCCGCGACCTGCCCTTGCTGCCCGAGGAAGGCGGTATCACCTATCTTGAGCAGTTCCGGATGTTGCTGCCCCTGGCGCCAGATACCCGCTTCGACATCTGCCTGTTCTGGGATCTGTTCAACTACCTGCCCGAGGCAGCCGCCAGAGCGCTGCTCCAGCTGCTGCGGCCGCACCTGCACCCGGGCACCCGCGGCCACGCCTTCAGCGTCCACAAGCGCGGCGCGCCAGAGGATTCACGGATTCACGGTATACACAGCGCGGACACCCTGACCCTGCGGGCCAGGCGGCAGCCGCTTGCCGGCTACGCGCCCATGCCCCAGGCCCGGTTGCAGGAAGTGCTGGCCGACTTCCGCTTCGAGCGCAGCGTACTGCTCGCGGATAGCCGGCTGGAGCTGCTGCTCAGGCGGCGTTGACGACGTCGACCTGCACCGCCGCGATACGCTTGCCTTCCTCGGCGCTGTGCTGGAACTCCACGATCTGGTCGAAGTTCATGTAGCGGTAGATTTCCGCTGACATTGCATCGAGCTTGCTGGCGAACTGCAGGTATTCCTCCGGGGTCGGCAGCTTGCCCAGGATCGCCCCCACCGCTGCCAGCTCCGCCGACGTCAGGTAGACATTGGCGCCGTCGCCGAGGCGGTTGGGGAAGTTGCGGGTAGAGGTGGACAGCACCGTGCTGTTCGCCGCCACCCGGGCCTGGTTGCCCATGCACAGGGAGCAGCCGGGCATCTCGGTGCGCGCACCGGCGCGACCGAAGATGTTGTAGTAACCCTCTTCCATCAGCAGGTGCTGGTCCATCCGCGTGGGCGGTGAAATCCACAGGCGGGTGGAGAGGCTGCCCTTGTGCTGCTCCAGCAGCTTGCCGGCGGCGCGGAAGTGGCCGATGTTGGTCATGCAGCTGCCGATGAACACTTCATCGACCTTGTCGCCGGCAACGTCGGAGAGCAGACGCGCATCGTCCGGGTCGTTGGGGGCGCAGACGATGGGCTCCTTGACCTCCGCCAGGTCGATCTCGATGACTGCAGCGTACTCCGCGTCGGCGTCGGCCTGCATCAGACTGGGGTTGGCCAGCCATTCTTCCATCTTGCTGGCCCGGCGCTCGAGGGTGCGGGCGTCACCGTAGCCCTCGGCAACCATTGCCCGCAGCAGCACCACGTTGGAGCGCAGGTACTCGGCGATGGTGTCCTCGTCCAGGGCGATGGTGCAGCCCGCGGCGGAACGCTCGGCGGAGGCATCCGACAGCTCGAAGGCCTGTTCCACAGTCAGGCCGGACAGGCCTTCGATCTCCAGGATGCGACCGGAGAAGATGTTCTTCTTGCCCTTCTTCTCCACCGTCAGCAGGCCCTGCTGGATGGCGTAGTAGGGAATGGCGTGAACCAGGTCGCGCAGGGTGATGCCGGGCTGCATCTTGCCCTTGAAGCGCACCAGCACCGATTCCGGCATGTCCAGCGGCATCACCCCGGTGGCGGCGGCAAAGGCCACCAGGCCGGACCCCGCGGGGAAGGAAATGCCCATCGGGAAGCGGGTGTGACTGTCGCCGCCGGTGCCGACAGTGTCGGGCAGCAACATGCGGTTCAGCCAGCTGTGAATGATGCCGTCGCCCGGGCGCAGGGAGACGCCGCCACGAGTCATGATGAAGTCCGGCAGGCTGTGCTGGGTGTCGATGTCCACCGGCTTCGGGTAGGCCGCGGTATGGCAGAAGGACTGCATTACCAGGTCGGTGGAGAAGCCCAGGCAGGCCAGGTCCTTGAGCTCATCCCGGGTCATGGGGCCGGTGGTGTCCTGGGAGCCGACCGTGGTCATGCGCGGCTCGCAGTAGGTGCCGGGGCGCACGCCGTCGACGCCGCAGGCGTGGCCGACCATCTTCTGCCCCAGGGTAAAGCCCTTGCCGGTATCGCCGGGCACTTCCGGGGTGCGGAACAGGGTGGAGCGGGACAGGCCGAGGGCTTCCCGGGCCCGGGTGGTAAGGCCGCGACCAATGATCAGGTTGATGCGGCCACCGGCACGGACTTCGTCCAGCAGCACGTCGGACTTGAGTTCGAATTCTGACAGCACGGTACCGTCTTCGGCCAGGATCTTGCCGTCATAGGGGCGCACTTCAATCACGTCGCCCATGTTCAGGTCATCGACCGGGGCTTCAAACACCAGTGCCCCCGCGTCTTCCATGGTGTTGTAGAAGATCGGCGCTACCTTGCCGCCAATGCAGATGCCGCCACCCTTCTTGTTGGGGACGCCGGGCATTTCCTCCCCAAAAAACCACAGCACCGAGTTGGTGGCGGACTTGCGCGAGGAGCCGGTGCCGACCACATCGCCGACGAAGGCGACCGGCAGGCCCTTGGCCTGCAGTTCCGCTATCTGGCTCATGGGGCCGGTGACGCCGTGCTCTTCCGGGGTCAGACCATCGCGGGTCATCTTGTACATGGCCAGCGCGTGCAGGGGGATGTCCGGGCGCGACCAGGCGTCGGGGGCGGGGGAGAGGTCATCGGTGTTGGTTTCACCGGTGACCTTGAATACCGCCACCTTGATCGACTCGGGCACATCCGGGCGGCTGGTAAACCACTCGCCCTCGGCCCAGGACTCCAGCACTGCCCGGGCGTTGGCGTTGCCGGCCCTGGCCAGTTCGTCCACGTCGTGAAAAGCATCGAATACCAGCAGAGTGTGCTTGAGTTCGGTGGCCGCCAGGGCGCCCAGTTCCGCGTCCGCCAGCAGGCCAACGAGGGTTTCAATGTTGTAGCCACCGTGCATGTTGCCCAGCAGCTTGACCGCAGCGGCGCGGTCGATCAGTTTGCACTCGGCCTCACCCTTGGCCACGGCAGAGAGGAAGCCGGCCTTGACATAGGCCGCCTCGTCCACGCCCGGGGGCACGCGGGTGCTGATGAGATCGAGCAGGAAGTCTTCTTCGCCGGCGGGCGGATTCTTGAGGAGCTCTACCAGGGCGGCGACCTGTTCGGCGCTCAGGGGCTTGGGCGGAATATTCAGGGCGGCCCTTTCGGCCACGTGTTCACGATAGGCTTCTAGCACAGTAAAGCTCCTTGTTGCGGTGACGGGTGGCGCTGCGGGCAGGCCTGCTGGCTGCCTCTGCTGCCGTGGAAACTGGTGCGGCAGTATAGCCCAGCAGTGGGGCAAGATAAATCGGCGCACCGCTTATACCGTGCATTCAGGCGGTCGATGGCTTACACTTTCGGGCCGTGAATAGCCCCGTTTTTCCGCACCAGACTATGCTCAAGCCCGTCGTCAAGACACCCTGTATCGGGGTCTGCTCCACCGGCATCGGCGATGCCGTGTGTCGCGGCTGCAAGCGTTTCAGTCACGAAGTGATCCACTGGAATGGCTACACCCACGAACAGAAGCTGGCGATAGACGGGCGCCTGGCGGACTTTCTCTCGCGCTGTGTCAGCAACAAGCTGGAGGTGGTCGATCACGCCCTGCTGAGGTGGCAGCTACAGGTGCAGCAGGTGCGCCACAACGCCGACCACGATGAGTACTGCCAGGTATTCAGCCTGCTCAAGGCCGGCGCCGGGCAGATTGCGCGGAGCGAGGATTTTGGCTTCAGCGTCAATGCCGAATTTCGCAGCCTGGGCCTGCCGCGGTTGCGCGACCTGATAGACCAGGAGTTCTATATTCTCTCCGAGGCCCACTATGACCGCTACATGCGCACCCCGGACCTGTTCGGTGGAGAGGGGCATTGATGCAGCCTGAGACTGTGCTGGCACCGGTGCGTGCGTTTTTGCCCTGTGCCACGCCCCCGGCCTGGGTCGAATGGGCGCTGGCAAACCCGGAACTGCTGCTGGTGGACCACGCCAACTGCGAAAAGAAAGCTGCTTCCACTGCGCTCAACCTGATGTACCGCTACGTCGAGCAACCGCGCCTGCTGCAGAAGCTGTCGCGGCTGGCGCGGGAGGAGTTGCGCCATTTCGAGCAGGTGTTTGCGCTCATGCAAAAGCGCGGGGTGGCCTATCCGCAGCTATCCGCGTCGCGCTACGCTGGTGAGTTGCGGCGGCAGGTGCGCCGCAACGAACCGGGTCGCCTGGTAGACACCTTGCTGGTGGGTGCCCTGATCGAGGCCCGCTCCTGCGAGCGTTTCGCGGCACTGATCCCGGTGCTGGATCCGGAACTGGCGGATTTCTACAGCTCCCTGTTGAAATCCGAGGCGCGGCATTTCGAGGATTACCTGGGGTTGGCCGCAGCGCTGGCGCCAGCGACGGAGATCGCCGAACGGCTGGCCACCCTGCGCAGCTGCGAGGCGGGGCTGATCGAGAGTGTCGACAGTGTGTTTCGCTTTCACAGTGGCGTGCCGGCAGCAACGTCCGCTACAGGCGTGGCGATGGTGCGCGAATAAATCTCGACACAACCAGAGATAATGCACCTAAGCTATTGTTTTATTTCGAAGTCCACCAGAGAACAGCTGTCGGGTTTTACCTCCAGGTACCAGCCTTTCTGGTCCCAGTCACCCAGTACCCAGCGGGTGCCTGCGGCGTGATCGTGGCGCGCCGGCCGGTGGGTGTGGCCGTGGATCATCCGCCGCACCTCGTGGTCCAGCAGAGCGCGCTCCACCTCTTCCAGGGTTACATCCATGATGTCTTCGGCCTTGTTGCTGGTGGCCTCGCGGCTGCGGTTGCGCAGCTCACGCGCCAGGGTCCGGCGCTCCTCCAGAGAGCGGGCCAGCAGTTCGGACTGCCAGGCCCTGGCACGTGTGGTCTTGCGGAAGGCCTGGTATTCGATATCCCGGGTGCAGAGGCTGTCGCCGTGCAGAAGCAGGGTCGGCTCGCCATAGAGATTGACCACGCTGGGATCCCGCAGCAACTTGCCGCCCACGCGCTGGCAGAATTGCTTGCCGAGGAGGAAATCCCGATTGCCCTGCATCAGGTAGAGGCGCGGGCCGGCGGCGCTGAAGCGCGTGAGCATTTCTGCCACCTCCCGCACCAGCGGCGAGTCGTCATCATCACCAATCCAGGCTTCGAACAGGTCGCCGAGGATATACAGGGCGTCGCAGTCCTGGTGCTCCAGCAAGAACCGGCGCAGGGCCCGGGTGGTAGCAGGACGGGTCGCCTCCAGATGGAGATCGGCGATGAAATAGGTCGCGTGCACTGCGGCGGCCTGTCTCAGCCCTCAATGATTTCGACGGTCTCGATGATCACCGGGTCTTTCGGTACATCCTGGTGACCATTGCGGCTGGTCGTCGGGAGTGCACGTATCTTGTTGAGCACTTCTTCGCCGGCGGTAACCTTGCCGAACACCGCGTAACCCCAGCCCTGGGCGTTCTTGCCACTGTGGTTGAGGAAATCATTGTCCTTCACGTTGATGAAGAACTGCGCCGTGGCGGAATGCGGATCCATGGTGCGGGCCATGGCGATGGTGCCGAAGTCATTCTTGAGGCCGTTGTCGGCCTCGTTTTCAATCGGCGCGCCTGTCGGTTTCTGGCGCATATCGGTGTCGAAACCGCCGCCCTGGATCATGAAGTTGTCTATGACCCGGTGGAAAATGGTGCCGTCATAGTAGCCCTCGCGGGCGTACTTGAGGAAATTGGCCACGGTGGCGGGAGCCTTTTCGGCGTCCAGGCTCAAAGTGATATCGCCGAAGGTCGTTTTGATGATTACCATGGTTAAAGTCGCCGCTGTCGAAAGAGTGCGCAATGATACGGACTTTTCCCGGCCAGTAAAACACAGCGTGCGGCAGAACTGCCCGCCACCGGGCGCAAAGTCCTGTAAGGGCTCCGCATCAGGCAGTATAATGCCCGGTTTTTGGAGCCGACCCGGACCGCATGGACATCAAGCCCGCCAACAACTTTCTCCAGACCCTCATCGCCGACGACCTCAGTAGCGGCCGCGTGCAGGAGGTGGTCACCCGCTTTCCGCCGGAGCCCAATGGCTACCTGCACGTGGGTCACGCCAAGTCCATCTGCCTGAACTTTGGCCTGGCGGAGCGTTTCGGCGGTCGCTGCAACCTGCGCTTTGACGACACCAACCCGGAAAAGGAGAGCCAGGAATTCATCGAATCCATCCAGGCCGATGTGCGCTGGCTGGGCTACCAGTGGGCGGGCGAAGTCCGCTACGCCTCCAGCTATTTCCAGCAGTTCTACGACTGGGCGGTGCACCTGGTGCGCAACGGCGACGCCTATGTCTGTGAACTCAATGCCGAGCAGGCCCGGGAATACCGCGGCACCCTGACCGAGCCGGGGCGCAACAGTCCCTATCGTGAGCGCAGCGTCGAGGACAACCTTGACCTGCTGGCCCGGATGCGGGCCGGGGAATTCGACGAGGGCAGCAAGGTCCTGCGGGCGAAAATCGACATGGCCTCGCCCAACATGAACCTGCGCGACCCGATTCTCTACCGTATCCGCAAGGCCGCCCACCACCAGACCGGCAGCGAGTGGGCCATCTACCCCACCTATGATTTTGCCCACGGCCAGGAGGATGCCATCGAGGGCGTCACCCACTCCATCTGCACCCTGGAATTCGAGGACCACCGGCCCCTGTACGACTGGTTTATCGAGCACCTGCCGGTACCCTCGCGCCCGCGCCAGTACGAGTTCGGGCGCCTGAACCTCAACTACACCGTCACCAGCAAGCGCAAGCTCAAGCAGCTGGTGGACGAGGGCGTGGTCGACGGCTGGGACGACCCGCGCATGCCGACCATCGCCGGCATGCGCCGCCGCGGCTTTACCCCCGCCGCGATCCGCACTTTCTGCGACATGATCGGGGTCACCCGCAGCGACGGCGTGGTGGACGTGGCGATGCTGGAGCACGCCATCCGCGACGACCGCAACGAGAACGCGCCGCGGGCCCTGTGCGTGCTGAATCCGCTGAAACTGGTGCTGACGGACCTGGCGCCGGACCACCGCCAGGTGCTGACTGCCCCGGCGCACCCGAGCCGTGAAGACCTGGGCAGCCGGGAACTGCCGTTTACCCGCGAGCTGTACATCGACGCCGACGATTTCCGCGAGGAGGCCAACAAGAAATACAAGCGCCTGGTGCTGGGCAAGCGGGTGCGGCTGCGCAATGCCTGCGTGGTGGAAGCCACGGACGTGGTGAAGGACGCCAGCGGCAATATCACCGAAGTGCACGCGGTGACCATCCCCGACACCTTCGGCGAGGACCCGGCGGACGGGATCAAGCCCAAGGGTGTGATCCAGTGGGTATCCGCCAGTGCCGGGCGCCGTGCCACCGTGCGCCTCTATGACCGCCTGTTCACCCACGAGGCGCCGGATCGCGGCGACAATGCGTTCATGGACTTTCTCAACCCGGACTCACTCAAGGTCGTGAGTGATGCCTGGATCGAGCCGTCGCTGGCAGACGCCGCCCCCGAGCAGGGCTTCCAGTTCGAGCGCGAGGGTTACTTCGTCGCCGACCGCTACCAGCACACGCCGGAGCAGCCGGTGTTCAATCGCACTATCGGCCTGCGTGACACCTGGAACGCGGGCGGCGGTGACCAGGCATGAGCATTACTGTCTACAACACCCTGAGCGCACGCAAGGAGCCCTTCGTGCCGCTGCAGCCCGACAGCGTCACCATGTACGTGTGCGGCCCCACGGTCTACAACCTCGCCCATATCGGCAATGCCCGGCCGGTCGTGGTGTTTGATGTGCTGTTCCGGTTGTTGCAGACCCGGTACGGCAAGGTGACCTACGCCCGCAATATTACCGACGTCGACGACAAGATCATCGCCGCCGCCCGTGACACCGGTCGCAGCATCGATGAGGTCACCGCGGAATTCACCGTCAAATACCGGGAAGACATGGCCGCACTCAATGCCCTGCCGCCGACCCTTGAGCCCCACGCCACCCACAATATCGACGCCATGATCGCGCTCACCGAGACCCTGATTGAAAAGGGTCACGCCTACGAGAGCCAGGGCCACGTGCTGTTCGCGGTGGAGTCCATGCCCGATTACGGGCGCCTGTCCAAGCGCTCCCTGGATGACATGCTGGCCGGGGCGCGGGTGGAGGTGGCCGACTACAAGCGCCACCCGGGCGATTTCGTGCTGTGGAAACCGGCGGCGGCGGAGGATCCCGGCTGGGACAGCCCCTGGGGCCGGGGCCGGCCGGGCTGGCACCTGGAGTGCTCGGCCATGATTCGCGCCCACCTCGGGGAGACCATCGATATCCACGGCGGTGGCCGCGATCTCATCTTCCCCCACCACGAGAACGAGATAGCCCAGAGTCGCTGTGCCCACGGCGGCGACTATGTCCGCTACTGGATGCACAACGCCTACCTGGATATCGACGGCGAGAAGATGTCCAAGTCCCTGGGCAATTTCCGCACGGTCCGTGAACTGCTCGGCCACTACCGCGGCGAGGTACTGCGCTTTGCGCTGCTGTCGGCACACTACCGCTCGCCGCTGAACTTTTCCGCGGAGCTGCTGGACCAGGCCGAGGCCACCCTGGCCGCGTTCTACAATACCCTGCGCGCACTGCAGGATGTGCCGGCAGCTGGCGAGGTTGCCCTGGCCGAGGAGCCGTTCTACCGCGCCCTGGAGGATGACCTCAACACGCCGCTGGCGATTGCCGAGCTGCACGCCCTGGTCAAGCAGCTGCACAAGGCGCCCGCCCCTGAGCAGCCCTTGCTCAAGGCGCGGCTGCTGGCGGCGGGGAAACTGCTGGGGATCCTGCAGCAGGATCCCGAGGAATGGTTGCAGGGCGGAGCGGGGGAGGAGAGCATCGGCCCCGAGGCGATCGCCACGCTGATCAATGAGCGCCAGCAGGCGAAGGCAGACAAGGACTACGCCCGCGCCGACGCCATTCGTGCCGAGCTGCTGGCGGCCGGCGTGGAACTGGAGGATTCCCGCGAGGGAACGCGCTGGCGACGGGTTTGAGCTGGAGCGCCCGTCCTCGGGGTTGACGCCAACCCCAGGTTTTGGCGTCAGCCCAGGGATTTCTCCCCGGACATGACGCTCTGCAGGATCAGGGTGTTGATGGTCATGGGACCGACGCCGCCCGGTACCGGCGTGTAGGCGCCGGCCTTCTCCGCCAGCGGCCCCAGCTCGATGTCGCCGACTCCGCCGGGATGATAGCCCGCATCCACGACCACCGCGCCGGGCTTGACCCAGTCGGCGCGAATGAACTCCGGCTTGCCCACGGCACCCACCAGAATATCCGCCTGCGCCACCAGTGCTGGCAGGTCGCGGGTGCGCGAATGACAGATGGTGACCGTGGCATTCTTCTGCAGCAGCATCATCGCCATTGGCTTGCCGAGGATGGGGCTGCGGCCCACGACCACCGCGTGCTTGCCCTCAATGTCGATACCATAGTGTTCCAGGATGCGCATGATGCCCTGGGGCGTGGCGCAGCCATAGGCGTTCTCGCCCATGGCCATGCGGCCAAAGCCCAGGCAGGTGACGCCGTCGACATCCTTCTCCAGGGCAATGGCGTCGAAGCAGGCGCGCTCGTCGATCTGTGCCGGCACCGGGTGCTGCAGCAGGATGCCGTGCACATCCGGGTTGGCGTTGAGCTCGTGGATCTTCGCCAGCAGGGTCTCGGTGCTGGTGGCGGCGGGCATTTCCACCGCCAGCGATTCCATGCCCACCCGACGGCAGGCATTGCCCTTCATTCTCACATAGGTGGCGGAGGCGGGGTCGTCGCCGACCAGGATCGTGGCGAGAATGGGGGTCTTGCCCCCGGATCTGGCCTTGAGCTGCTCCACTCGCGCGAGCAGGTCGGCCTCGGTTTGGGCCGCGAGGGTCTTGCCGTCCAGAACCAGAGCTGACATGGGCTGTTTTCCTGTAGTGAGGGGTTGAGGAGGGCGCGTATTGTCCCACGCGGCATCTGCAAATGGGAGGGGCGCGGCGGCCGAAACTGGGGTAAAATCACCAATACGCCGTTGACGCCCCGGTGGGGGCTGAGTATGATGCGGCTCCTGAAAACGGGCGGCTCAACATGGCCCGCAGGATC
>TARA_R110002110_G_scaffold166602_1_pt1 | contig 50508 bp, 38 predicted proteins | sample TARA_R110002110 | Tara Oceans TARA_R110002110 (sample SAMEA4397330) | marine metagenome | biome: Polar Biome; feature: [SRF] surface water layer (ENVO:00010504); material: water (ENVO:00002006), including particulate matter (ENVO:01000060) such as... | depth 5 m | reverse complement strand
GAGCCCCGGATTGTGATTCCGGTGGTCGTGGGTTCGAGCCCCATCGTTCACCCCAATTTATTGATTGCTATTTTTCTTAATATAAAAGTAGTATGAAATAGCGGGCCGTTAGCTCAATTGGTAGAGCAGCTGACTCTTAATCAGCGGGTCATAGGTTAGAAAGTTACCAGGCTCACTGTTGGTTTTTTGTCCTGCTTTATTGGCAAAGTTAAAAAATAGTCAGCCCAAAGCTCTTTAAGAGCACATGCGAAAGTGGCGGAATTGGTAGACGCGCTGGATTTAGGTTCCAGTAGGGCAACCTGTGAGAGTTCGAGTCTCTCCTTTCGCACCATTTTTTGACTCACTTAGATTTATAGTGGGCCAATGAATTCAATTCATTCATTTACCCACATAACCATAATTCAATCTCGATAGTTTATAGAGAGGATGTACATGTCAGTTTCAGTTGAGAACACCAGTAATTTAGGACGTCGTCTAAAGGCAAATATTCCAAATGCAGAATTACAAGACTTATTGAAATCTCGCATGCTTAAGCTCTCTAAAGAGGTGCGTTTGAAAGGTTTTAGGCCTGGTAAAGTGCCAATGCAAGTGATCCAAAAGCAATTTGGGCCCTCTGTTAGACAAGAAGTTATCTCTGAGTTAATAGAAAAAACGCTTAAAGATACTCTAACGAATGACGAAATTAAATTAGCGGGTCGTCCGGTTATAGATGATATAGAAGATAAAGCAGACCAAGATCTTGTTTTTTCTGCATCATTTGAAGTATTCCCAGAGATTAGTTTAGCGGATCTTCATGAAGTGGAAGTAACTCAAAAAGTGGTGGATGTCACTGAAACAGACATTGACAATATGATGTCAAAATTATGTCGAAACATGGGCACTTGGGTTGACTCTAAAGGTGCAGCAGTAGAAGGAAGCCGTTTGACAGTTGATTTTGTCAGAAAATTAGAGGATTCCGACGAAGAAACACAAGAAAATGTTGTTTTAGAATTAGGACATAACTCAGTACTACCTGGACTAACCGAAAAACTTTTGGGTGCAACTGTTGACCAAACAGTAGAAGCTGAAATCACTTATCCTGAATATTGGGGTGAAGAAGCAGTTAAAGGTAAAAAAGCCAAACTGAAAGTAACCATTAAAAAGAGTGAAGATAATCAACCAATCACTGAAGTTGAATTAGCAGAAAAGCTAGGCTTAAAAGACTTTGATAAAGCTAAATTACAAGAAAAAATCAAAGAAAGAATGGAAGACGAAGTCAAACGCACTTTGAATCAAGCTTTACAAGAAGATGTTCTTGAGATTCTATTAGAAAATAATGATTTTGAATTGCCACAGTCCTTAATCGATCAAGAATTGAAAGCTATAAATGATGAAGCGCTTAGAAAGCAACAAACACAACAACCACAAGAAAATATGACCGAAGACGAAAAAAATGATTCTGCTATTAAGCGTGTTAAATTAGGTTTGTTGATCAATGAAATTATTGGGAAGTATAAAATTAAAGCAGATGGGAAGTTACTACGTAAAGAAGTTGAGTATCTTGCTCAAGAATTTGGTAACCCTGAAGAGATTATTAATTTATATTTTAGCAATCAACAATTATTATCTAGTGTAGAAAGAGTCGTTTTATTACAGCAGTCCATAGATGCTTTATTAAAAGACATGAAGACAACTCAAAAATCTGTTACTTTTGATGAAATAATGAATCCAAAGTTACAAGGTTAGTTGCCTTAAACAAAAGGGAGTGTTGGCAATAATGAGATACGAACAAAATAGCGGCATAATATCTAATATAAATATTCCGATGGTCATTGAGCAGTCTGCCCGAGGGGAGCGTGCATATGACATTTATTCCAGGCTGTTAAAAGAACGAGTGATCTTTTTAGTTGGTCCTGTTGAAGATTATGGCGCCAACTTAATTGTTGCTCAGCTTCTCTTCTTAGAATCTGAGAATCCAGACAAAGAGATTTATATTTATATCAATTCGCCTGGTGGTTCTGTTTCTGCAGGTTTGGCGATATACGATACTATGCAGTTTATACGTCCTGAGGTCAGCACTATTTGCACAGGCTTAGCTGCCAGCATGGGCGCCTTGCTTTTAGCCGGTGGCTCAAAAGGCAAGCGTCATGCCTTACCCAATTCTAGGATTATGATTCACCAGCCTTTAGGTGGTGTTCAGGGTCAGGCAAGTGATATTGAAATTCATACAAAAGAAATACTGAAAACAAGAACACGTTTGAACGAAATATTGAGCCATCATACGGGCAAACCTGTGGATTCAGTCGCTTTAGATACTGATCGTGATAACTTCATGGATCCAAATGAAGCGGTCGAGTATGGTCTTATTGATTCTGTGATCGAAAAACGTCCAATGGAATCTGCTAAGATAGAAGAATAGACGGGGGGCTATTGCAATTATTGTAAGCACACGGGTTGAAAATTTTTCGTGTACCCCCATTAATAAACGATGCCATTCATGGTCCGAAATGATGTTATTTTTGAGGTGGTTCGATGAGCGAAAAAAAAGGCGGACGTGGAAATGACAACGGTAAATTATTGTACTGTTCTTTTTGCGGTAAGAGTCAACACGAAGTTCGCAAGTTAATTGCTGGGCCTTCTGTATTTATTTGTGATGAATGCGTTGAGTTATGTAACGACATCATAAGAGAAGAAATTGAAGAAAGCAGTTCACCTAGCCAATCAGCTGAGCTGCCCATACCTCATGAAATTAATGATATTTTAAATGATTATGTGATCGGTCAAGAGCGTGCTAAAAAAGTCTTGGCCGTCGCGGTGTATAATCATTACAAAAGGCTACAAAGTAACGTCAAAAAAGATGATGTTGAGTTGGGTAAAAGTAATATATTATTAATTGGACCTACAGGTAGCGGTAAAACATTACTTGCTGAGACTTTAGCAAGGTTATTGGATGTACCTTTCACAATCGCAGATGCCACGACCCTCACAGAAGCGGGTTATGTTGGTGAAGATGTTGAAAATATTATTCAAAAATTATTACAGAAATGTGATTATGATGTGGAAAAAGCTGAAACAGGTATAGTCTACATTGATGAAATCGATAAAATTTCCAGAAAATCAGACAACCCATCTATCACTCGGGATGTATCTGGGGAAGGCGTGCAGCAAGCATTATTAAAGTTGATTGAAGGTACGGTTGCTTCTGTACCGCCCCAAGGTGGCCGAAAGCATCCTCAACAAGAATTTCTTCAGGTTAATACATCCGGAATCTTGTTTATTTGTGGTGGTGCTTTTGCCGGATTAAATAAAATCATTTTAAATCGTTCTGAAAAGAGTGGTATTGGTTTTTCTGCTGAAGTCCGAAGTAAAGAAAAAGAGGCCAATAACGCAGAAACACTGAGTAAAATTGAACCGGAAGATTTGGTCAAATACGGCTTGATTCCAGAGTTTGTAGGGCGTTTGCCTGTTGTTGCAACACTAGAAGACTTAGATGAGGATGCATTAGTTTGCATTTTAACAGAACCGAAAAATTCTTTGACTAAGCAGTATGCTAAATTGTTCGAAATGGAAGGTATTGAGCTTGAATTTAGAGTAGAAGCCTTAAAAGCAGTTGCAAGAAAAGCGATGACGCGGAAAACAGGTGCTCGGGGGCTAAGATCAATTTTAGAACAAATGCTATTAGACCTGATGTATGATTTACCATCTTTGCAAGATGTCACTAAAGTGGTCATCGATGAAAACTTTGTGAATGGAAGCTCTGAGCCTATCTTTATTTATGAAGGGGACTCAAATAAAAAAGTTGCGCAGGATAGTGAAAGCTAGTCTGTTTTAAATTTAAGTCTATTGTCTTAATAAGCAATAGACTTAAATTAATTAAATATTCGTTATTTAGGGTGTATGGGTAATAAGGGAATATCTTTACATCGTACCTTTATCATATTGTTTTAAATATTTTCCCTAGCAAACTATCTAGCATCAAGGAGCTTTATGGAAACTAAGAGTGCTTCTACCCAGGGAGATATGTTGGAAATCCCTGTTTTACCCTTACGTGACGTTGTTGTCTATCCCCACATGGTTATCCCATTATTTGTTGGGCGTGAAAAATCAATCAAAGCACTAGATGCTGCGATGAACGCCGGTGAAAAGCAAATATTATTGGTGGCTCAAAATGAAGCCAGTCAAGATGATCCTTCAGAAAAAGATGTTTATACCGTTGGTACGATATCGACTATATTACAATTACTAAAATTACCTGATGGTACGGTTAAGGTTTTAGTCGAAGGTGTTAATAGAGGAAAAATAGTAGAGTTTGATACTAGTAAAGCTTATTTCTCTGCTCAAGTAGATCTTCTAGATGAAGCCTCTATCTCAGAGGGTGAAGCTGAAATTTTAACGCGCACTTTAATGGCTCAATTTGAAAAATACGTTAAGCTTAATAAAAAAATCCCACCCGAAATTGTTACCTCCGTCTCTAGTATTGATGATCTAGGCCGCCTAGCAGACACAATTGCAGCGCATATTTCTCTTAAAATTGACGAGAAACAAACTGTACTGGAAATGGGTAATATTAAGAGTCGTGTTGAGAAATTAATGGCCTTGATGGAAGGCGAAATTGATTTGTTGCAAGTAGAGCATCGTATTCGTTCGAACGTAAAGCGACAAATGGAAAAGTCTCAACGAGAATACTATCTGAATGAGCAAATGAAGGCTATTCAAGAAGAGCTAGGTCATCAAGCGGATGAATATGAAGAGCTCGGTAAAAAAATTGAAAAAGCAGGCATGTCTGAAGAGGCTTACGAGAAAGTGCACAGTGAGCTTAACAAGCTGAAAATGATGGCGCCTATGTCTGCTGAAGCGACGGTGAGTCGTAATTATGTTGATTGGATGTTGCAAGTTCCATGGAAAAAGAAGTCAAAAGTTCGTCTGGATCTCGCAGAGGCACAAGAACATCTTGATGAAGATCATTATGGGTTAGAAAAAATAAAAGAGCGTATTCTAGAGTATTTGGCTGTACAAAAGCGAGTCAAAAAGCTTAAAGGACCAATACTTTGTTTAGTGGGGCCCCCCGGTGTTGGTAAAACTTCTCTTGGACGTTCTATTGCAAAGTCGACCCAACGTAAATACGTTCGTATGTCTTTAGGTGGCGTCAGAGATGAAGCTGAGATCAGAGGACATCGCAAAACTTATATTGGTGCTATGCCTGGTAAGATTCTGCAAAAATTAGCAAAAGTAGGTGTACGCAACCCACTATTTCTATTAGATGAAGTCGATAAAATGGCTATGGACTTTAGAGGTGATCCTGCATCCGCTTTATTAGAAGTTTTAGATCCAGAGCAAAATAACTCTTTTAATGATCATTATTTAGAAGTGGATTATGATTTATCTGATGTCATGTTCGTCGCAACAGCGAATTCGTTAAAAATTCCAGCCCCCTTACTTGATAGGATGGAAGTGATTCGTTTGTCTGGTTACACAGAAGATGAAAAATTAAATATTGCGACCAAATACTTAATTCCTAAACAAATTAAAGATAATGGTCTTAAGCAGTCTGAACTGTCTATTTCTGAAGACGGTGTTTTAGGAATGATTCGCTACTACACACGAGAAGCGGGTGTCAGAAGCCTAGAAAGGGAAATTTCTAAACTCTGCCGTAAGGTTGTAAAAGAAATCTTAATGGAAGAATCTGTAAAAAGTGTTTCCATTACAGGAGATGTGCTTGAAAAATATTTAGGCGTACAACAGTTTCGTTATGGAATTGCTGAAGAAAACGATCGAATTGGTCAGGTTACCGGCTTGGCATGGACAGAAGTGGGTGGTGAGATACTAACCATTGAGGCCATGGCTGCACCCGGAAAAGGGAAAACAACGCGAACAGGTAAGTTAGGCGAAGTTATGCAAGAGTCTATTCAAGCGGCTTTATCTGTTGTTCGTAGTCGAGCATTAGTGTTAGGGATCCCGGAAGACTTCTATGAGAAAAAAGACATCCATATTCACGTGCCTGAAGGTGCTACACCTAAGGATGGGCCAAGTGCTGGTATTGGAATGTGCACCGCTTTTGTATCCGTGCTAACAAATATTCCTGTACGTTCAGATGTTGCTATGACAGGAGAGATAACGCTGCGGGGTGAAGTGTTGCCTATAGGCGGTTTAAAAGAAAAGCTTTTAGCGGCAAGAAGGGCCGGCATAAAAGAAGTTATTATTCCAGAAGAAAATAAACGTGATCTTAAAGAAATCCCTGATAATATTTTATCAGATTTAGAAATTCACTGTGTAAAATGGATTGATGAAGTGTTTCAGATTGCCTTAGTGCGTGTTCCTGAGCCTTTATCGGATAACCCACCTCATGATAAAACTTCTAAAAAAACGCCTGTAAAAGGCAAAGAGAAGGGTTCAGACACGGATCCTAGTGATTTAAAGCATCATTAAGATTTAATTATTTCTTTTTTGCTTTTTAATTCTCCCCCTTTTAACTCTTAGAGGGGGAGCTTATGTTTGCAACCATACTTACCCTAACTATGACATTCGCTTTTTCAAAATGAACTTATTATTTTGGGTGTTATTATTTTTGTAGCTTGTCTGCGACCCTATTGCGTGGTAACTTGCCTGATAAATAAAGAGGAAGCATGAGGCAACCTTTTGTTATTTAAGCAAAGTAAAAGGGGACATTTAGTGAGCAATATTTCTACAAATAAGTCAGAGCTAGTAGACGCAATTTCTGAGCAAGTTGAAGTACCAAAAACAGTAGCCTTAAAAATGGTTAATGCTTTTATTGAGAATGTCACTACGACATTACGCAGTGGCGAATCTATTACTTTCCCTGGTTTTGGTAGCTTTTCTGTTAAACCTAGAGCGGCAAGAACCGGACGTAACCCTAAGACTGGCGAACCTTTGCAGATTCCTGCTGCAATAATTCCTAGTTTTAAGGCTGGTAAAGGGCTGAAAGATGCCGTAAACTCCGGGTCCGTCGTCACAGAAGAGTCAGCTTAAAATAAAAAATAAAAATCTGGTTTTAATGCTAGTAAAGTGCTGAAAGATAATGTAATATTCGGCTCCGTTGTTAGCAAAAAAGCAGGCTTTGAAATTAAAAAAAAGCTGATTAAATAGTGGTAATGACCTAAAAGATAATGTAAACTCCGGCTTCGTTGTTACAAAATAATAAAATGTAACAACATGAAGCAGAGAATAAAAATAAAATTAAGACGGGTGCTTAGCTCAGTTGGTAGAGCGTCGCCTTTACACGGCGAATGTCGGGGGTTCAAGTCCCTCAGCACCCACCAAAATTCGGAGCGGTAGTTCAGCTGGTTAGAATACCGGCCTGTCACGCCGGGGGTCGCGGGTTCGAATCCCGTCCGCTCCGCCATTTCACGGTCATCATTGGGTGGCTAGCTTACTGAAAAGTTGGTTTGTTTTTAAAAAGGCGTGTTTTATAACATGCCTTTTTTTTGAGGTACGATTATGTTGCAGGCAATGAGAGAAAAAGCACAAGGATGGATTGCTTGGGTAATCGTCGTCCTTATTGCACTAACCTTTATTTTATTCTGGGGGGGCGGTAGCTTTTTTACACCCGCAGGTGATCAGAGCAAAACAGTTGCGAAAGTTAACGGTGAAGAAATTTCTCTGTCTATGCTTGAAAAACAATACGAGCAATTGTTGCGCCAACCCAATTCAAATCTTAAGCATCTTTCACCCAATGCTATCAAAGCTAAAATTTTAGATTCCATAATTGATGAAACCCTTATTACACAAGGGGCTAAAGATTTAGGTCTTAAAGTGAGTGAACATCGCATTGATTCACAGATACGCGCATTGCCTATTTTTCATGAAAATGGTGTTTTTTCAATAAATCAATACAAACGTTTTCTGATGAATATGAATTTATCTGAACGCGAATTAAAAGAAATGTTTACAAAACAGCTTCTACAACAGCAGTTATATTCGGCGCTGGCTAGTACAAGCTTTGTAATTGAGCCAGACTTCAATGCTTTTATGAATTACTTTTTTCAAAAAAGAAGTTATCGTTACACTAAAGTAGAAAGACAAAAATTTGCAGATACTATCAAAGTGAGTGATGACGAGGTGAATGAATTTTATGAGGCAAATACTCAAGATTTCTATACGCCTGAAAAAGTTTCATTAGAGTATGTTGCTTTAAATCTGGAGGAAGTGAAAAATAGCTATACCCCAGAACCAGACCAAATCAAACAATATTACAATGAAAACAAAGCGTTATTTAATGAGCCTGAGCGCCGTTCTTTAGCACATATATATATTCAAGTTGCCAATGATGCGAGTGAAGAAGAAATTTCAGATGCAGATAAAAAAATCAAAGCTATTTATCAACGTTTAACCAAAGGCGAATCTTTTGAGGATTTAGCCAAATCTGAATCAGATGATGTCCAAACGAAAAATAAAGGTGGTAGCCTAGATTGGATTGTGCGAGGAGAAATAGGCATTCCTGCTTTTGAAGCTGTTGCTTTCAATCTAGAAAAAGGGAAGTACAGTGAGCCGACTCGTACAGATTTTGGTTTTCATATTATTAAATTATTGGATTTAACTGAAGAGAAAGTACTGGCATTTGACGAGGTTAAGGATAAAGTCACTGCTCAGTTGCAGACTCGTTGGGCTGAAGATGAAATCATCAATAGGATAGATAAACTAACTAACCTCTCTTATGATTATCCCGATACTTTACAACCAATTGTAGACGAAATGGGTTTAACGGTTGAGAAGACGGCGCTCTTCACTCAGGAGAATCCAGAGAACATAAAAGAATTAAATACTCCGAAAGTGGTAGAGGTTGCTTTTAGTGAATATGTAAAAGACCAGGGAAATAATAGCGATCTGATTCAACTGGATGATCAGAATTATGTTGTCTTTAGGATAGCTGAACGAGTACCTTCTGCGCTTAAGCCTTTATCTGAAGTGAAGGCGAGCATACAATCCCTATTGGTTTATCAAAAGAGTAGTGATCAGGCTGAATTAGCCGCTAAAGCTATTTTAGATAAATTAAAATCTAACACTGTAGAAGAAGACAAGTTAATTTCTGAATTTGCATGGCAAGAAAGCAAAAATATTACTTTGACCTCAACTGAGGAAGATCGGTACATCTTGGATACTGTATTTAAGCTTGCAAGACCCAGTCAAAAGACAGGGGTTTCTGCAGAAGTGACTCAGCTTGTGAATAGTGACTATGCGGTTGTTTGGTTAACGGATGTAGAGAATGGCAAGTTAAATGATGCAAAACCAGAAGAAATTGCACAGTTAAAAGAACATGTTTTGCGCCAGGCTGGTGAGTTAGATTTTACACTCTATACCAAATCGCTAGAGCAAAAAGCAAAAATTAAAAGAGAAGACTTCACGTCCTAATCTTTGCTTTTAGTATCATTCTCCAGCCAAGCTCTTAAGCTTAGCTGGAGTTCCGGCCCTTGTTGATGTCTTCAATCATATTCAGATTAGTGCTTCCCTTATTTTTTACGAAACATTTTCGTTTTTGTACACAGCGAGCAAATCATGCATTTCAATAAATCAGCTACTTACCTTTTCCCATTATTGTTAATTTGGTTTACAAATATTACTGCTGCAGAAATGCCACCTACCCCGATAAAAACGATTGCGGTAAAAGCGCAGTCAGTTGATAAATATGTTCAAGCACAAGGTGAGATAAAGGCCTTTCGGGAAGTTATTTTGCAGTCGGACATTGCAGGGAAGGTAATCAAATTAAATTTATCAGAAGGTCAGCCTGTTAAATCTGGAGATATTGTCGTTCAATTAGACGATAGAGTTTATAAAGCCAGGCTCAAGCAAGCAAAATCAAAATTTGAGCATAGTCAGACCAAGTACAATCGTCTTAAAAAATTGTTAGAAAAAGGAACCGGCTCTACATCTGATGCTGAAGAAGCATCAGCAGATTTAAAATTTAATGAAGCGGATATGGCGCTAGCAAAAATTAACCTTGATAAAACGCAAATTACAGCCCCTTTTTCAGGTATTTTAGGATTAAAAGATGTTGATGTAGGGGATTATATTAATCCTGGTCAGCCTTTAGTTTACTTAGTCGATATTAATACTATTGTGGCCGATTTCCATCTTCCTGAAAAATACCTGTTAGATATAAAAGAAGGTATGAAGGTCGACTTAATTGCCGATTCGTTACCAGGTCAAATTTTTAAGGGTGAAATTTATGCCATAGCTCCGACATTAGATGCCACCATGCGTTCTTTACATGCCAGAGCGAAATTTACGAATCCGAATTTAATATTAAAGCCAGGATTGTTTTCTAGATTGCGTATTATTTTAAAAACAGTGCCTGATGCCCTCATGATTCCAGAAGAAGCATTAATTTACCAAGATAGTAAGTTTTACGTTTATAAAGTAATAGATAATAAAGCTATTCACACAGAAGTTTTAATTGGTGCGAAAGAAAATGGTCTGGTTCAAATTACATTAGGTGTTGCCGAAAATGATCAAGTCGTATTGGCTGGCCAAATTAAGCTGCATGACGGTGCAGTTGTGAACGTGATTGAATAAATAAACTCTCAATTTAAAGTTAAACATTATGAAGTTAAGCGAATTTTGCATCAAAAGACCTGTGTTTGCCACGGTGATCAATTTACTGGTTGTATTGATGGGTATTATGGCCTACCAAAAGTTGACGGTGCGGGAATACCCAGACATTACTGCGCCAGTTGTGAGCATTAGTACAACTTATCCAGGGGCGAGTGCGGAAATAGTTGAAACAGAGGTGACGCGCTTAATCGAAGACGCGATTTCTGGGTTGTCAGGCTTAGATTTTATGCAATCAAGCAGTAGTGATAGCCGTAGCAGCATTACTTTGGTTTTTAAGTCGTCACAAGACATTGATGCCGTGACGAATGATATACGTGATAAAGTCGCAGTTATCAGAAATTGGTTACCCGAAGATGCAGATGAGCCTACTATATCAAAAGTGGAATCTGATTCTAATGCAATAGCATGGCTATCTTTATCAAGTGATACACATTCTTTGATGCAGTTAAGTGAATTGGTTGAGCAAACGATAAAAGATAAGTTAGAAAATTTACCAGGTGTTGCGAGAGTATTTGTGGTTGGCGCACGTATGCCGTCTATGCAAGTCAGGCTAGATCCTGCTCGATTAGCGGCATTTAATATGACAGTTCATGATGTCACCCAGGCAATTGAGTCACAAAATATTGCTTTGCCTTCAGGAACGATTGAAGGGGTGACAACAGAATTTACAATTTACTCAAAAACTGACTTACAGACAGAGCAAGAATTTAAAAATATTATACTCAAAGAAAAATCTGGATATCTGATTAAGCTTGAAGATGTTGCTACGATTGAAGTTGCCGCCCGAAATGAAAGGTTTTTTGCGCGTTTTAATGGTAAGCCTACAGTCGGACTTGGGTTAGTTAAGCAATCTACTGCAAATCCATTAGATATTTCTAAAGTCATGCACAAAGTCGTACCTTTTATTAAAGAAGGTTTGCCACAAGGTGTTGATTTAGTCATAGCCTATGACTCGACAGAGATTATTAAAGAGTCTATATCAGCCGTTCAAAAAACAATTATTGAAGCAATTGTATTGGTTGTTTTAATTATATTTTTATTTTTAAGAACCATCAGTGCAACGTTGATCCCGATTATCACTATCCCCATATCTCTACTGGGTGGGATGCTGATGATTTACGCTTTTGGCTTTAGTATTAACTTGCTCACGCTCCTGGCCTTAGTCTTGGCGATTGGACTTGTGGTCGATGATGCAATTGTTGTGTTAGAAAATATTTATAGGCATATAGAAGAGGGAATGAAGCCATTTGAGGCGGGTATACAAGGTATGCGCGAAATTGGTGGCCCTGTCATCGCAATGACTTTGAGCTTGGCAGCCGTATTTGCGCCGATTGCCTTTATGGATGGTAAAATCGGCAAGCTGTTTACTGAGTTTGCGGTTGTATTAGCAGGCTGTGTGTTTATTTCCGGTTTTACGGCTTTAACATTGTCCCCTGTCATGAGTGTCATGTTACTAAAAAAAGAAGAAAAGCACGGCAAGTTTTACAATGCTATCGAATTTGTATTGTCCTATATTACAAATAAATATAAAAAAAGTTTAATATTTTTCTTAGATAAACGCTATTGGATTGTCGGCTTGCTTTTTATTGTTTTAGGCGCAAACGTCTTTTTGTTTAAAAACTTAAAGTCCGAAATGACACCTATTGAAGATAGAGGTTTTGCTATCACTATGGGCATGGCCAAAGAAGGGGCTATGGTCGGGTTTACGAGTAAATACGCTTTAGAGTATGAAGATGTACTCAATAACATAGAAGAAGTTAAAGACTACTTCCTGATTATTGGTTATCCAAATGTTAGGCAGGCCTTAGCATTTTGTATTTTAAAAGACAGACAAAAAAGAGCTCGTACTCAGTTTGAAGTGGTCGACAATATTAATCAGCAATTATTTGGTTTGCCTGGCTTGATGAGTTTTGCGATTAATCCACCTTCTTCTTTAGCAGACAGTGTACTAGATGGCGGTTTGAGTGTTGTCATTGAGTATCCAGGTAGTTTTGATGAACTGAAAGACACGGTTCAAAAAGTCATGGCCAAAGCGCGTGAAAATACAAAGTTATTTAATTTGAACACTGATCTCAAAACCAATAAGCCTCAAATTGAAATTAAAGTGAATCGGCAAAAAGCAGCCGCATCAGGGGTAAGCATTACTGAAATTGGCCAAACTTTGCAAGTCCTGATGGGTGGGAAGGTGGTTACCCATTTTCAAAAAGGGGCAAAACAATATGATGTGTTTGTCCAAGCGGAAGGGGCATTTAGACAAACTTTAGAAGATATTTATGATATCAAAGTTCAATCTAATAATGGTTTAGTCCCTTTGGCTAACTTTGTTGAAGCCAAAGAAGTCACGGTTGCAACGAGCTTAAATCATTTTAATAAACTGCCCAGTGCAACGATTACAGCATCGATGGCCGCAGATTATAGCATGGATGAAGCAATAGCATTTTTTAATAAAACCATTCGCGAAGTATCAAAAGTGGCCGATGTTGATTATACCGGTGCCACTCGGCTGTATATGGAATCTTCAGCGAGTATTTACTATACATTTTTAATCGCATTATTAGTGATATTTTTAGTTTTGGCTGCACAATTTGAAAGTTTCATTCAGCCTTTTGTGATTATGTTGAGTGTTCCCATGGCTGTTTTTGGTGGGTTACTGACCATGCACTTACATGGTGGTAGTTTGAATATATATAGTCAGATTGGTTTTATTACCTTGGTGGGTTTAATTACCAAACATGGAATTTTAATTGTAGAATTTGCAAAGCAATTACGTGAAAAATCTGTACCATTGGAAGAGGCTATTATTACTGCAGCCAGCTTACGATTCAGGCCTATATTAATGACAACGATGGCAACAATCTGTGGTTGTATTCCATTAGCAATGGCTGTAGGCGCTGGTAGCGAATCCCGAGCTGAAATTGGCTGGGTGATTGTAGGCGGTATGGCCATTGGTACAGTCTTTACCTTATATGTGGTACCGGTTGTGATGAGATTATTGGGGCGCACAAATTAGTTTTGAGAACGGCTGTATTGGGTCTCTTTTAGAACTAACTTGTCTCAAATTCGGACATTCTTGCTAGGCTTTATATATGGTGGTTTTTATGATTTTACAAAAAAAGGATATAAAATGAAAAAAGAAAAAATAAACTGTGACAAAATAATACTAGCGGGCATATCTGTTCGCACTAACAATAAAAATGAAATGGAACCAGAAAAAGCTAAAATTGGTTCCTTGTTTGAAAATTATTTTATGAAAGGCCTAGCGAATCAAATTCCTAATCGTAAAGATGCAGGTCGTACCTTTTCTGTATATACAGACTATGAAACTGATGAACATGGTGATTATACTTATTTCATGGGTGAGGAAATGACTGAAGCCGCTGAGCTACCAGAAGGTTTGGAAACAATTACCATCGAAGCCAGCACATATCAAAAATTCACCACCGCCCCAGGTAAAATTCCTGATGTCATTATCGGTGCATGGCGCCAAATTTGGATGATGAATGATTTAGACTTTGAAGGTAAGCGTGCCTATAAAGCTGATTTTGAAGTTTTAGATGTTAAGACGCTCGATCCCACAAATGCTGTGTTTGACATTTTTGTTGGCATTCAGTAAGTCTCAAAAGCCAGATTAAGTCTGGCTTTTTTACTTATGAACCAAATATCGACTGAAATGACCCGTTTATCAGTTAAAGTTTTCCACCTACCTGTTTTTTCTTTAACATCTGCTTACTTCAAATTTTAAATTTACTTTATACGATAAGGCCATCAATATGGAATTAGGACCAGAGCATAATCCAACAATATTAGAAAAACTAAGATTTTCTATATCATTATATACATTAACTTTGTTTCCTCATGATCCGGTGACTCGCCCGCATTGGAACGAAATAATTCCAGGCTTAATTTTAGGTGGAATACCGATACAAACAAACATTCTAGGCCACGGTGATCATGGACAAAAAATTATTAATCAATGTAATGCTGCAGATAGGCCCTTATCTTTAGTTGTTGCTGCTATAGAAAAATGGGAGCTGGAAGGCAAAGGCATGGGGATTATTTCTCCTGTTTCTAACCATTTTTGGACTGAAAATGGCGTCAATCGCCACCATATTGAAATGCAAGACTTTACGGGTGAAGCCCCTCTAGATGATATCAAAGCAGCAGTAGATGCCATTCATCAGGCCAGAGAAAAAGATGAATCCGCTTATGTGCATTGTAAAGCAGGTCGCGGCAGAAGTTATCTCATCGTATTTTGTTATTTGATGATGTATGAAAATATGGATGCAAACCAAGCTTTGTCTGTGATTTATCACAATAGATGCCAAGTTTCGCCATCTGCTAGACAATTTGCGACAATCGAACAATTTAGGTTAGCATTTTGTCCAGAACGGAAGGCGCTAAATACAGACAGCGATGCATTTTATCCCTATCGTAAAGATATTCTGTCTTTTGCTTCTAGTGCGAAACTACAAGCCGCTTTAACAAGCATCGCTTCAATTAGCTTAGCAGGCATGGGGGTTGCAAGCGCAATAGTCGCTGGATTATTTGCAAAAAAAGGAAGCGAATATATCCAACATGCACATTCCGATTATGAGTCGAATCAATATTTGCGTCTTAAAACAGCACAAGATAATTTATCTTTAGATGCAGGAAAAACAGATGCGTTTAATAGCGGTTATGAGTCCTCTACGAGTTGGTCTGCTTGGGCTAAGTCTCTTATAAAGCCATCTGCCTATTTAAATTATGATAAGTTTACATCTGGTGTTAAAGCAGGGAAAGAGCATGATCTTGATTTACATGTCGCTGTCAACAAACCAAAAATGGACTAAACGTTTGTTCGGGTAAATAACAAAAGCCAGATTGTATCTGGCTTTTTTGATGATCGTGTATATCATATATCAGCAACGGTGATATGAGTATTGCATGAGAAAGATTATATATTTTCATTTATTTTTAAGCATCATACTTGCTCTTGTTGTTCTCTAGAAGAATAGTTTACTTAATGACGACTCAATGCAGATCTTTTCTTATGAGAATCGTACCCTATAATTTTGGGGGCTGATTCTATATCGAAAATATTGTCTGATATACCTTTTTCAATAGCTTGGGTTAACATTTTAAATACGATCTCTTTTTGTTTTTGGTCTGTGTTTTTCAAATCAAACTCAGCATTAGGCTTTGCGGTGGCAACTGCCAGATCGCACATATGCTTAATAGCCGTTTCTTTTAACGACTGATCGATATTTTTTTCTATAGAGTACATCATAGAGGCTGATTCTTCATCATTTGTTTTTGGCAATTCGTTTATATAGCCTTTAAACGTTTGTTTTTCTTGCTCTGAAGTATCTTCTTCTTTTTCAAACTCTACCTCTAAACAATGACTGGAATGCTGTACATGAACAGACTTGATGCTCAGTTGTTCGCCAAGCTGTGTATCTTTTAATTGAGATTCGAGTTCTTTAAGTGTTAAGCTCTTTTTTTGAACGACAACACTTTGAATTTCAGGCATTTTTTCTTGGCTTAATTCCTGTCTAAAAACCATGGGCGGTGTTTGCTTTCTTTTTTGCGCTGTTTCTCTTTTAATTTGACCAGCATCATTATGAGTTTGGGCTGTGTGTTCTTGTTTAGAAACGGACTGTTGGATGACTTCTTCCCGTGCTTGTTCTTGTAGCGAAGGTGTGATTGCGGATGTGGTAAAAATACTGTCTGTTTCTGTTGGCTCTTTGTTTGAAGCGGCTTCGTTTAATGTTGTTAAGCTAAATGCTTTTGCAATATTGAGTGTAATTAAATCTGCCACACTTTCAGCTTGTGGTAAATCTTGCTCTCGTGATTGTAGACTGTCTAGAATATGTTCACTAAATGCTCTCAAAGTCTTTGAGTCTACTTGAAATTCCTGATTATCGACAGGGTGTCCTAGTACACCAGCCATAAATCCGTTCCAAAGGGCATTATCACCACACGTATTACCTTCTTGTTTTTGCAGGCTTTTGGAACAATCTGGACCATATCCGGATTTTGTTCTATAAGTGAGTTTAAAGTGGCTTTGTAATTTTTATAATAATTTCCAACTTGTTCAGGTGGTTTTGGATTTGGGTTGTGCGAATCATAGTGCTCAATTAAAATGTTTTTTGCGCCGATGATGTTTAAGTTTTCTTCAATTTGTGCAGGCGTTTGGCTTGAATGCAGGTTTTGATTGATCCGATTCACTAGTTCAGGAATAGATAAGTCTTTTAGTTCTTGAGCAGTAAAGTATAACTTAAGATTATCTATGAACTCTGAATCTAACTCAATATTGGTAACAGAACTTGTCCAATGAGATTGGCTGTGATTTATAATACTGATAACTCTGATCTCATTAGGTGATTCGCCGCGTTTGAGTGCATGGGCTAAAGCACGAGTATAACCATCGCGGATATTAAAGCTACCTGAGCGTTTATCAGCGACAACGCCATCTCTAAATGTAGAAACACTGCCATCAGGGTTTGTAATATACTCCCAATCACTTTGTTGTAAACTATGCTTTTGGCCAATATTAGGATCTAGCATTCCCAAATAATATTTTAATAGGTTTTTTAAGTGTTGATCATGGTTTAGCATGATTGATAGATCATTTGCCATGTGTCTTCAGCCATTTTATTGCTTGTTTATAGTTTTAGAGTCCAATTAATATAATAAGTTCAATAATGGAATTTAATTTTAGCCATGAGGCAATACGCATGAGCAATACGCCTAGGGCTGGACCAGGTTATCTGATTATAAAATTAGCGCTTCCAGATTAGATGAAGAACAGCCCTCTGATATAAGTCGACTCATGCCTGAACAGCTGTAGTTTTAAATTCTTCTGTTTTTTTTGCAAAACAAAGCAGTCCACCTATATTTCTTTGACCTATTACCTCAGACCTATAACCAGCATTATAGAAAAGGCTTGCTGAGGATAGTAGCATATTAGGTAAGGTGAATCAGGGGATACAATAGGCGTGCATGCAATAGGTCGGTTTCCCAGAGAATGCAGAGGAAAAACGATGACTGTTAATATCGGTATGGATAATACGAATATTCAACACGAGAAGTTATCAATCTACTCCAAGTAAAAACAACAAACCTTAGTTTAAAGACTGTTTTAACAGAAATTTCAGTCTTAATATTTATGACAACAATAACGGAGTCCGGAAATGACCATAAAAAAACATTTGATGCCATTTACCCTGATATTATTTTTTGCTTTTCAAGTCAACGCGGCGACTTTAACCCAGAAACAAGAAGAGGTGTACGCAAAAGAGGTGGAAGATAAAGTGCCAGTTTTCGCTGAGGATTGCGTTGCCAGTAGTGAACTGATTGAAGACTATCATCAGTGTATACTGTCACATTTTCGCAATCTAGTTGTAAAAGGTAATACGATGGGGTCTATTGCGATTATTGGTTATCTACTTGAAATTGGCAGAGACAATGAAGCTTATGATTGGTACGTATATGCTGTAAATTCAAACTTAAGCAAGTCTTCTAAAATTGCACTTAAATTTCAATTTACAACACTGGCAAAAAAGTTTAAGTCTAATAATCCATAACAAACAGGATTAAAACTTAAGGCATTTGACGACTATATCCATAATCAGCTTTTTCTGATTCCAATGAGTAACAGGATGTTTCAAAATCTGCTCTTTCAGAGAACTGTAAAGCCTCTGGGAAAGACATGGAATCGTTTAAGTCTTCCTCGGTTCTGACGGATATCATTTGAGATAGCACTTTTAATTTTTCTCTGTCTTCTGGACTCATGTTTTTTTGGTTAGCCCAAGCTTTGACACTTTTCCAAGTTGCATAACCTCCACCAAGAACACTTAAAGGCGTCAATAACGATGAGCCTATACTACCCAGCCAACTTAATGTGCCAGGCCAATTAAAGCCCCAATGTCCTATCCATTCACATTTATATACAGAGGTTGTGCTATGAATAGCCCAGCGTAAAGGGTTTGGCCAAATCCCCACATCATCTTGAAAGTAATAACAAGTATTACGGGCTGCAAGTCCGATGAGAGGCCTGGATAAAAACAATAATATTAAAGTGGCTGGAATAGCTGCTTTTGATAGGTGTTTTAACCATCTTGTTCTTGATGAGGGATTATCTTCATCAATACTGGCTGAATCTATGCTCTTTTCTAGATCTCCTGTATGTCTTCTCTTTTTGTAAACCATAATTTTAACTCCAAATCAGAACGTATCAATTTAATTTAATCATATAAAAATGACTTCGTCTGTTGGGAATGAGATCAAGCTATTCAGGTGGATAGTGAAATTTAATACAGTAAAGGTTTGTAAAACCTTATCAACAATAGAATAAAATTTTATGAAACAAAGTCTGGAGGAATATATCGCATTACTTATTGGGTTACCGTCTTACACAATAGTGGTCGTTTCTTTAGGGTTAAATTCTTTTTTGATCTATGAGCTTAAGTTTATACGGAGTATCTAATTGATTTTAAAGCGCTAGGCGTTTTTCTGTTGGGGTTGTGTAAATCACTGGGATCTATTGCTGATGCAGAATCTGAGCTATCTCTAGATACGGGAGGAGAAAAATGCAGCGTGTTAGTGAAGCTGACAATATTAGGGCTTTCGCCTTCTGTCTCTTTAACTTCAATGTGCTGAGCAAGTTCTCTTAATCTGTCTCTATCATCATCGCTCATGGCTTTTTTCTTAAACCATGCTGTAATGCTTTTCCAAGTGGCATAGGAACCGCCAAGCACGCCTAATGACGTAAATATAGATGCGCCTTTATCACTAAACCATTGCATAACACTAAGCCAGTTGAATCCCCAGTGGCCCATCCATTCGCACTTATATAACGAGGATGTTCCATGCCAAGCCCATTTAGCCCAATTGACAGGGTTATAACCAGGAACAGGGGCTGGGCCTTGTGCGTAATAACATATTTCTCGGCTAAGGTAACCAATGAGTGGTCGAGACATAAAGATAAGAATAGCAGCAATAGGGATAGTTGCTATAGTGAGATTTCGGCAGATCCGGGAGTTCTTTTTTTGGGTTTGTGCTAAAGTCTCAAGTTCAGATAAACAGGCTTTGCTGTCATCATTGCGGCGATTGGGGTGTAAGTCACCTTCACCAGATTCTTCAGATGAATTGCTTCCAGGACCTCTTCGCATGTTGACCTCCATGTCGAACATATTACGAAGTTCATTTATATCACATAAAAATAATTACTGTAAATCAGGCATCGCAATTGTACTAAAACCTGCATCTACATTCATTATTTCGCCGGTAATACCAGAAGCTAAGTCAGAACACAAAAAGGCGGCTGCGTTGCCTACTTCTAAAGCTGTGATATTTTTACGTAATGGTGTCACCGATTCGTTATAAGACAGCATTTTTTTGAAGCTCTTTATACCCGAAGCCGCTAATGTTTTAATTGGGCCGGCAGAGATACCATTTACACGAATACCCAGTGGTCCTAAGCTACTCGCTAAATACCGAATATTCGCTTCCAAGCTGGCTTTGGCCAAGCCCATAACGTTGTAGTTTGGCATACTACGTACCGCACCAAGATAACTCAGAGATAATATGGCACCATTTGGATTCATCATCGGTTGTGCAGCTTTAGCTAGTGCAGCAAGACTGTATGAGCTGACATCATGTGCAATTTGGAAACCTTCTCGGGTCACAACTTCATGATAGGGGCCAGCTAATTGGTCAGAGGGCGCAAATGCAACAGAATGAATCACAATATCAATCTGTTCCCATTTTGAAGCTAAGATTTCAAAAGCGTGTTTGATTTCTTCGTCACTGGAGACATCACAAGGAATGGTTATATTGGAATCCCATTGCTCTGCCAGCTTTTCTACACGCTCTTTAAATTTATCAGTTTGATATGTGAATGCTAGTTCGGCGCCTTCACGATGCATAGCTTCAGCTATTCCAGCAGCAATAGACTTGTTGCTAATTAAACCTGCAATTAAAACTTTTTTACCAGATAAAAATCCCATGACTTTCCTCCAAACAGGGCAATATGCATTTTGCATAACAGCTAACTAACTAGTTATTTAGCCATTGTAGAGACAAATTAAGTTGCTTATTATATACCAATCGCCAATCAAATAGTTATGATTAGTGATTAAGCTTATTAAATTGAATGAATAAGCACCCAATAAATTATCATGGAAGAAGTGAAGTGACTAAATTTAAATTGTTACTGGGTATTGGCATCATTATGCTGACAGCGGCATGTGGCGATGGTGCGCTGAATGACCCTTACCCGAATGCAGATAAAAATAGTGATACTTTATATACATCATTTAGCGAGCGCCCCAAGCATTTGGATCCGGCGCGCTCTTACTCATCAAATGAATGGATTATTACCAATCAAATTTATGAGCCGCCGCTTCAATATCATTACCTCAAGCGCCCTTATACTCTAGAGCCACTTGTAGCCTCGCAAATGCCAACAATAAGATACTATAATACCCAAGGTGCAGAAATATCAGATAGCAATGAGCGTGCGATTGCTTATAGTACTTATACTATTAACATTAAGCCTAATATCCAGTTTCAACCACATCCTGCTTTTGTGAAAAATTCCAAAACAGGAGGGTATTTATATCATGATTTAAGTGAAGACCAAGCAGAGCAGTACGACACCATACTAGACTTTGAACAACAGGCTAGTCGCACTCTGTCAGCACAAGATTTTGTTTACCAAATCAAACGTATTGCAGACCCACGACTCAACTCACCTATTTATGGCTTTATGAGTGAGTACATTGTTGGATTTGATAAATTTAGAGCGCAAGTCACAGAAGCGTTAGAAAACCAGAAAGTTGAGCAGCAAGAAAACCCTGAAAATGAAAATATAGAACGGATAGATCTGAGAGCATTTGATTTAGCCGGGGTGCGTGTTCTCGATGACACCACATATGAGATTAAAATCAATGGGCATTATCCGCAATTATTATATTGGTTAGCTATGCCATTTTTTGCACCTATGCCATGGGAAGTAACCCAGTTTTATGAGCAAGAAGTATTAAAAGAGCAAAATTTGACTTTAGATTGGTATCCGGTGGGTACAGGGCCTTATATATTAGCTGACAATAACCCAAACTTACAGATATTACTAAAACGTAATCCAAATTATCATGGCGAGTTATATCCTGATGATAGTATGCCTGAAGACAAAGACATTAGATTATCTGGTTTGCCTGGCAAAGCCTTGCCATTTTTAGATGAAATCCGATTTATTCTTGAGAAAGAAAGCATTCCATACTGGAACAAATTTTTACAAGGCTATTATGACCAATCAGGTATTAGCTCAGATAGCTTTGACCAAGCCTTACAAGCCAACTCAATGGGCAGCTTTGATTTGAGTGATGAGTTGAAATCAAAAGGCATAAAACTGAGCACATCTGTTGTTCCTAGTACGTATTACTGGGGGTTTAATATGCTAGACGATGTTGTCGGGGGGTTATCGGAAAGTCATAAAAAACTGAGGCAAGCTATTTCTATCGCATTTGATGTGGAAGAGTATATTAATATCTTTCAAAATGGTCGAGGGTTGGTTGCACAAAGTCCTTTGCCACCTGGGATATTCGGTCATCAACCCAATCAATTTAACAGCGTAGTTTATGAATCTGACACAGTACGGAAGAGTATAGACGAAGCAAAAGTATTATTAACCGAGGCCGGATTTCCAAACGGCATTGATCCGAATACAGATAAACCTTTGGTTCTACATTTAGATGCCGTTGTCGGGGGCGGGCCGGATACGCATGCACTTTATGCTTGGATTCGTAAACAGTTTAAAAAATTGGGGATAGAGTTAGTCGTCCGGGCGACGCAATATAATCGGTTTCAAGATAAAATGCGTAATGGGGATGCACAGATATTTTCCTGGGGTTGGAATGCAGATTACCCCGATCCGGAGAATTTTTTATTTTTGTTATATGGGCCAAATGGTAAAACCAAAACAGGTGGGGAAAATGCGGCTAATTATGACAACCCCAAGTTTAATGCTTTATTTGATAAAGTGAAAACCATGTCCAATACGCCCGAACGACTAAAAGTTTTAGAAGACATGATAGCCATAGCCCAAGAAGACGCACCTTGGATGTGGGGTTATCACCCGAAACTATATAGTTTAAGTCATGAGTGGATGGGACCTTTTAAGCCCAATGCTATGTCCAGAAATACATTAAAGTATATTTCAATTGATGCGCAGCAAAGAGACAATCAGCGTATTGCTTGGAACCAAGCTATTTTTTGGCCGTTATGGTTAGGCCTGATGATGTTGATACTTTTATGCATTCCTGCTGGATTTCGATATTGGCAGAAAACACACCAGAAATTAACATTGAAAAAACATAATGCGAATAGTCATCATGATCATAAAATAGAGGAAGAATAAGCGATATGTTTGCTTATATTATTAGAAGACTCTTATATGCGTTGCCGATATTAATTGGTATCAATATATTAATATTTTTATTGTTTTTTGTTGTGAATACACCAGATGATATTGCTCGGCAACATTTAGGTCAAAAGCATATTACTCAGGAAGAAGTCGAAACTTGGAAGCAACAGCATGGCTATGATGGTCCATTATTCATTAATCAAGAAACCAATGGCATTGCAAAATTAACCGATACAGTATTTTTTAAAAAATCGCTAAAGTTATTTGCTTTTGATTTTGGTCGTTCTGACTCAGGACGGGATATCAGCTCTGATATTATGCAAAGGATGTGGCCGAGCTTGGCCATTGCCATTCCTTCATTAATATTAGGCTTGGTGATTAATATTAGTTTTGCCATGCTCATTGTATTCTTTCGCGGTAGCTACTTAGATACGGCGGGTGTCATGATTTGTGTCATGATGATGTCTATTTCATTATTATTTTATATAGTCGGGGGACAATACTTACTCTCTAAACTATTAAAGCTTGTGCCGATATCAGGGTATCAACCAGATTGGAGTTTAATTAAATTTTTAGTTTTACCTGTTTTGATAGGGGTCATTGGCGGCGTGGGTGCTGGTACGCGTTGGTATAGAACTTTATTTATAGAAGAGGTCAACAAAGACTACGTTAAAATGGCTCGTAGTAAAGGTTTGTCGGAGTTAAGGGTCTTATTCAAACATGTCTTTAGAAATGCCTTGATTCCCATATTAACCGGTATAGTCGTTTTATTACCATTATTGTTTATGGGAAGTTTATTAACCGAGTCCTTTTTTGCTATACCTGGGCTGGGTAGTTATACCATTGACGCCATACAACAGCAGGACTTTGCTATTGTACGTTCTATGGTATTTTTGGGGGCGGTGTTATATGTTATTGGCTTAATTTTGACCGATATATCATATACATTAGTCGATCCGAGGGTTAGATTTGATTAAGAGTCGCTTATGAGTTGGTTCATATTATGGACAGATGCCTTACTGTACGTACTATTGGGGATGTTATTGTTGTTTGTTTGGCGGGTAATGACTTATATGCCGTTACGTGTGCAAATGGCAGGCGTATTATCCCGGCCGATTAACTTGGCTGCAGTGTACATTTTAGTTGTATATTTGATTGTAGGAGCCTTAGATTCTATTCATTTTGAGATTCAAGATAATGCGCTACAATCTAAATACCAACAAAGTATTGTCAGTGTTCTTGACAGGATGATTCCTTCTGCCTTAACCCATCATGAAGAGACTTATTCAGCACCATTTGCAACCAAAAGCTTTAGCAAAGAAAATATTGTGACTGAATCTGGTCAAGTTATAAATGACTATGCCAAACTCAAATTTTCCGGAACGCACCTTTCTGACACAATGACAGTCCGAGAAGATATTCAGAGACGTACCATACATTATAGTTTACAAGCATTTGTTTTTTTGGCTGTTTTAGTCGTTGTGATATCGGGAATGGTAGCCCGTAAATATAGAATTTCTGTGGAGGATTTTTTTGCTCAAGTGATTATGGGTAGGCGAAAGTTTCCATATCGCACTTTTTTTGCTCTTTTGTTTGTGACCATATTTCTCAGTATATTTATTTATAACATTATCCCGCTGTATCATATTTTGGGTACGAGCAAGGTGGGAGAAGATGTTTTATATCAAAGCCTTAAAAGCGTGAGAACCGGCTTGATGATCGGGACTTTGACGACATTAATTATGCTCCCATTTGCGACCATTTTAGGCATTATGGCCGGATATTTTAGAGGATGGGTTGATGATATTATTCAATATACTTACACGACACTGAGTTCTATTCCAGGGGTATTATTAATTGCTGCAGCGGTTTTAACTTTACAAGTCATGATGACGCAAAACGAGAGTTGGTTTCAAACTATGGCAGAGCGCTCGGATGCAAGGTTGTTAGCGTTATGTGCGATATTAGGCGTGACCAGCTGGACGGGGTTATGTCGTTTATTGCGAGGCGAAGCTTTAAAGTTAAGAGAAATAGAATACGTTCAAGCGGCACGTTCATTAGGAACAAGACACACGGGGATTATTTTTAAGCATATTTTACCTAATGTCATGCATTTAATTCTTATTGCGGTGGTCTTAGATTTTAGTGGCCTAGTTTTAGCTGAGGCCGTATTGTCTTATGTTGGAGTCGGGGTTGACCCCACGACTTACAGCTGGGGCACAATGATTAATGGTGCTCGATTAGAGATGGCCAGAACGCCGGTGGTTTGGTGGAGTTTATTTTCAGCTTTTATATTTATGTTTGTCTTAGTACTCGCTGCCAATATTTTTTCTGATGCTTTACGCGATGTCTTTGACCCACGCACACAAACGACGGGGGCATCATGAAACAAGAAGCACTATTACGAATTAAAAATCTATCTGTTCAATTACCTTTTAAAGATCAATGGGTACATGCGGTAGAGGGCATTCATTTTGAAATTCAGCCAGGTGAAATATTTGCTTTAGTCGGTGAGTCAGGGTGTGGTAAGTCTATGACGGCTTCTGCAATCAACCGTTTATTGCCGCCTGCGGGTGAAATAATGGAAGGGAGTGAAATTTGGCTTAATGATAAACCGATTCATCAATTGTCTGAATTTCAAATGCGTCATATTCGAGCCAAAAAGATAGGCATGATTTTTCAAGATCCCATGGCATCTTTAAATCCGGTTTTATCTATTGGTGCTCAGTTATTTGAATCAATATTGCAAGAAGATAGTCATTTTCAAGCTAAACAGTTAAAGCAAAGAGCCATTGATTTATTAGAACAAGTTCGAATTCCTGATGCAGAGCGTATGCTCTCCAATTATCCCCATCAATTATCAGGCGGGATGAAACAACGTGTAGTCATAGCCATTGCATTGGCTAAAAAACCTGATTTACTCATAGCAGATGAACCCACAACAGCATTAGATGTGACAACCCAAGCCCAAGTTTTGCACTTGTTGCAGTCTTTAAATCAAACGCATCACATGGCGATATTGCTTATTACTCATGATTTAGGGGTTGTCGCACAGATGGCAGATACAGTGGCTGTTATGTATGCAGGTCATATCATCGAGAAAGTAAATGCGAAAGAATTTTTTGTTAAGACCTTGCACCCTTATAGTCAGAAATTACTGCAAGCGCTACCAGAGAGTGCAAATGCGAATCAACCTTTGGCTGTTATTCCAGGCATTGTGCCCACGATAACAACCAGTTTTTCGTTATGTCGTTTTAAAGGCCGGTGTGTTAATCAATTTAAAGCCTGCGAAGAGAGCATGCCAAAATGGACTAAAATATCTGATAATAGATGGGTGCGTTGTCACTGGTACGATGATGATATCCTTCAGTCATATCCCAAAAATCTACGCTTACGAGCGATTGATACAAAGGTTACGGTTCGGCAAATTGAAGAAACCTATCCTGATACGATTGATGAGCCACCTGTTTTTAGCGTATCTGATTTTAAAGTACATTATCCTATCAAAAAAGGGATTTTAAAGCGTACGGTCGGATACGTGCGTGCGGTAGATGGTATAGAACTGAGTATACAGGAGGGCGAGACAGTTGCTTTAGTTGGAGAGTCAGGCTGTGGTAAGACTTCAGCAGGCAAAGCGATGTTGCGCCTGATTCCGAGTACAGGTTCCATGCAGTTAGCCGGTATTGATTTATTAAAATTGAAAGGCAGAAAGTTAAGACATCGACGTAATGATTTTCAAATGATCTTTCAAGATCCTTATACCTCCATGAACCCTAAAATGCGTATTCATGAAATTTTGCTTGAAGGGATGTCGGCCTTAAAAGTTGGCTCTGATAAGGCGGAACGAGAAGATAGAATGAATATTTTGCTTGAACAGGTCGGTTTGTCACCTGATGTGAAATGGCGGTATCCATTTGAATTTTCAGGGGGGCAAAGACAACGATTAGCCATCGCTAGAGCTTTAAGCGTTGGGCCACGGCTGATTGTATGTGATGAACCAACCAGCGCATTAGATGTTTCTGTACAAGCACAGATTTTAAATCTGCTGGGCGCGTTACAACAAGAGCTATTTATTAGCTATTTGTTTATTACGCACAATATCAATGTTGTAAGATATATTGCTGATAAAATAGCAGTAATGTACTTAGGACGGATAGTTGAGCTTGGCACGAAAGCACAAATATTAAACAATCCTAAGCATCCTTATACACAAGCATTATTAGAGTCTGTTCCACAGGTGGGGCAAGTACATAAAGCATTTCAGCCTCCAAAAGGGGAAGTTCCTTCTATTAGTAGCCCGCCTAAAGGTTGTCACTTTGCGCCAAGATGCCCATTCAAAATGCCAGAATGTGATACCCGATATCCTGATGCATACGTTATTGCTAATCACCAACAGGTGAGCTGTTATTTGTATAAAGATAATCTTGTAGAAGTCGCTCAAAAAAAAGTGAGTGGTTGAGTTTTATTTTTATTATTATTTTTGTACCTTTAGGGTTAATTCTCAGTGTGCGCATTAAAATTAGATAAACTTAAAAATATTGATATCATTGGTGATGTACATGGTTGCTATGATGAACTGTGCTTGTTGTTAGAGAAATTAGGGTATGCGCTTGATGAAAGCTGTATTACATCTAATCAGCCTGCTCTTAAGCATTCGGACAATAGGAAGATAGTGTTCGTTGGCGATCTAGTCGATAGAGGGCCTAAAATAAAACAGGTTTTGTTATTGGCTGAAAATATTATAAAACACGGTGGTGGTTATTGCGTTCTGGGGAATCATGAAGACAAATTATGCCGATACTTAAAAGGCAATCCCGTTAATATTGGCCCAGGCTTGCAAACAACGATTGATCAATTAGAACCTATTTCTTCTGAAAATAAAAAAACACTTGTTGCGATGCTTGAAGGCTTGCCGACCCATATAATGTTCGATGATAAAAATTTAATTGTGGTACATGCGGGGCTTCAAGAAAAATACCATGGTGTGAGTTCCAAGCGAGAACGAGTTTTTGCTTTGTATGGTGATGTGACTGGAAGAGTAGATGATTTCGGTTTGCCAATCAGAGGCCATTGGGAGCATGATTATAAAGGCAAAGCTTATGTGGTTTATGGGCATACCCCTGTAGAGTCAGCAACATGGTGTAACAAGACTATCTGTATTGATACGGGTTGTGTGTTTGGCAATAAACTGACCGCCTTAAGGTATCCTCAAATGGATATAATAGAAGTCGAAGCTGGAAAAAACTATTTTCAAAGTATGAAATGACTTCTGAAATAATTAAAGCAAAGAGGTAAAGTATGCAGAAATGGCCTGTAGAAATAGAGATACCAGTGCAATGGGGTGATATGGATGCATTTGGACATGTTAATAATGTGCAATATATTCGCTGGTTTGAAAGTGTGCGTATAGAGTATTTTTTAAAAATGCAACTTAAAGAATTTGTTTCCAATGAAGCGATTGGTCCTATATTAGCCCATATAGAAGCAGATTATCGTCTGCCGATTCAATTTCCTGATACAGTTATCGCTAAAACCAATATTAGTCACATTGGGAATAGTTCTTTGGGCATGGAGTATCAAATTTATTCTAAAAAAGCGAATAAGATAGCCGCAACAGGCAAGGGCGTTATTGTGATGCTTGATTATCGCTCTGGTCAAAAGCAACCTGTATCTGCCGTGATAAGAAATAAGATCTCAGCTTGTCAAGGCGAGGTGAGATCTTTGTTAGAGGGTTAATAAAGAATGATCTAGCTGACTTATGGTTTTCAAGTTTGAGGCTAAAATTATTTGAATTTTTTAAAGATTGATTCGCTACGAGGCTCACTAAAAGTTGTACTGCTGGTGCCCGAAGCAGCCAAAGCTCTTAGTTCATTCAAAAATAAGGCACAGTGATTTTCACAAGGATCCCATCTATCCAGGGCAACTTTTCTTTTGTCTTCAATATAAAAAGTTAACGGGGGGCTTTTTATATATTGTTTATTTCTTTTTGAAGCTTCAAAGCCTAGAAATTTTATATCTCTTTTTTCGACGACTTCCCATAGACCTGCCCCAAACAGTGCCATACCAAGCTGGCTAGGTTTTAAGGGCTTTGAACGACCTATTTTACAAGCGGCAACGGCTAATGCGACTTCGGCGCAACGTGTTCTGGGAGTAAGCATGTCAATCGCTTCTTTTTTGGAGACCATGGCTTTTTTAAGCGATGTGTCAGGCGATTCTTTTGAAGTAAAAAAAGATAAGGTTCGCAGTAGCATATATTGTTCACGGGTTGGCGTGACAACCAATTCAAAAACACAGGTGTTGGATTCTTGGTTTATCCTCTGAATTAGTTCACACAGGCTTTTTCGCAGCTCGATATCTTTTAATGGTTCTCGATCTTCAGAGATTGCGATCAGTACTAATTTTGATTTTGGTATCGCTAAAAATCCTATACATTTATTATGATTTTTTAAAGGATAAGGTTTTTGTGCAGTTATCAAATTAAAGGCTTTTTGATAAAAAATTTTAGCGGCATGTTCCGAGCGCTTTACTGCTTCTTGACTTGGTTCCAGCACTTCACTCTCGTGAAGAATATATTTTGCCATGGCACGAACTTGCTTGAACTCCCGTTTTGAATCTTGTTCAGATATGAGTGACTCTCGGCCTTGAAAGCGATCGGGTTCTGAGTGGTTTTTTAAAAAAATCGCAAACGGTGTAAAAAGTGCGGGGACTGAGAATTTACGGGGATCTTCGTGGGCATTTACTTCTTTTGGTAAACCAATTACAGCCCTAGAACTAGAATCCGGAAAGTCATTAGAAACATGGTTTCTTTTTGTACTGCCTAGTATTTTTCCTAACATAAATTTCAAATATATACTTTTATTGTTTTGATACACGCACGATATGCGATAAATATACGTATGCTCATAAGAACATATCCTTATTTGTTTTTATTGATCAAACACCCAGCAATCGTTTGCTGATGATAAATCATTAATTTTAAATTTTCTGGATCCTATCTTATTTTAATGGCTAATTCCAATATTCTAATTTAATAACTAACTATTGCAAAAAAATATCAAAGTTCATACGGTCCTAGAAGCTAAAATTATATAAAAGATACCGGTGTAAGTTATCAGCAAGTTATCAGGACATCCATTGTGCTTCAGGAAATCTATTGTTTGCTGTTTTACTAACTGCTGGTGCGCTAATGGTAAGCTTTTGGTTAAAAAGGCTTACGGGACACCCAAAAAAGGCTTAGGGGACACCCAAAGATCCAAAGGCTTAGGGGACACCCAAAGCTTAAGGGAAAAAGCTAAAGCTTAAGGGACACCCACTGAAATCTTAAGGGACACCCACAATCTTAAGGGACACCCACTGTATTTTTCTGAAAAATCTTAAGGGACACCCACAAATCTTAAGGGACACCCACAAATCTTAAGGGACACCCACTGTATTTTTAAAACCTAAAGTACCAGGGCATCATCGATAAATTAGAAATTTTAGTTAAACAACCTTTCGAACGCTAGAGTAGGTGTCGGTTAAAATGTCAGTAAAAACCCCAAAAACACCACTATCTATCAGTTTATTGGCGGCATCTTGCTGATTAACCGTAAAAACCAATAGGGGGATATCCAAAGCCTGCGCTTGGTATATTTGTTGTTCGCTTAGATTGGGGTAATGACAATTAATTGTGGCATTGCCAACTTGAGCTGCAATTCGCAATACATCAGCGGTCAAAATTTCACATAAAAATCCAATAGGTTGTTCGGGTAAAGCATCTCTAATTTTAAGCAGAATAGGCCACTCAAAGCTAGAGACCAAAGGCAAGGGGGAAGAAGGTGACCATTTGTGTTTAATTAAAGTAATGATTTTATCGGCTAGAGTATTTTTATAGTTTTGATCTGTTTCTTTTGGACATTTTATTTCAATATTAAGGTTTAAGTCTAAACTTAGTATTTTAGCTAAATCTTTGTCTAGGTTTGGGATTGTAGTGCCTGTAAATTTTTCGTTAAACCAGCTACCTGCATCTAATTTTGATAATATTTCAGAATGTTGTTCATATATTAAGCCGTTACCGTTGGTTGTCCTGTTTAGGTTATGATCGTGGATGATCATTAGCTCGTTATCATTAGACAGTTGCACATCAAACTCAATCCATTCTAATCCTTTGGATTTAGCCATTTGAAATCCAATTAGCGTGTTTTCGGGTGCAAAATGAGCCAAACCTCGGTGGCCTATAAGTCCATTACTAGGGGGATTGAGCTGAAAAGTCATAAGATGGCGTTTCCTATACTGGTAGAGCGGTTTTACGCTGTAAACACGGGGTTATTTTTTATTATAAAAATTTTATTTACGATTACAATTAAGTCAATAATATTTATATATCGTGCTATCAAAGCTGAATTTTTATAAAATTAGCCCAACCTATATAGGATGTGTCATCAGCTCAATATAATGGGAATAAATTTATTTTAGCTGATCATCATTTGATTCGCTATATGGTCATGAGATAATTTAACAAACTGTAAATAAACTTAGCTTGAAGTAGCGCAAAATGATTTTAAATGAAGTATTAATTGAATCTTTAAAGAATGGCTCTCTGTTGGTTTGCCCGACCCGGCGTTTGGCGACAGCATTAACAGAGGAGTACAATCAACATATAGGACAGTTGACTCATGTGCGGGCATGGTCTTCAGCTAAAATTTACAGCCTACAAGACTGGCTTCAAACAGTTTGGCAACAGGCCCAAACTGCTGGTTGGGTTTCAGAGAGTCTATTGCCAGCTATGTCCGCATTGTTAATGCTAGAAAAAATCATATCTAGTTCAAGTTACGGCGCTTCACTATTACGTTACCATAGCACTGCAAAATTAGTATTGAGTGCTTGGAACATTTTAAATCAATGGGATCAAGTCGCATTATTAGAAGATAAGTTTACAGAATATGATCAAGTTGCCTTTAAAACGTTCTGTGATGAATATCGAGCAACATTGAAAGCAAAGGGGGCCATTGACTCTGCGCAATTATTAAGTAAGCTTATTAATATTTTAAAAGTCAATGCGCCTGCTTTAGAGAAACACTATGAAACCAAAGATATTATCTGTTTTGGTTTTGACGATTTAACGCCACAAGTACAGAATTTATTCAGAACATTAACAGAACTTGGGTGGAATGTAACCGAAGCGCAGCCGACTTTAATTGAGCCTCAACAACTCCATAAAGTGGCTTGTAAGAATATACAAGAAGAAATGCTTTTGGCTGCCAGATGGTCTAAACAAAAGCTAGCACAGAATCCTAAGCAAAAAATAGCCATCGTATTGCCTAATTTGCCCGCTTATAGAAATGATATTCTAGAAGTGTTTAAAGAACTATTTACACCACTGCATTATTTAAATCCAGAAGACTCTGTGAATCCGTTATTTAATGTGTCATCCGCTATCCCACTTATGCAGTACCCAGTGATACAAACGGCATTATTATTGCTAGACTTGTTGAAATATAAAGCCAATGTGCCAGACATTTTGGGGTTATTGCAATCGCCTTATATTCAAGGCGGTGTGAAGCAATATGAAACATTGCAAGAAATTGTTTCGCAATTGCGAATGGCCGTAAAAGAAAAAATGACAATTGCTGAGCTCATTGCTTTAATAACCAAGCATTTTGGTTCTAATATAACAACAACAGATTTATTATTAGCATTCCAAGCAAGGCAATTGGCTATAGCAAAGTCAAAAGAGTCTATTAATTGGAAAGGCGAATTTCTCGCTATACTGAAGCTATTTGGTTGGCCGGGCGAAAGGCGACTAAATAGTATAGAGCATCAAGCTGTCAAGCGCTTATATCAAGCCTTAAATGATTTTGCACAAGTACAAGTAGACGTACCATCGTACCAGCTAAGTGATGCTTTAGAGCAGTTTAAGAAAATCTTATCCAATATACCCTTTCAGCCTGAAAATAAAGGGGCACCTATTCAAATATTGGGGATATTAGAGGCTTCTGGGTTAGCTTTTGATGCTTTATGGGTGATGAATCTATATCATGAGAACTGGCCACCCAAAGCCGAGCCTAATCCCTTCATTCCAATTGATATACAACGCACCTATAATATGCCGCATGCATCTGCAGATCGGGAATTGATATTTTCCCAGACCTTAACTCAAAAATTATGCCACAGTGCTCAGAATATTATTTGTAGTTATCCATCTCAAGTTGAGAATAATAAAGTCTATGTAAGTGAATTAATCACAGGTTTGACCAATAGCGATATGAGTCTGGTTGAATTAGATGTCCCAGAATCTTCTCATAGTTTGCATGATATATCGGCAAAGTTAAATCACTTCAGTGATAACATAGCACCCAAAGTATTGAATGGTTCTCAGTTTAAAGGTGGCAGTCAAATATTAGGGTATCAATCCAACTGTCCTTTTAAAGCTTTTGCTAAATTTCGCTTAGATGCCAGCAAGCCAGAGGTGCAAACTTTGGGCTTAAGCCCCAAAACACGTGGTATTTTGGTGCATGATATTTTGCAGCATGTTTGGGAAGAACTAAAATCCCAGAAAAAATTAGTTGACCTAGGAGAGGGCTTAACGCCTTTTTTGCAAAAAATTATTGAACGTGTGATTAAAAAACACCAATCACAGTATACACTGAGCGGGCACTACTGGGAGATTGAGCAAACCCGATTGTTAGAAATCATGCAGTCTGTTATGGAATATGAAAAACAGCGGCCAAAGTTTAATGTGATAGCGATTGAAGATCAAAGACAAATTAATATTAGTGGGCTGCAAATTAACACCCGTATGGATAGGGTTGATCAAGTCGGTGAGCATGAGTACCTCATGATAGATTATAAAACCGGGAAAAAAAGTATAAACGATATTTTATATACGCCATTAAAAGATCCCCAATTACCTTTATACTTGCAGGGCAACTATAGTCACCCGCCTCAGGCATTAGCCTGGTTTAACATAGAGAAAAATGAACCTAAAATGCTAGGCTTATGTGCTAGCTCAGATTTAAATATCTCAGACATTACGCCTATCCAAAATACTCGAAAATCAGTTTCTTGGTCAGAACAATTAGAGGAGTGGACTGTGGTTTTGACAGGTCTAGCAGATGACTTTATGCAGGGCAAAGCCGATGTCGCACCTATTAACGAGGCGCAGACTTGTCGTTATTGTGATTTGATGTCTTTTTGCCGCATTGCGGAGAAAACATAATATGGACCAGTCTCAAAGAGAAAAAGCATTAAACCCTGCGGAGTCCTTTATTGTGGAAGCGCCTGCAGGCTCTGGCAAAACAGAATTACTGACCCGCCGATATTTGAGTTTGTTGGCCCATGTTGAACGTGATCCCGAAGAAATCATAGCGCTAACCTTTACTAAGAAAGCCGCCAGTGAAATGAAACTGCGGATTATTCAAGCACTCAGATTCGCCGAAAAGAATGAACATTTGGATATGCCGGCAGTAAAGTTGGCGCAAAAAGTTCTAAAAAGAGATAAGCAACATCACTGGCAAATCATAGCCAACCCAAATCGCTTACGCATTATGACAATTGATGCGCTCTGTATGATGCTGGCCTATCGAACACCTATATTGTCTCATTTTGGCGGCAAACCCGATATTCATGAGTTCGCTCATGTTCTCTATCAAAAGTCTGTCAAACAATTTATGTTAGACACCACAGGAAAAGATAGTTGGTTTTCGGCTTATCGAAATTTGCTGCTAGCATTTGATAATAACTTAGAAAAGCTGTCTGTATTATTAGTGCAGTTGTTATCCAAACGCGACCAATGGCTGATGCATGTTATGGATGGTGAGCTTGGTGATGGATTAGAGGATTATCTGACCAACACCATCAAAGACTGTACTCGGGAACATGTATTACAACTTGTCGAAAGTTTAGCGCCTGTGGAATATAGCTTATTAGATATTATTCAGCAGGCCAAGGTTAACTTAGAGCAAACTTGTGAACTGGATTGTTTTCAGTATGAAATTGATAATACAGAATTTTGGACAGATTTAGCGGATTTGATTTTAGTCAAAGATGGTAATTGGCGCAAATCAGTAACCAAGAAGCAAGGATTTTTAGGACCATCTGCCACAAAAGATAAAGAAGAAAAAACAAAACGCAAAGTCCATAAAGAGCAGTTTCTAAATTTAATGGAAACTGTCAAAGAGATATCAGGGTTACAGCCTTTATTACAAGATATGCGGTTATTACCTCAATTGCCGCTCTTTGATGATGAAGTGTTACTGATTCAAAGCTTAAGTCAAATTTTACCCATATTGGTTGGGTATTTGAATCTGAATTTCAAAGAGTCTGGCTTGGTTGATTTTACAGAGATGAGCCTAGGGGCACTGTATGCATTACAAAACGAGCAAGGTCCAACGGATATCGCCTTATATTTAGATTATCAGTTATCACATATTTTAGTGGATGAATTTCAAGATACTTCCGCTATACAGTTTCAGTTATTAGAATGTTTGACGCAAGAGTGGCAACCCAACGAAGGACGCACTATCTTTTTAGTCGGAGATCCTATGCAATCGATTTATCGATTCAGAGGTGCTGAAGTCAGTGTGTTTTTACATGCTCAAAAGCATGGTTTGAGCCAAATCCCTCTGCACAATATATCATTAAAGCAGAATTTCAGAACCTGCGAAAACCTTGTATCTTGGGTGAACCAAACATTTTCGGATATTTTTCCTCCGCAAGATAACTTGTCTATAGGGGCGGTATCATATAGAACAGCACATGCGGCAAAGCCAGGTGTTGAACAACAAACATTATATTTTGATAGCTTTGAATCTAGTCAATCTCAAGGGTTAGAGATTGTAAAATTCATTCAAAATCAATATGCACAAAACCCAGACCAATCGATTGCTGTGCTTGTGAGAGCCAGAAGGCAATTATTTAACTTATTACCTTTATTACAAAGCTATCAAATTCCATTTATTGCTAAAGAGATTTCTCAGTTGATTACCAGAACCCATGTAATTGATTTGTTAGCTTTACTAAAGGCACTATTAAATTGGGATGATAGGATTGCTTGGCTTTCTGTTTTACGTTGTCCTTGGGTAGGGTTGACCCTACAAGATTTGATTACTTTGGCAGACGCGGAAGTCAGCGCTCATTTTTGGGTGACGCTCCAGAGATATGAAGAGATAGAGAATTTAAGCGAGCACGCCAAATTAAGGTTAAGCAAAGTTGTGCCTGTAATAAGTTATTGGATTCAATCTCGTCATAGAATAAAATTAAGTCATTGGGTAAAAGGTCTTTGGGCAGCTTTGGGTGGCCCAGCTTGTTATGATAGCTCTGCATTAGCCGATATAGAAGAGATTCTAAATTTAATGGATAGAATCTCCGATGGATCTCAAAACGTTGATATAGAATTACTAGAAGAAAAATTAACGGCAAAATATGTCGATCAATCTTATCAAGATGCTACCGAGCAATTAAATTCAGGCAACTGTGTTCAGCTAATGACTATCCATCAATCTAAAGGGCTTGAATTTGACACGGTTATTTTGCCTGAATTACAAAGCAGTGCACGACGACGCGATCAGGAAATACTAAACTGGCATGAAAGTATGCATTTAAATAAACCTATGCTGATGCTCGGCGCTAAAACAAACAATCAAAATAATACTATATATACTTATATAAATAGCATCTTACAAAACAAAGAAACGCATGAATTAAAAAGATTGTTTTATGTTGCGATGACCAGAGCGAAAACTACTTTATTTTTAAGTTATGTAGCAGAAGAGAAGGATGAGGTAGGCGAGGCTAAAGCAGCCCGTTCAGGTAGTTTTTTATCTTTGTTAGAGCATGCCGATGTTGGGTTGCAGCCGGTTGACCTAAGCAAGTCTCAATTAGAACAAACTAATATTAAAGATTTAGACAATAGTGCTATACCCGAGCTTCGTCGCCTTCCTGATGATTGGTGCTTGCCGCCTACGATACAAAAATTCTTACCAGATTATGAATTTAAGCACGAGGACGATGATTTGAATTGGCCTGAACAGGGCGAGGAGTGGTTAAGAGTGTCTGGTGTAATTTTTCACCAAGTTATTGCCTATTATTTGCAGAATTTAGAATCTCATCTTGAACTATCATTTTTACAAGTACAAGCCAATAATTTATTAAAACCATTTGGTCTTTCTGCAGGTGATAATCACAAAGCCAATTCGCTTATTACGCGGGCACTGAGTCAAATGTTCGAAGATACAACTGGGTTATGGATAATGAGTCATGCGCATAAACAGAGATTATCCGAAAAAGCATTTAGCGTTAAACTTAAAAATAAAACCAGAGGCGTTATATTAGATTATGCCTTTATAGATGAAGATGATACTCGATGGATTATTGATTTTAAAGTGAATACGGCAACAACAGCAGATGAGCTAGACTTAGACTATGAAATTGAAACCTATGCAAAACAACTGGAGTTATATCGCTATACTTTAAGTCAAATTGAAAATAATATTATACGATGTGGTTTATATTTCCCTGTCTCTAAAGTATTTTGGGAGTTACCACAAGGATTTAACCCACAATAAGTGAGTGTCGATTATGAAAGTCAGCATGAAAGATAAATTAGTTGTTGCAATTTCATCAAGAGCGCTATTTGATTTAAATGCCTGCCATAAAATATACGAAGAGCAAGGTATAGAAGCATATAGAGAATATCAAAAAGAAAATGAACATAACATACTCAAACCAGGATCAGCTTACCATTTGGTTGAAAAATTTTTAAAAATCAACCAAGGCAGAAAAGCAGATGATACTTTGGTGGAGGTTATTCTATTATCAAAAAATTCAGCAGACACAGGGTTAAGAGTGTTTAATTCTATTGAGCATTATGGTTTGAATATAAGTCGAGCGGCATTTTGTAGTGGTGAATCACCTTATACCTATGCTCAGGCATTTGATGCGCATCTATTTTTATCTTTAGATGACGCAGATGTTAGCCAGGCTCTTGCTTCAGGCTGCGCTGCAGCTAGAATACTAGACACAGGCAAACGCACGGAAGCAGACACCGAACTTCGTATTGCATTTGATGGTGATGCGGTATTATTTTCAGATGAGTCTGAGCTTTATTTTCAAAAAGAAGGGCTTGCAGCGTTCAATGAGAATGAGAAGGCCCAAGCCAATAGACCATTGGCGCCTGGGCCTTTTAGCCAGTTTTTACGTGTATTACACAGGTTGCAACAAGTTGAAAACTTACCTATTTCTATACGTACAGCTTTAGTCACTGCCCGCCAAGCGCCTGCCCACGAGCGAGTAATTAACACCCTTAGAAGTTGGAACATCAGAATTGATGAGTCATTATTTTTGGGCGGGATGGATAAGCGCTCATTCCTTAAAGCCTTTCAAGCAGATATTTTCTTTGATGATCAACATGGTAATTGCGATAGCGTCAGTCAAGAGGTCACTTCAGCCCATGTATCCTATGGTGTGAAAAACTTATAGCTTCTTAGCGTATAGGTAAGTTATAAACCCATGATACTTCAAGACGCCGTATACCTACTGAGAAGAATAAAGGAATAGCTGGGTCTATTTCGAGTTTTGCAAGGAGATATGGATTGAAGTTAGCGTTTAGACGAAGCAAGAAAACTGCATCTTGAAGAATTTAAAGTCGAAACTGTGTAAATTTAGCAGGAGTCTATAATGGCAGGTAACTAAATACAAGAGGCGGAGCTGTGCTACACACATTTCGTTATTATTGTTCCGATAATAACCTAGAAAGTAAGTACATTACTCCACCCGTAAACCCCCAGATTTTTTTACCTTCATAGTGAGTTTGGTAAAAAGATCGTTGCTGTTCTTCTATGCAAAGGGAGACTTTTTCGTATTGAGTCGGATTTAATAGATGGGTGGTAGGGACTTCTATAGTTGCAGCGACTTCTTGTGGGCATAGTCGGTATTGAACAGGCGCTTGAATAACACCAACAAATACACTAATGCGAAATCCAGTAAAGGAATGCCATTCACCCATCTGTCCAAGCACTTTGACAGCCTCAGGCGCAATACCCACTTCTTCATGTGTTTCTCTTAATGCGCAATCTAATGGACTTTGATCTAACTTATCAATACAGCCACCAGGAAAGCTAATTTGTCCAGCATGATGCGTTAGATTTTCTGACCTCTGAGTGAGCAGTATTGTTTGATGGTTTTTATGCTGGATAATAGGAACAAGAACAGCTGCAGGAATTTTTTGGGATGCGCTATGGTTCGGGGAATAATCCGCGATACAAGCTTGATGATCTATGCTGTTGTTTTCTAATAAAGTAGAAATTTTTTTATGTATTTGACTGTCCATTCTGGTTATCCTTTGCTCATGTTTCAGTATAACCTTAAATTAGTATGCTTGCCTTAAACCTGTTTGTAAATACAGCTATTATGGCATGTTACTATAAGTAGAACAACGAGATAGTAAAAGCTTATAATAAGATATAGACTGAGTTTTAGAATTTATTGTAATTTTATTAGAGAATGGTGATATGTCAGAAATACCTAATCAATCGGAGATGTTGTCAGAACAATTTGTAGAAGAATTATTAAAACGGTTTAAATCTTTAAGAGCAAGCCAACATACAGCGGTTATGGGTAACTTAAAAAAAGATATACCGTCCGTTATTGTGATTGGAGCCGGTGTTGCTGGTGTAAAGGCCGCTTATGAGCTGGCTTTAATGGGAATGCATGTTATTTTGTTGGAGGCGCAAGACCGTATTGGGGGTAGAGCGCATACTAAGTTAATCAACCATAACCCTGTAGAATTTGGTGCACAATTTTTACATGGCATTAAGAATAGTGAGTTATTTTTAGACTTGGTAAAACATAAAATTGATATCAGACCCATGAGCAGAAAGCAGATCAATATTTACGATGAATCTGGTAAAGAAATTGAAATGGCACAGTTAATGCCATTCATTGAGAAAATAAAATCTAAAGTCGCCGGTCTTGAATTAAACCGACTTTCAGATGATCTGGATCGTTTTGTTGCGAAAGAGCTTAAAATATATAAGCGAGAAATCGAAATCGCACTTAATCTTAAGGAATCAGATGCACAGCTGCTTATGGAGAAATTAAGCGTGCATGAGCTGAAGCAAGAATCCTTGTTTGAATATAAAACCGGCATTGGAAAAAAAGAAAGCGAAAATAATTATTTAATATGTTCTGGAATTAGTTTTTATTTGGAACATATTTTGAGTTACGCAAGTCGAGAAGGCAGTATAGAAGTACACTTAAATGCCGAAGTAAACAATATCAAATATGAAGAAGATTTGGTTACTGCTGAATTATCATCTGGCAAAAGCTTTAAGGCTGATGCCATGATCTGCACATTACCTTTGGGGGTTCTACAACAAGAGGATGTGACTTTTGAACCACCATTACCAAAGGCCAAAAGTAAAGCTATTCAAAATTTAAAAATAGCCAACCATGAAAAAGTCATCATGCAATTTGAAAAAGTTTTTTGGCCTAATAAATCTCATTTTATCATCCCTCATGAACCCCACACACACACCTGGTTAGATATCGTCAATCTCAATTATTTTTCAAATTCCACTAACCCTGTTTTAGTCACATCATTTCACACCGGTTTAGGTAAAAAGCCTGATGCCGAGATTATAGCTGAGCTTCAAAGTTATCTTAAGAATATTTTTGGCAAAGATTATATCAAACCTGCGAAATGTTGGGTTACACACTGGGAGAGTGATCCCTATATCAGAGGCGGATATTCTTACCATCCAGATGGTGTAACACTGGATGAAAATAGTCAAATTGCACGTCCTGTAGACCGTTTGTGCTTTGCCGGTGAGCATACTTTTAGAGGGCCTGCTAGCATCAAAGGTGCTTTTGAGTCAGGTATAGAGGCGGCTGAACAAGTTGTACAACAATTATCGAAAATTTTGGCTGCAGCCAAGTAGTTGTCTAATTAACTATGGTGTGTATACAATAATTTTAGCCCTATAAAAGTACATAAGTCGGGGTCTGTTTATGTACTTTGTTCTATGTATGGGATAAGCTTCTAGGTCAAATATAATCCATTGACAATCAATATTAGAGAGCGCATGTCCCAACAACGAATTCTCGGTGTCTTTACTTTAGCAATGATTAATGTGGCAGCTATTATTAGTTTGCGAAATTTATCATTTATGGTTGAGTACGGGTTTTCAAGCGTATTTTATTATTGCGCTGCTGCAATTATCTTTTTTATCCCAACAGCATTAGTTTGTGCTGAGTTGGCAACAGGTTGGCCTGAAGCAGGTGGCTTATATGCATGGGTCGGCAAAGCTTTCGGAAAAGAAGTCGGTTTTTTTGCTGTTTGGATTGCTTGGATGCTCAGTATCTCATGGTTTCCAACCGTGCTGACCTTTACCAGTGGTACGATGGCCTATATTTTTTACCCAGATTTAATTCATAATAAATATTATATGGTTTGTTCTATGCTAACCATTTTTTGGTTGGCAACGGGTATTAATTTTTTAGGTATGAGGTTATCAAGTCGGGTTAGTGCAATAGGGGCAATCCTGGGTACTTTGGTCCCAGGGGTATTAATAATTGGGCTTGGGATTTTTTGGTGGTATTCAGGTAACCCTATTAAAATTGAAATGAGCATGCATACGCTACTGCCTGAATTTAAATTAAATAACATGGTTTTTTTTGCAGGTGTGTTGCTCGGCTTGGCTGGCATGGAAATGTCTGCTTTTCACGCAAGAGAAGCTAAAAAACCACAGCACGATTATCCTCGCGCTATATTCATTTCAGCGAGCATTATTTTATTAGTATCTATATTAGGCTCGCTATCAATTGCATTTGTCGTCGAACAAGCTGATATTAGTTTGTTCGCAGGTGTTATGCAGGCATTTAATGTATTCTTTGCAGCGTTTCATTTAGAAGCCTGGGTACCCATAATAGCTATTTTGGCAGTTGTAGGCTCGTTGGCCGGTATCAATACTTGGATATTAGGTCCTGCCAAAGGCATTCTGACTTGTGCGCGTGATGGATTTTTGCCGCCTGCATTACAAAAAACAAACAAACATGGTGCGCCTGTTGGCACATTAATCTTTCAAGCATCTGTCGGTTCGCTTCTGTCTCTTATATTTTTCTTTATGCCTGATATGAATAGTGCCTTTTGGATAGTCACAGCTCTAACCATTCAGTTTGCTATGTTAATGTATTGTTTGATTTTTTTTGCTGCGATCAAACTGCGATACTCACAACCAAACGTGGTTAGAAAATATAAAATACCTGGCGGAAAATTGGGCATGTGGATTGTAGCTGGCTTAGGTATATTAGCCTCTTTATTCGCTATGGTCATTTGTTTTATCCCACCTGCTCAATTGCAACTGGGTAATCAACTGCTCTATAAGTGCTACTTAGGGGTAGGCTTAGTAGGCTTATCTTTGCCCCCTTTAATCTTTATCGTTACCAAGAAGCCAAGATGGGTTAGCTTGGCAGCATAGGTCAACTTACAAACCTTAGTAAGCGTTTCCATAGCTCTGTTGTTCTAGTCAGGTTAAAATATGGGTCCAGTATTTTTAGCTTAGGGATAGCCGGTGTGACAAATCGAGCAAATTTTTTTACGGCACTTCAACAAGAATCACCTTTACAAATAGTAGGTGTTATCAATGCATTGACGGCCAAGCTCGCGCAAAAGAATGGCTTCCAATCAATTTACTTATCAGGTGCTGGGGTCGCCAATACCCGAGGCTTGCCTGATTTAGGTTTAACTTCTTTAAATGACGTGCTCTATGACATTGAGCAGATTACAGATGCGTGCAGTTTGCCTCTATTAGTCGATGTGGATACGGGGTGGGGGAGCAGTTTAAATATTGAGCGTACTTTTAGGTTAGTGAGTAAAGCTGGGGCAATGGGGGCTCACATCGAAGATCAAAAGAGCTTTAAGCGTTGTGGCCACCGTGATGGTAAACAGATTATTTCAGTTGCTGCAATGTGTGAGCGCATAGATTCAGCCAAGCAAGGCTTAAGTCATAACCCAGATTTTATGTTAATGGCCCGTACAGATGCTTTGATGGCTGAAACAGAAGCAGAAACAATTGAGCGGGTTATCGCTTATGAAAAGGCAGGTGCGAAAGCATTATTTCTAGAAGCGGTAAAAGATCTTGAGCAGTATCAAAGATTCAGCCGAGCATTGACTATTCCTGTTTTAGCCAATATTACTGAATTTGGTAAAACACCACTTTATACAGTAGAACAATTAAAGTCTAATGGGGTAAAGCTTGTGCTATATCCTCTCAGTGCTTTTAGGGCGATGAATCAAGCTGCTGATAATATTTTTGCGGCGATTCGACAAACGGGTACCCAAGCATCAGTTACAGAGCAAATGCAAACACGCGATGCTTTATACACTATTTTGGATTATCACACATTCGAAGATAAGCTTAATCAATTTTTAGACAAAAAGGAAAATCAAAATGACGGATAAAGAAGCTGGTTTAAAAGGCATTGTTGCTGGGAAAACGGCCATTTGTACAGTAGGAGAAGCTGGAGATAATTTAAATTATCGCGGATATTCTATTTTTGATTTGACTGAAAAATCTAGTTTTGAAGAAGTTGCACATTTATTAATTCATGGTACATTGCCGAGTAAAGTACAGCTATCTTATTATCGAAATAAGCTACAATCTTTGCGAGGGCTACCACCTGCTTTAACGCAATGCTTAGAATCTATTCCCGCTTCAGCTCATCCGATGGATGTGATGCGTACAACAGCCTCCATGTTAGGTACATTAGAACCTGAATGCGAGGGGCGAACTCAAAGAGATATAGCGGATAGGTTGCTGGCCATATTTCCATCGGCTTTATTATATTGGCATCATTATCATCTTAATGGACATCGGATTGAAGTGAATGTGCCTGCAGAAACAACCGCTGCACATTTCTTAACTTTATTACATGGCCCCAGGTTTAGAGAGAATTCTGAACTGGCTACGTGCATGGAAAAAACCATGGACATTTCTCTTATCTTATATGCAGAGCATGAGTTCAATGCTTCAACTTTTGCGGCAAGAGTCTGTTCTGCAACATTATCCGATTTTTATTCTGCGATTACAGCGGCTATTGGAACGCTTAGAGGGCCATTGCATGGTGGCGCTAATGAGATGGCGATGCATTTGATCTCTCAGTTTTCAGATACCGATCAAGCAGAAACCAAAGTCAGAGATATGCTGGCCCAAAAAGAATTAATTATGGGGTTTGGCCATCGTGTTTACAAAAAAAGCGATCCACGATCTAACGTGATTAAAAAGCAAGCGAAAATTCTAAGCCAGATGTTAGGTGATAAATTATTATTTCCAGTCAGTGAGAAAATAGAATCATTGTTATGGGAAGAAAAATCTATGTTCCCAAACTTGGATTTTTATAGCGCAAGTGCTTATCATTTTTGTGGCATTCCAACAGGCTTGTTCACGCCTATCTTTGTGATATCGCGTTTAACAGGTTGGGCGGCTCATATTATTGAGCAAAGAGAAAATAATAGGTTGATTCGCCCGACAGCAGAATATATTGGCCCAGCAGCAAGACCCTTACCGGATATTTCTGCACGTTAGTTCATTGCATGATAAGCGAAGCGAATCTGTCCCTCTACCAATGTTGGGGGAGGGAGCCGTAGGTTGGGTGAGGGTTAATATGAGTCGGTACCGCATCCATCCACTCAGGTTTTTTCTAAACAAATCAGAAAAATCACTTTTGAAAAACTAATGCCCAAGGAAGTTATATGGAAAATCAAAGACCAGAAGCCGATCAGGTTATTCAAACAATAGCAGACTATGTGATGGATACTCCAATTGAGAGTGAACTTGCATTTGATACCGCGAAGCATTGTCTAATGGATAGTCTAGGCTGTGCTATTTTGGCGTTGAATTATCCAGCCTGTAAAAAATTGTTAGGCCCTTGGGTAAAAGGTGCTAGCATGAAAAAAGGCGCCCGGGTTATCGGAACTGATTTTGAGTTAGATCCTATGAAAGCAGCTTTTGATATGGGGAGTTTGATTAGATGGTTGGACTTTAATGATACGTGGTTAGCCAAAGAGTGGGGACACCCATCTGACAATTTTGGTGCATTGTTATCCGTGATGGACTATGTTGGGCGAAATGCTGAGTGGGCTATACAATATACGGTTAAAGACTTGTTAGAAGCAGCCATCAAGGCATATGAAATTCAGGGTATTTTGGCTTTAGATAATAGCTTTAACCAAGTTGGCATGGATCATGTTGTGTTGGTCAAAGTAGCGAGCTCCGCTGTGGTCACGAAGTTAATGGGCGGTACAAAAGCACAAGTGGTAGATGCCATTACTCAGGCATGGGTTGATGGGCAGAGCTTAAGAACGTATAGACACTCTCCTAATACCGGCAGTCGTAAATCGTGGGCAGCAGGCGATGCTGTGAGTCGAGCCATACGATTGGCGATGTTAACTTTGCAAGGGGAGAATGGTTATCCCAGTGTGCTTACTGCAGAAAAGTGGGGGTTCCAGGACAGTAGCTTTCGAGGTGAAAGCATTACGTTATCGCAAGAATTATCTAGTTATGTCATGGAGAATATATTATTTAAAATCTCCTATCCCGCAGAGTTTCATGCGCAAACAGCGGTGAAAGCTGCTTTGATATTACATCCTGAAATCAAGTATAAATTAGATGATATTGAGCAAGTGACAGTTTATACCCAAGAAGCAGGCAAAAAAATCATTGATAAAAAAGGGCCTTTGTATAATCCGGCTGATAGGGATCATTGTATTCAATACATGGTTGCCGTTGCGTTGATGAAAGGCGATTTGACGGCAGACTCTTACGAGGACAGCTTTGCCGAAAATCCTAAAATTGACGAATTGCGGGCCAAAATGGTCGTTAAGGAAGATCCTAAATATACACAAGATTATTTTGATCCTGAAAAACGGGCGATTCCAAATCGGGTGGAAATCAGGATGAAAAATGATGACCATGTATATTCTCATGAAAGCCATTATCCAATAGGGCACCGTATAAATCGGGAACAGGGCATCCCATTATTATACGAAAAGTTTCAAAATAACGTTGATAAAGTTTATCCTAAAAAAGTACAAGCGTGGCTAAAGCTATTTGAAGATAAAGAAGCGTTATTTACTATGTCAGTAAATCAATTTATGGATAAATGGGTGATGTAAGTTATTTAGAGGTTTACGGTAGGTGGATGTTAACTTATCTGCCTATCTTTACCCGGCACCTTGATAAATCAAAATTACGTATTTACAAGCATCTTTTGAAAAATATTTTAATTGATACTTTAAGTTAGGATTGCTACTATGCCTCATATTTATAAATGAGGTATTTGATAATGATTGGCCAAACAATAGCCGCTATCAAAGAAGATTGTATTGCTCACCAAGAACATGCTAGAAAGCTGAAGGAAGAGTTGACTTCAAATTTAGAGGCCTTTTTGACAAGCTTTGATAAAATGAGCTTGGAAGCATTTCCTTCTGGCTTAAGCTCTAATATAGATAAACTGATTGATAGCGCAAAAACACAGTATCGCAATCGTTATCCTCTTATTGCGATCGAATCACAATACGAAAATATTATTTTTCCAGCATTGGACAGTGAACTGGGCACTAAAATAATTTCAAATGCATCACTAGATTATTATCAAACACAAGCAAAAAAATACATTACAACCCGAACTGAGAAACTAGAGTTGAAAAGCTTTAACTTGACAGAGGCTGTTGCTAGAAAGACGCAACAAATGGAATGTATACAGCAATCTATTTTTAAATCTGGCCATAAACTGAATGTGGCGTTGTATCAAAAAGAGATTTTAATTCTTGAAAAAGAACTCATTACTAGAAAAATCAGTCATAATTTATCTACTTTAACTCAGTTACGCTTAGCATTAGAGAAACTGGAGCCTAAACGATTGAGCGAGATGAATCAAGAAGGATCAGATGTATTAGATGCAGACTTTGATTTTGGTGTGGAGTCGGATGAGGAAGGACTAAAATTAACCTCTTGTAATGCTCAAGCCTATGATGATAGCGATCCTTTTGATGGCTTTTCCTCAGATGACTCAGATAGCACCAATGACCCTTTTGATGATGGTGGTCAGCTCTTAAGTTCTAGGCGAGTTGATTTATCTGTATCTACCACGTTTACGCCTGGATTTAGTGGGGCTCAAAATAGTATGGCCGTTCAGCAAACTTCAGTTTCTTCTTTTACTTCTTGTGACAAGCCGAAGTATAATTAAATTAACTGATCTTACGCTCTATCCCTGAAATGACTAATATTTTGGCAGCTAGCTCCTCAATCGAAACAGAAGTAGAGCTTAAGTGTGGGATATTTTCTTGCTTAAATAATTTTTCAACGGTACGTACTTCACGGTTGCACTGAGTTAATGTGGCATATCGGCTATTAGGTCGTCTGCCTTGGCGAATTGCTTGGAGTCGCTCCGCAGAGATGGTTAGCCCAAATATTTTACTTTTATGTGGTACAAGAAATTTGGGTAGTCCCATATTATCTAAATCATCCTCTGTTATGGGATAATTCGCAGCCAGTATGCCATAGCGCATGGCAAGGTATAGGCAAGTAGGTGTTTTTCCTGAACGCGAAACTCCAATTAGAATGATATCTGCTGCTTCATAATTATTAATTTTAGCGCCGTCATCATAATTTAGGGCAAAGTTAACCGCTTCAATTCGTGAGTTGTAGATATTACCATTTCCCATGCCATGGATGCGTCCAATCTCTTTGGAAGATGAACTTTTTAGTTCGTTTTCAAGCTGACCAATAAATGTATCAAAATAATCAATGTAAAAAGCATGGGTCTTGCTTAATATCGCTTTGATATCTGGCTTAATTATCGTTGCAAAAACCAGCGGTCTATCACCATCCGTCTTAAAAGCCTGATTAATACGGCTTGAGGCTTCCAGTGCTTTTTCCTCTGAATCAACAAAGGGAAGAGTCACCTGAGTAAAGTGTGTCTCTTCAAATTGAGATATTAAGCTTAAACCTAGGGTCTCAGCTGTTATTCCTGTTCTATCGGATACAAAAAATGCGGTTCTACGCTTCACAATTGGCCTCAAATGCTGGATGATTTGTTTATAGGATTAATTCTCTAGTGTATCACGCCCATTCGGAGATTATATGGCAGTGTCAAAGTATGTTATCCCATTTACTGAATTAGGTATGAATGATGTTCCTGTTGTTGGTGGAAAGAATGCTTCTCTAGGAGAGATGATTTGCCACCTTACTGAAGCAGGCATTAAAGTACCATCCGGCTTTGCAACCACAGCAGATGCTTATAGAGAGTTTTTGAGCCAAGGGGCTTTAGCAGATAAAATTAACCAGGCTTTAGATAGCTTGGATGTGGATGATGTGAGTGCATTACAAAAAACAGGTGCAGAAATTAGACGCTGGATTCAAGCTTCACCATTTCAACCTGAGTTGGTAGATGCCATTCGGGAGGATTATCAAAAACTATCGCCTAATGGCGATTGTGCGGTTGCTGTTCGTTCTTCTGCTACTGCGGAAGATTTACCGGAAGCATCATTTGCCGGGCAACAAGAAACATTTTTAAATATCACGGGTGTGGATAATATTCTCACGGCAATGAAAGAAGTATTTGCTTCTTTATTTAATGATAGAGCTATTTCTTACCGTGTACATCATGGCTTTGATCATAAAGATGTTGCTTTATCTGCAGGTATTCAGCGCATGGCTCGTAGTGACCTCGCAACGAGTGGTGTCATGTTTAGTTTAGATACCGAATCTGGTTTTGATCAAGTTGTGTTTATTACCGCTTCCTATGGTTTAGGTGAGATGGTGGTGCAAGGCGCAGTTAATCCTGACGAATTTTATGTATACAAGCCTTCAATAGCAGCTAACAAGCCAGGGATTGTGCGCAAAAATATTGGCAGCAAACAAATCAAGATGATCTACCAGGCAGAACAGGGTGAGTTCACACTTGGGGCGACGGTACAAGAAGTACCGGTCCCAGAAGCAGAACAGAGTCAGTTTTGTTTGACTGATGAGGATGTGAATGAGTTAGGTCGTTTAGCCGTCATTATTGAGAAGCATTATCAGCGTCCTATGGATATAGAATGGGCTAAAGATGGTGAAACAGGCGAGTTATTTATTTTGCAAGCACGACCTGAAACAGTTCAGAGCCGTCAATCAAGAGTTATTGAACGGTATCAGTTAAATGAAAAAGGACCCGTATTAGTTGAGGGCCGTAGTATAGGTCAAAAAATTGGTAAAGGGGTTGCCAAAGTTGTATCCAGTATAAGAGAGATGGACAAAGTTCAAGCCGGCGATGTGCTTGTGACAGATATGACCGATCCGGACTGGGAACCTATTATGAAGCGGGCGTCTGCTATTGTGACAAACAGAGGGGGGCGAACCTGCCATGCCGCAATCATTGCGCGTGAGTTAGGTATTCCTGCGATTGTTGGGTGTATTGACGCGACAGATAAAATTCAAAACTTGACTGATGTGACGGTTAGCTGTGCAGAGGGTGATACAGGGTTTGTTTATCAAGGACAGTTAGATTTTAATATTAATACTGTTGAGCTAGATAAAATGCCGTCTATTCCATTTAAAGTAATGATGAATGTGGCGAATCCCGAGCGTGCTTTTGACTTTGCGAGTTTACCGCATTCGGGCATAGGTTTGGCACGAATAGAGTTTATTATCAGCCAAGCTATTGGGGTGCATCCTAACGCATGCTTAGATTATGATAAGTTAGATGTGGCGACTCAAAAGTTAATTGATGAACGAGCGGCAGGCTATCCTGATGCAAGAAGTTTTTACGTTGACAAATTAGCGGAAGGCATCTCAACTTTAGCCGCTGCTTTTGCGCCTGAAAAAGTGATTGTTCGTTTTTCTGATTTTAAGTCCAACGAGTATGCCAATTTAATTGGTGGCTCAGCATATGAGCCAACCGAAGAAAATCCCATGTTAGGTTTTAGAGGCGCCTCACGTTATATTGCTGATAATTTTAAAGCATGTTTTGCTATGGAGTGTGAAGCGATACACAAAGTCCGAGCAAAGATGGGCTTAAGCAACGTAGAAGTTATGATACCATTTGTGAGAACATTGGAAGAAGCGCAAGGTGTGATAAAAGTATTGGCTGAAAATGGTTTAGAGCGAGGTAAAGATGGTTTGCGCATTATTATGATGTGTGAATTACCCTCCAATGCTTTATTAGCAGATCAATTTTTGGAATACTTTGATGGTTTCTCTATAGGCTCGAACGACATGACTCAACTTACCTTAGGGCTAGACAGAGATTCAGGCCTAGTGGCGGCATCTTTTGATGAACGTAATCCAGCGGTAAAAGCATTGCTAACAATGGCGATCGAAGCTTGTAGAAGGCAAAATAAATATATTGGCATATGTGGTCAAGGTCCGTCTGATCATCCTGATCTAGCGCTGTGGCTAATGGAACAAGGGATTGATAGTGTGTCATTGAATCCAGATACAGTATTAGAGACGTGGTTGTTTTTGGCGAAGCATAGTCGTTAATTTTGAAATAATATATGTCATGCCAGCGAAGGCTCTGAGTGATCCCCTCATTTTTGTATA